>Ga0194131_10001374_pt1 | contig 41740 bp, 40 predicted proteins | sample TA2KigO120mmetaG_FD_148631 | JGI IMG/M metagenome (GOLD analysis project Ga0194131, IMG submission 148631) | Freshwater microbial communities from Lake Tanganyika, Tanzania - TA2015053 Kigoma Offshore 120m | ecosystem: Environmental > Aquatic > Freshwater > Lake | place: Tanzania: Lake...
AAAATCGCACCAAATATCATTATTTACCACACGGTATTGAATTTCAATTACTTCAATTCGGATCTTGCGTGTTTGCAAGTTTTGTAATTTATGGTCAGTCTTCCAATCAAAGATCAAATCTTACCAAGTCTCAAAAAATTACTGGTGTGATTTTTATAAAAAATTAAAAATTTAAGGACTCATTTACTCGGAAAATTATTAAAAAGCAATCAAAATTATAATTTTTAACATCGTCTCTGAGAAATCATGTACCTATATCCAAAGGGAGTAGATCTGAGCATTAGAACGTGAATCCCTCGAGATTTACATATTTCATAGAACAGATGGTTGTGGTGTAACTTTGATACTCCCATTATTAAAAAGTCTGGTTTTGATTCATCAAGTATACTTTCAAATAATCTACATTCTTGTTCGAGTATCGATAGTATTTCGTCTTCAGTAAATTTGTAGAATTTATTGAATCTATAAAAAAATCTTTCATTCTGTGCCAATAACCATGATTAATTTTGTATTTCTGCTAGAATGATTTAAGATAGTTTAGATCTGGTTTATGATTTTTCTTAATATGATCATGTAAAAACCAAGTTTTTTGCAATTTTAATAATTTTTGTGTTATAAAAAACTTTTTGGTTTTTTTGTGATGTCTATTATGGCGTAAAAATTTGAATCGTATTTTTCTTGCAAAGATTTTGCGATTCCAAAATATATTAGATCCGCATTCAACCAAAAAATAATCTTGTCCTTCATGATTTTTTCTTCCAAACTGCAGTCATAATGCTTCCTGGAAATGACGGTGAGATGTCAATCTGGTCATGTTTACCTGAATGTAATAAAAGTATGTCTTTTTTTATTTTGGCATAGTCTTCTTTTGGGTTTGCGTATGGAGTCTCTTCGTATTGATAATGTCTATCAATCAGATACAAACCAAGTTTGTTTAGTACTTTGGAAATTAGATCCACACTAAAAAAGTGAAGGTGATCTAGAGGCGTGAAAAGATGCCATTTTTCTCTATATATATAAAATGCAAATGAGTCTCCTGCAGGGGTCGCGGTGATAAAGAGATATCCGCCCGGTTTTAGAACTTCGCTACATTTTTTGAGCACACTTATTGGATCTGAAAAATGTTCTATAACTCCCCTCATCATGACCAAATCGAATTTCTCTTGGAAATCAAGTTCTGGAAAATATCCCACCCTGACAGGTATGCTGTATTCTTTTTTTGCGTATTCTGCTGCATTTTTGTCTATTTCAACACCGTATCGTTCCCATTTTTTTGGATCAAAAGTACTAAGAAATTGTCCGCCAGATGAGCCTACATCTAACACTTTACCTTTGTTAATGAATTTGGAGATCCAATCACGATCTATTGGATACATTATTTTTCTTTTTTCAAATGAATTCTTGTCATCAAGTCGATACGAAAAATAATTTTCATAAAGCTTTGCTAATCCTTCTTCATTTAGATGAGGATTAACTGAAATCATCCCACAGTCTTCACACTTTCTTGCCTCCAGATAATCTAATTTTGCCCATGATTCAAGATTTTTGCCAGAGCAAACTACACACGACTGTAGTTCTCCAAGATATTTTTTTAGATCATCTGAAGTTGGAAGCAATTAGATCACACAGAAAGCTCAAAATATACGCAAATAAACCCTATTCATCAATATTACTACTAATTTTGTATGGAATGTCATATGGTTTCATGTTTGAGCGTGTTTGTAAGAATAGTTCAATGCCATAAAATAATTTTGTGGGGTTCCAATATCGAACCATTGTTTAGACATCTTTAATGCAATCACTTTTTCATTCCAATCTATTAAAGTCTTAATTGCATCCGTGACTTGAAGTTCTTTATTATGTCCCTTGTCAGTCCGTTTTAACGCCTCAAATATGATAGGTTTAAAGACGTAAACTGGTAGAATCGCCAAGTTGCTTTTTGGTTTTTTTGGCTTTTCTTCTACGTTAAATACAGTATTTATGTGATTTTTTGTGTAAACTTGGGCTATACCGTAGCCTTTGAGGTGTTTTTTCGGTTGGAGTAACAGTCCACATGATGAATCTGGTATTGCATCATACAATTTTGTTAATTGTGGTAGGAAATCATAATTAGGAAAATACGTGTCGCCTGCATGAAGAAGGAATTTTTCATCATCGACAAACCTTTTTGCAGAAAGAAGTGCATGGCCAAATCCCATAGGAGTGGATTGTGAAATCCAGCTTATTTCACAGTTGTCAATTTTTTTATATAGTTCTGATAGGGTTTTTATGAATCTTTTATCATGATAATTGTTTCTTTTTTTTAATAGTGCAATGAATGATTCATCAGGCATCATATGATTTAAGATTGATTTTCTGGTTTTTGAACCAACAATTATACAGAATTTTCTGAACCCAGATTTGTACAAATTATCAAATATTAACTCGATAAGAGGCCTCAATGAGGGATCGCCATTATCATATGTTTTGGAATACAGAGGCAACATTGTTTTTGGATTGCCTTTTGTAGTGGTTAACAGTCTAGTTCCTAATCCGCCTGTCGTTATTACAGCTGTTTTCATTAGTTTTTTCTCTTAAATTCAGAATATAAAATATGCATTATTTTTCCATCATAAATCATTGATCTTTAATTTAAAATATCATACGGCGTAAAAAAGCATTGTGTTGATAACTCTGGAAAATTTGATTTTGGGTTTCAGAAAATTAGGACTAAGTAATGGCGATATAGTTATGGTACATAGTTCTTTCAGATCTTTTTCTTCTGAGGGAGACAGAGTAGAAGGTGGTCCTAAAACAGTAATTGACGCAATTTTATGTGTTATAGGAAAAGAAGGTACATTAGTGATGCCAACTTTTACTCCCTCCTTTTGTGAACAGTTTAACAAAATTGGAAAAGGGTATTTTGATGTGGATAAGACACCCTCGGAAATGGGTATTTTGTCTGAGACATTAAGAAATATGTCAGGGGCAAGACGAAGCATCAATCCGATATATTCTATTGCGGCGTATGGAAAACTTGTAAACGAACTGACATCTGTTGATGATAAGATTGTTTTCGGCAAAAATTCCATATTTGCTAAATTGCACAATCTAAACGCAAAAATAATAATGATTGGAGTAGACTATGATCACAGTTTTACTATATCACATTATGTGGAACAGATGATTGGATGTGATTATAGATATCTTAAGGATTTTTCTGGAGCAATTGTTGTAAATGGAAAAAGCTATAATGACACATTTAGAGTGAATGTTAGAAACTTGGAAAGAAAAGTTATTGCTGATCTTAATCCTATGGGATTCATACTTGAACAGAGAGGAATATGCAAAATAACAAAAATCGGTGGAAGTACAATCAAGATTTTCAATTGTAAAGACGCATGTGATATAACAACTGCAGAAATGAAGAAAAATCCTTATGTTCTGTGCCGATTTGGAAACTAGGTAACTATAATTTCATGTCACCGACATGTGCATTAACTAATGCCCAATCTTAGAATTCGTTCTGCAACTCTCTTTGAACCTAATCCGTCAGCTATTCTTCTTGATTTTAGTTGAATCTTATTGTGTGTCAATTGTTCTAATAAAATATCTAGTTTCTTTTTGTTGTCTTGGATAAATCCAAGATTTATTGCTATTTTTTTTTTAGCCCACTCTCTAGCAGTAATAATTTGATGGTCATATTGACAGATTATAGCAAATGGTACTTGCATAGAAGAAAATTCATAAGTTGTTATCCCACCTGCGCAAATCCCAAATTTTGAGCTAGCTATTTCCTTTTTCATGTTATTTGTTTTAACAACGATTTCTAATTGTTCCTTATACTCTCTCTCAAATTTACGAATTCTGTCTGTTTTTATAGTTGCAGGACCAAGAATGATTTTTGTTTTTAATTTTTTATCATATTTGAGTATTTTTCCAAGAATAAGTTCTAGCAGATTGTTCGCATCAAATCCGCCTAAAGTTATAAGAAGATCATATTTTTTGTTAGATTTGCTTTTTCTGCCATATTGTTGATTTAGGATTTGATATTTAGGCCCTAACAAACACTTGGTTCCAAATTTATTATAAGTAATTTTGTTGTCATATCCTATAAATCCATTAACAACAAGATCTGCATCGTATTGAATGTTTTTTAGATCTGAGATAACAATGACTTTGGTAAATTTTTTTAATGCCTTTACAAATTTACATGTTAACCCATATTTGTCAACTATTAACAAGTCAATTTTGTTTTGGATCACGTGTTCTATGGTTTTTTTTATATCATAATTTTCTCGTATTCCAGGCTTAAGACGAGTAATCTTCTTGAATCCATGTTCACGTAGCAGTGAAGAAACTGCTCCATAGTCCTCTATTAAAAATTGAATTTCATTCGGTTTTAATTGGTGTCCCAAATTAAGGCAGCGATAGATATGTCCTAATCCAAGTTCTCTTTTAGGTATCCTGCCTCCAGATGTTCTAAAAAGAATTTTTGCCATTTTGAAAAACTATTTTATTTTCTTAGCTGGGGAGCCAACCCAGACTTCATTTGACGGTATGTTTTTGTTAACAAAACTGTTAGCGCCTACAACAGCATTTTCCCCAATAGTGACTCCAGGCATGATTACTGAGTTTGCACCTACTTTACAGCCATTTTTTAAAACTACTTTTCCTTTTCTGTCATCGATTGAAGAGTAGCTGAGTATTGAGCAACTCCATCCAATTTTCACATCGTCTTCAATTATCACTCCTTCTTTGGCGTCAATGACCGTAAACGAACCTATTTCTGCATTGTTACCCAGAACAAAATTGTCCAAACCAACAACTCTCCAGCTCCACTGCGTCATTCCTATCTTATCGTACTTTGGTTTGACCCGTTTGTGTCTCAATATCAGAAACTGAACCTAAGTCAAAATTAAGACTTTCTCAATATTTATTATAGATAAAGAGGGTCAAAAAATAGTGAATGTTAAGAAGACATTTGATTTATCAAATAGAACCGTATTGTTAACAGGCGCAGCAGGCCTACTTGGAAAACAGTATGCTGATGGGTTGAGTCAGGCAGGTGCAAATGTAATATTATCTGATGTTAATTATTCTGAATGCAGGAAGATGGAAAATGAGCTGCGTAGAAAATACAAATGTTCGCCATTAGCTGCCAAAGTTGATATATCGAATGAGAAGTCTGTAACGAGTTTAATTCGAACAGCACTGAAACAGTTTTCATCAATAGATGTATTGATAAATAATGCTGTTTTTCCAGAAACAAAAAAAGAACGTAGTATTCCCTTTGAAAAATTTCCGCTATCGGTCTGGAATCAGATCATCTCAGTGAATCTGAATGGGATGTTTTTGTGCACTAGGGAAGTTGGAAAGATAATGAAAAAGCAAAAATGTGGTTCAATCATTAATATCAGCTCAATTTATGGCATGATTGCAGCTGATCAGAGAATATATGGACAAAGCGGTTTGAATTCTACAGCGGCTTATGCCGTAACTAAAAGCGCAGTATTGAATTTTACTAGATATTTAGCATCATATTGGAATAGAACTGGAATCAGAATAAACAGTCTGACTTTGGGTGGTGTAGAGAGTGGCCAAGACTCTGAATTCATTAGGAATTATTCATACAAAACAATGATTGGAAGAATGGCGCATAAGGATGAATATGTGGGGGCAGTTTTGTTTTTAGCATCGGATGCATCATCATACATGACTGGCGCAAATTTGGTAGTTGATGGTGGTTGGACAGCTTGGTAATCGTTAATTTAAATACATTATACTAAAAACAAATCCATGCTACAGATAAATGGAAAAAAAATCGGCCTAGGTTTTTCGCCATATGTTATTGCCGAAGGGGGTTTGAATCACAATGGTGATGTGAAGATAGCAAAAAAAATGATTGAAGAAGCAGCTAAATCAGGTGCAGATGCCATAAAGTTTCAAACATATAAAACGGAAGAATTCCTCAGAAAATCCAGCCAATATTTTGATGTTTTTAAAAAAGTAGAGCTATCCTTTGAAGACTTTGAAGAGTTAAAAGATCATTCTAAGAGTCAAGGAATTACGTTTTTTTCCACACCATTTGATATAGAAAGCGCCGAATTTTTAAAAAAAATAGATGTACCTTGCTTTAAAATAGCATCATCAGATCTCACAAACATTCCATTAATCAGACATGTTGCAAAGTCCGGTAAACCAGTGATAATCTCCACAGGGTTAGCTATTATGGATGAGGTACGTGAAGCGGTCACATGTTGTCTTCATGAAGGAAATGACAATATTGCATTGCTTCATTGCGTAGCAAACTATCCCACATTACCTGAAGAGACTAACCTTGAAGCCATAAGAACTATGAAAAATATATTCAGTTTTTCCATTGGCTATTCAGATAATGGTGAGTCAACATTGGTGGATCTTGTAGCTGCAAGTATTGGTGCCGAGATAATTGAAAAGCATTTCACACTTGATAAAAAAATGAAAGGTCCTGATCATTCTTTTTCAATAGATCCTGAAGGATTGAAAACTCTGGTATCACAACTAAAAATGATAAACAAAATGAAAGGTAATGGGATCAAGGCACCTAGAGAATCGGAATTGAAGATGAGATCAGCGATCAGAAAATCGCTTACTGCCAAGAGGAAAATTAAGCAGGGAGAGACACTTATTCCAGAATTGATTTCGATAAAAAGACCCGCAGAAGGCATTGAGCCTAAATATTTTCAACAGATAGTTGGAAAAAAGGCTACAAAAGACATCGAAGAAGATGCGGCAATCAGATGGCATGACATCTCCTGAGGATAAAAATGAAGCCGATTTGTCTTATTTGTGCACGTGGTGGTTCAAAGGGAGTTCCTAACAAAAATATCCGAATTATTGCAAAAAAGCCACTTATTGCCCACACGATAGAAGCCGCACTCGATTCTGATCTTTTTAGTCATGTAGTTGTATCTACTGAGGACAAAAAAATTGCACATGTTTCTAAAGAATACGGAGCTGAAATTCCCTTTTTTAGACCAAAGAATTTAGCCACAGACAAGATTCCAGTAGGAGATGTTTTTTTTCATGCGATTAAAAAACTGTATTCTCTTGGATATCAATTCGATATTTTTGTGAATCGTGATTGTACAGTTCCATTTATCAGAGCAAAAGACATGGCAGGTACTGTGGATTTATTGATTAAGAAAAAATGCGATGCCGTATATGGTGTCTATAGACAACACTTGAACCCGTATTTCAATATGATGGAGCCTAATTCGAAAGGATTTTTGCGATTAAGTAAAAAATTAAAGGAAAGACCAAGAAGCAGACAAGAAGCACCTGTTGTGTATCAATTAAATGGTCTATTTACGTACGATGCAAAAAAATTTTTAAAATCCGGCAACCCTATAATGCCAAAAGCACTTCTATACGAAATCCCTGTTGAAGCTGGCCTTATGATTGATACAGAGTTCGAGTTTCAGGTAGCAGAATTATTGTTTAAGCTTGGTTTGCATAAACAATAACTGTTTATCTTTATGGAACTATTACTTTTTTTAATCTTGATGATTTTATAACCGCCAGAGCAACTTTGAGAGTATAGATTCCTTGTGATATGTCGTTAATCGATTTCCCTTTCTTGCTGACACATCTAATAAAATGCTCAAGTTCTTTGACGTACATCTCATTTTTATCATATTTGTTAATTCTGAATACTGTTTCCCATTTTTTCGTCGTAGGACGATATACCTTCACTTTGTTTGTTGTGGAATCCCAGTAAATCGTGCCTTTCGTGCCTATAATCTTACAATTACGAGCTTCTGGTCTTTGAAAATAGTCAAGATGTACTTCGGCAATAACATTGTTATTGAATCTTAAGATGATTGCAGAGAGATCGTCTGACTTTGTTTGCAAGTTACTGTATTTACCAGTCATGGAAAAAACTTCTTTAACGGTACCAAAAAACCAGTAAAGATAATCAAGTTCATGTATGCATGTAAGCACAACTCCTCCACCCAAGTCGTCTCTTGCTGCGTAGTTATTTCTATAATCCTCGTTTGGATGCCAATCTGGCAGATACGTACCACATTCCACACGAACTGAAATAATTTTTCCTATTTCCCCTTTGATCAATAATTCTTTGATTTTTTGTATGCAACTATGGAATCGCAGATTACAACCCATTAACGTAACAAGTTTTTTCTTTTTTATGATTTTTGACAATTTATTAACACTCTGTAGTGAGTTAGAGAGCGGTTTTTCGATGAAAATATGACACCCTGCATTGGCAAGTGCTATGGATGTTTTCACATGTTCGCTTGAAACATTGGTAACAAAACCAATTACAGGTTTGTATGAAAAACAGTCCCGAAGTGTTTTGAAAAACATACATCTTTTTGTGTTAAATGATTTAGGTTTTTGTTGTGAGGTACAAATAAGTATGTCATAGTTAGTAGTAGATAGCAAATTTTGTACATGTCGTTTACCTATTGAACCATATCCTGCTATGATTGCTTTCAATCGTAAAACACCTTGTTTACCAAGTTATTGTAGTTCATTTATCCTATTTTAAAAACTTGCAAGAAAGTTTGCTAGTACTTTTGATGCTGAGCCCGGATTTGCTAGATATTTTTGTACAAATTCTTGTGAGTTTTTCAACAGTTTTGTTTTGAATTCCTCATTGTCTAGAATCTGATGTATCCCATGCCCTATATCTTCGATTTTGGAGATGGATAGTATTGCGCCTTCCTTTACTATTTCACCATCTTCTGCCCATTTATCAGTCTGAAGTGATATGGTAGGTTTGTTTAAAATTATAGATTCTAAGGCTATTGTGGAGTTTTTAAAAGTAATTAACAGTTCACATGAGTTTATCAAATCTGCCAGATCCGCATCAAGAATAATTTGTATTTGTGGATCGATTTCTTTAATTAGATCAATTATATTATTAACAAAATCAGGTTGCGGGTGTGGCTTTAAAACTAGTTTTTTACCGTTCAGATTTTTTACAACTCGGCAGACCTCACGTATAAAATCATTAAATTTTATGTAATCAGAGGTAGTAGACGTTTCGGCAAAAAACTCACTGACACCAGTAGTGGCCAGTAGAATTGTTCCTTTGTTGTCAGTTTTTTTTACATGAAAAAATTTATCGTGTCTTGGGCTGCCAACAACTGTTATGTTATTCTGATTATGACCGTATTCAACTGCGTATTTTTTTGTAGTTTCTCCCCAGACTGCTTGTTTATTGCTAATTAGTGGTCTAGAGAAAAACGAAAAGAATCTGCCCGCTTTGTCCCATATTTCTGCGTTGGGTGACATTGCATGTTGAAGCATGATTGACTGTATTCCGTGTTTTTTTGCTACATGAATCACCTCTTTTTCATGCGGACCTGTCTCGGCCCACTCCAAAACCACAGATATGTCAAAGGCAGTAAATAATTGCCTTAAGAGAATTAATCTTTCAATTGATTCAAGAAATCTCGTATTGCACATTTTGCTAAATGAGTCTTTTATTGAAAACCAAACACTGTGGTTGTCAATCTTAAATATTTCTTCAAATGTTGAATCAGAATCCCACATTGCCTCTAATTCAGTTAATTTGGTTTGTTTTTCATGTTGTATTATACTCTCAATTTTTTCGCGGAAGTCATTCAGACTGATTATTTTACAGCCCAAACCACGTATGATTCTGAGAGCTTGTAGATTCCAAGCTGCTGGTCTTCGTTGATTAAGCAGTAAAACGTTCTTGCCAGATTTAGATAGCTCGTTGAGTAACAAATCATACTGAAGTGGATTAAAATCTAGCAAGAGAATTGATTTTTTTGTTGCATCATAACTCTCATTGAATTTTAGCATGAGTTTTGTAACTTTGTCAAATGTGTTTTTTAATCTCTTATATTGATTTTTGGAAATTGTAATAGATAGTGGTAGTGTACCAACATTGTATTTTATATTTATTTTATCAAAATACGTCGAAGATTGTTTTATTTCATGTGATGTAATCAAATCAATATTGTTTTGTTTACAGATTATTTGTATCAGATCATGAAAATCGGTTACATCAACAATAGTTTTTGGTTTTTCATTTTCGATTATTCTAATGATTGTAAGTGCGGTTTTGTATATTTTAGAAACATAATCAAACATCTCCATTTCGATTATGTTTGCAAGATTTATTCCATCAAATATCAAGTATTTTTCTATATGTGACTGTAGATACCAATTTGAGGCAGTTTCAATTGTTTTGTTATCTATGATATTTTTGTCTGTTCTGGTAAGACAGTCATCTCCTATTTCATGTGCAATAGAATTCTTAGTTAAAATATTATGTGAAAAATAATTTAATGAAAAAATTCTTGAGTCGGGATGACTAGAAATTAAGTCCTTTAACTTGGCTATGTCATCTATACTATCTACAATAAATATTGTTTTATTCATTTCAGTTTGGATTTTAGTTTTTCCCAGTCATAGTTATCAAATGACACATTAACCATTTCGTTATCGTTTGGTTTCCAAGCCAAATCGGCTAAAGCTAGAACTCTCGATGTCTCATTAGATAGATTCATGTGTGCAGATGGGATGTTTTTTGGCACAAAAACCAAAACAGGTTCTTCAGCGCTTGATTCTATTTCCTCATAGTTTCCAGCTTTATCTTTAAGAATAAAAACAACCTTTCCATGTACACAAACAAAATAGCTGTTTCGCTTTGTGTGAAGATGTGGTCCTTTTATCTCACCAGGATGAACTGAGCTTACATACACCATTTTTGGTTCATGTTTTATTAGACGATCCCAATCACGCCAGACAACAGTTAATGTTCCGTTAACGTGAGAATCATGTGTGTTTTTAGTCTGATGTTTTTTTAGTTTTATTGTAGAGATGTCTTCGGTCATCGACTTTCGTTAGCTTGGCAGAAATAAAAGTTATCGAATCAATCTTCAATTGACTTCACATTGAATCACAACGTATTTTATTAACTGATAGGTGTAGAGTCCAATGAAATTATTAGTTACAGGTGGCCTAGGTTTTATCGGAAGTAATTTTGTCATTCATGTTCTAAATAATTATGATGACCATAGTATAATTAACGTAGATGCAGAACTAATTGGTTCAAACCACAAAAGTTTAACAAATGTTGATAGTTCTAAACGATACAAGTTTGTACAAGGTAACATAACTGATCATAAATTAATGGAAAAACTGATTGACGAATCTGATGCAATAATTAATTTTGCTGCAGAATCGCATGTAGATAGAAGCATATCAAATGCTAAGCCATTCATCGATTCAAACATAATTGGTGTCTTTACAATATTAGAAATACTAAAAAATCGAAAAAAGAGATTAGTCCACATATCAACCGATGAAGTTTTTGGAAGTTTAGAGACTGAAAGTGCTGATGAGAGTTTCAGATTTAATCCATCAAGTCCGTATTCATCCTCAAAGGCCTCTGCAGAGCTTTTGATAAATTCGTATGTGGCCACATATGGTATTGATTCGGTTGTAACAAGGTGCACTAATAATTATGGGCCGCGACAGTTCCTCGAAAAACTGATTCCAAAAGCTATAATCCTTGCTGCACATGACATATCGGTTCCAGTTTATAATGATGGAGGGGGCATCAGAGATTGGATCTTTGTTGATGATCATTGTAATGCAGTTATGAAAGTATTACATCAAGGTAAGAAAGGAGAGTCATACAACATATCTGCTTCTAATGAGATAGATGTGCTTACAGTGATTAAAAAAATTCTTGCAGTCATGAATAAGGATCCAACAAACTATGAGTTATCAGAAGATAGACCTGGTCACGATTACAGATACAGTCTGAATTCATCAAAAATTAGAAAGGAATTGAATTGGAAGCCACAGGTAAGTTTTGAAGATGGGTTAAAAGCAACGATTGAATGGTATTTAAAAAATAAGGAATGGTGGAAGGATCTAGCAGATATTAAGACTCTAAATCGCATTCAATGGAAAAGCTAAATTGGATTATTAAGAGTCGATAGTTAGCAATCAGTCATGAAAGGAATTCTATTACATGGCGGTCATGGAACAAGACTCCGACCTTTAACACATACAGGGCCAAAGCAATTACTTCCGATTGCCAACAAGCCAATGTCAGAATATTGTATAGAATCCATGAAAGATGCAGGTGTTAAAGATATTGCCATAATTATTGGTGGATTAGGGTACAACAAAGTAAAAGAATATTACGCTGATGGAAAAAAATTTGGGGTTAATCTAACATACATTGAACAAGATGAGCCTCTCGGAATAGCTCACGCCATAAGATTATGTAAAAACTTCATTGGTAATGATAGATTCCTGGTTTTTTTGGGTGATAATATAATTCAAAAATCAATAAACGACTTTGCAAAAAAATTTGAAAGCTCTGATGCAGATGCATTGATTTTATTATGTGAAGTAGATAATCCATCTAGGTTTGGTATTGCTGACGTTAAGAATGGAAAAATCCTGAAAATAATGGAAAAACCAAAGGATGCACCCACAAATCTTGCCGTGACTGGAATTTATTTTCTAACTCCCATCATCTTTGACATAATTGATAGATTGAAACCTTCTTGGAGAAATGAGTTGGAAATTACAGATGCCTTGGATATGTTATTGAGAGAAAATCATAACATCACCTACAACATGATAACAGACTACTGGAAAGATACTGGAACTCCTGAAGACATTATTCATGCAAACAGTGCAATTCTAGACAAAATGAAACCATACTTTCATGGTAAGAAAGAGGATGGCGCTTCAGTTAGCAATAATGTTATGGCTGGAGAGGGCACAATAATAAAGCGTGGTGCAAAGATAATTGGCCCCGTAATAATAGGGAGAAATGTCATAATCGAATCAGATACCCACATTGGCCCAAATACAAGCATAGGTGATGACTCCAAGATATCTCGATGTAACATACAGGATTGCATCATCATGGCTAACTGTGTTATTGACTGCACTGCAAAAATAAGAAACAGCATCATAGCCACGAATTCCACAATACTTGATAGCAATCACGACCAAAAGGTGTTTTTGTTAGGAGAGGGCACTAAAATTTTACTCTAATTAATTAGTAATATTAAATGCCCTAGAATCTACAGCATCGTATGACTTCTTTAAATCCCTTGATTAGTGTCATCATACTAAATTATAATGCAGGTGATCTACTCATAAATTGTGTTGACTCTGTTTTCAAGACAGACTATGACAATTTTGAAGTAATTGTTGTGGATAACATCTCAAAAGATAATAGTCATAAAAAATGCAAAGAAAAATTTGAGAGAATTCTACTAATTGAGAATGAAAAAAATTTTGGATATTGTGAAGGAAATAACATTGGCATAAGGAACTCCAAAGGCGAATTCGTGGTTATACTAAACCCAGATACTATTGTAGATCATACGTGGCTACAAGAATTACTGGGTGCATACAAAAAGTATGGCGATGGTCTTTACCAACCAAAGATCCTTTCCTTATATGAAGAAGGGATTTTGCAAAGTACTGGAAACATGATTCACTTGTTCGGGTTCGGGTTTGCAAAAGATAAAGGTGTGATGGATTCCGACAAGCAGAACCAAATAGAACAAATTGGATATGCGTCAGGTACGTGTTTGTTTACTTCTATGACAACATTAAAAAAAATCGGACTTCTTGATCCGTTTTTATTTTTGTATCACGATGATTTAGATTTAGGGTGGAGAGCTGCACATCTAGGAATTAAGTCATATTATGTTCCCACATCCATCATACACCATGCTGAAAGTTACTCATTAAAATGGAGCTCTAAGAAATTTTTTTGGTTAGAACGAAATAGGAGATATTGTCTTTTGACTCATTATTCAAAATCTACTTATCGTAAAATGTTGCCCTCATTGATACTCGTAGACATCACTATTTGGATTTTTTACTTGATGAAGGGTTTTCTAGGTGCCAAAATCAAGGCAGAATTAGAGATTATTAAAAACAAGAACTCAATACTACAAAAGTATCAAGAGTTAGAAAACAAAAAGATCATTCCAGATTCAGAAATAATAAAATTATTTCCAGACACAATATTTGTTCCTGAAAATGTCTCTAAAAGCATATACAATAAGCTTTTCAATCATGTTATTGCAAGGCTAAGCAAAAAAGCTAAAAGATCAATTCTATCTGGAAGCTAGATCTTTTTTGAAATGACTACAGCTACCGCAATATTTTTTTCATGGCTTATTGAGACCAAAAAAACGTAGTAATTTTTGTATTGTCCTCTTATTCGCACTTTTGGGGATAAATTTGAATGGTATGATTCAATATCAAGAAAACGTATTGGTGTTGATATTGATTTTTTTACTGCTTCTTTGATTGCAAATTTGCCTGCAAAATGTTCATAAGGATTTTTGAATTTTGTACAATAATTTATTTCTGATGTAAGAAAGATTTTTTTGTAGAATTTTGAATTAATTTTATATGGAATTTTTTTAAATCGTTTGATCTCAACTATGTCTATTCCAACTCCAATTTTATCAAACATAATGAAATATCACACCAAGTCATACTATTAACAATTCTTAGAATTCACATGTTGATAAAATTCAGATTTGCATGTATTTGATTGGCCTTCCATCAACAATAATATTTTCTCCGGAAATGCGATCCGCCTTTTCAGAACACAAGAAAAGCGCAACCGAGGCAACATCAATAGGCGCTACTAGCTTTCCGGTTGGTGATTGACCTGCTACGATCTCTTTGAATTTCGTTGGCATGTTCGCAGTCAAGTCAGTATCCACCAATGATGGCGAAATGCAATTTACTGTTATGTTGAATCTCCCAAGTTCTACTGCCATAGCTTTTGATAAGCCAAGTAGGGAATACTTACCTACAACGTAATCACTCATACTGCTTGGAGGAGCGTCAATAGTTGCGCTTGTCATTATACTGATTATTTTGCCATGTTTACGCAATTTCATTGAAGGAAGAATATGCCTGACAATGTTAAAAAACGATTTTGTCTGCAAATCGATTTGTGTTTGATAATCGTTCCAATCTAAATCTCCAATACTTTTCATTTTTAATGGATGGCTTACTGAATGAATGAATCCATCAATCGGACCATCTTGTAGAGATTTGGTTACAGCTGCTTCAATATCTGGGCCAATTAACAGATCTACGTGATGTGATTCTATTTGGTTTTTATATGAATGTAGTTTTTTTATTTGCTCTTTGTTTTTGTGATAAAAAATTACAAGCTTCGCATTATTTTGAAGAAGTTTCTCACAGATCGAAGAGCCTATTCCACTATTTGCGCCAGTTACAAGAATTCGTTTTCCAGAAAGCAAGTTATTTTCTCACAACTATTTTTGCTTGACCATCAACAAGACATTGTCCTGAATTGTTAACAATTGTTGTTTTAAGTGTGATTATTCTGCTGGCCATGCTCTTGTCCAATACTTCTCCTTCGACTTGTATTTTGTCATTGATAAAGCACGGTGAGATGAACTTCAATGATTGAGAAAAATACAGAGCATTCTTTCCTGGAAGATACATGCCAACCAATCTTGAAAAAAAAGACGTCAATAACATTCCATGACAGACTCTTTGCTTAAAATCTGTGGATCTTGCATATTCATCATCCATGTGTAATGGATTGTAATCGCCTGAAAGGTCCGCAAATTTGTTTAGCATGGGTTCAGTTACAATTATTTCAAATCTTTTTTTCTGGCCTACTTCAATTTCTTCAAGTGTATATTCAGAAACATTCTCATTCATCCAGATTTGCTCCATGGTTTTTCAAGTGTCTTTTGATGTCAGCCACTGTAAATACATCAGTTATTTCGTCAACAGTGAATTTGATGTTATACTCGGATTCAAGCTCGTCAACTAGCACCAATGCGTTAAACGAGTCCCATCTTTCAATACTCTCTGGACCTGAACTATCACTTATTTCTGAAATAGATACTGAAAATACCCTTGATATGATGGCATAGAGTTTGTGTGACATCTTATGTTACTACCATTAAGTGATCAGGAATTTTAATTGGATTATTTAATGAATATGACCATAGGTCACCATCCTTCGCAAATCCATAATTTGACAAAAAGTCTTCACATGGCATGTTTTTCTTTGTTGGAATGTATACTCCTTTTACTTTTTCTACTCCTTGCATTTTCGCTTCTCGAAGAATGTGTCCGAGAATGGCATCCTCAACTCCTCTTCCCATAACCCTGCAACTCAAAAGAAAAGTGTCAATGCTCCATTCTGTAGGAGTGTCCTTGTTAACTATGAAAACACCGGTGATCCCATTATCTCCGAACTTGTCTTCCACCTGCGCACATCCAACCATCTTCGATTTATCTTTGGAGAATCTAACAATATCTTCTTCTTGATATCTTTTTGTTGTAAGATTGAATTGATTTGTTTTTAATGTTAGTTGCGATATTCTTGGTATGGTAAATTGATCTGCATATTTTATTCTGATTTTTATGTTGAGTTGATTTAGAAACTCATCCAAGTTGGTTGCCGTGCTTTCTAATTCTTTTCTAGCTTTTTGTTGTACATACATTTTACCACGGTTTAGATCTTCGTCTGTAATTTGTAGTACATTGAAATCATTTAGTGACGTTAAAGTTTGAGCATACAATGAAGGATCATTGGGAAGATTAACAGACAATACCTCGGGTAAACTGGATAATACAAATTCTCTATTTACAGGATCATCATCAAAGTAAGCGATACTGTTTAAACCTATGTTGAGCTCGTTTACTATCTCTTTTAAATTAGAAACTTTGTCATTCCAGTTAATTCTCATGCTGGCAAAGTGTTCCTCACGAAGAATCATGTAAGGGTGATCTCTAATTACCTGAATTGCATCATCAAAATTATTTTTACTATTAATTGCAAGAATTACTCCTCGCTGCCAATATGCCAACATATGCATTACCAGGAGAAGTTGGACCAAGTTTGATCCCATCAAAACCATCTTCTCCTACTATACCACCCCATAACGTGTTGTCAAGATCAAGAACTATGCATTTTTTATTCAATCCCAGCATGACTTTGATGTAGCCCATTAGATCATTGGCAAAACGAGGTATGAAATCCAGCGAGATTTTGATATCGCCAAAGAGAAATTTACGATAATCAAAAACATTGGTTTCTCCGTAACGCATTACAAACTGATTAAAATCATACATATACACGGAAGGCTCATTAATCAAATTAGAATTGAGCTTCGCATTGATGTCACGAATCATATCATGCATACCGAACTCTGTCTTGGTTTCGATCAGGCCATTTGGTGAATAGGTCGGAATGTTGAAGTTTGTTATAACCAATTTTGAATTAGATTGTTTTGTAAATGACTTTATCAAACTAAGCAGTTCATTGGTCTTCGTTTCAACGAATTCTTTGCGTTGTGCAATATCAAGTGAATATGGTGAATAAAAGTAATTTCCAAGTATGCTCCTAGTATCTAAAATTAAAAATGTAATATCTGGTTGAAACTTGTACAGATTACTTTCTCTATTGAGAATTTCTTGTGCATATTGATTGTATCCTCCTACATAGGAAATGCATTCGATTTTTTCTCCTGCACATTTTACACGTAGCGTTTCTTCAAGTCCATTTATTGTGAAGCTGCTCAATATGGCAATTTGGATTTTTTTGTCAAGTTTAATGTTGGGGACAGTACTAGCTTTTGCCATATAGTACGATATCTTTTCTTCTTCAAACACAACTAAATGTACATAATTTAAGATAAATACCTTAATTGCTTAATTTTTTCATAACACTGACTGAATTTGTTAAAATCATCCTCTTAGGTCAAATGTCATACATTGTTGCACGATCAAGTTTGTTAGTGTATTGAGTATAATTTCTTAGAAAGGTATAGATTTTACAGTTTTCAGTAGTCAATAATTTATGCCTGATGAGAAGAAAACTTCCTCAATCAATGAGGGAGAAATCATGAGCTATTATGGATATAGTGGCTCATTTGGAAAGATACAACTAAAAGCAAAACTATTTCGTTCATGGATTCTACATTCTATTGCTTATTCATCGCCACAATCAAGCTTTGTAGTAAAACTTCAACGCTCAAGGGGAGTCAAAATAGGAAAAAATTGTCACATATCGCCTTATGTCTTGATAGATTTGGTCTATCCAAGTCTGGTCAATATTGGAGAGAACGTCACAATAGGTTCTAATGTAATGATCTTTGCCCATAGTAATCCAACCGCTAATTTGTCTTTAAAGAAAGGAAAATATCCAAGAAAAACAGCTCAAGTTACAATCAAATCCGGAGCTGTGCTGAACCCGGGGTGTATAATCACATCTGGAATTACTATTGGAGAGAATTCAATGATATCGGTAGGTAGTGTTGTAACACAAGATATTCCAGATTGTTGTGTTGCGGTTGGTAATCCCGCCAGAGTAGTAAAGAGAATCGATGAATAGGCAGTGGTTTGTTGGATTTTGAGATGGTTGTAACAACTGGTGTTAAAAGTTGAATATATTGGGGATTGATTTTGAAGATTGGTTCCATCCTGAACTAATTCAAAAATATCTCATACAAAGCTCAAGGCAACCTTCAGTGATAAATGGAATTGATAAGATACTAAATTGGTTACGTAAAAATGAAACATACGCCACATTTTTTGTGGTAGGCGAATTATTACAATTCAAACCTGAGCTAATGGATAAAATTCTTGGAGATGGTCACGAGATCGGTTTTCATACTATGCATCACACTAGGCTTGACACACCGGGGTTTAGAGAAAAATTTGATGGTGAATTGAAAGACTTTGCCAGATTAACAGATGGTAAATCCAAGGGGTTTAGAGCACCTACGTTTTCTCTAAATATTCATAGTGCGTGGGCTGTAGATGATCTTGCCAATAATGGTTATCTGTACGACAGTAGCGTGGTACCTGCCAGAACAAGCCTATACGGTTTACCAGAGGCAGAATCCAAGCCATATAGGATTTCAAGTAGTACGTTGATCAAAGACGATCCCCAAGGCAGGATAATGGAATATCCCTTGTTAGTGACTAATCTTTTTGGCAAAAAAATTCCTGCTGCCGGAGGGTTTTACGTTAGGGTTTTGCCGACCAAAGTGATAACTGATGCAATAAATGCAAACGAAAAGGTTGGAATACCTGCGTGTCTTTATGTACACTCTTGGGAATTGACACCTGAATTTATGCCAAAGATTCAAATGCCATTCAAGGACAGATTCATAACTTATCACAATATTGAAAAAACATTATCACGAATGACAACAATTTTAAAAAAATTTCAATTCACGTCGTTTAGTAATTATATCAATAAAAAAAACCCAGGTTAGTTTTTTCCATATGCAGAACTAAAATACTGTAAGGTTTCTTTTATTCCATTTTTGATTGAAGTTTTCGGTGTCCAACCTAATTCCTTAATTTTTGAATTGTCTACAACGAAATTTCCCACATCTACTCTTTTTGTATAATTAGGAGTTTGAATATATTTGATTTTGGAATCCGTCAGCTCTTTTAACATATTTCCTAGTTCATAGAACCAAGTTTTTTTGCCAGATGATATCCAATATAGATTTCCAGATTTACCTTTCTTCAGTATTTTTGTTATGGCATCGACTACGTCTGAAATGTAGATTATATCGCGATAAAACTTTCCTTCATTATAGATTGTGACTTCTTTTCCCCTAAATGCTTTGTAGATTAGAAAATTGATCGCATTTTTGTATGGAACTATTTGTTCTCTTGGACCAAATGAATTGGTTATGCGAAAGACTCTTGTATCTAGCCCATACACTTGATGATATATTTTGCAAAAATATTCGCTACTTAGTCGATTTACTCCATAAATTGTAGTTGGGTTACACGGAGAAGTTTCGTTCACAGGAAGCTTCGCAGGCTTACCAATTACTATGAATGTGCTACCTAGAATGAATTTACACTTTGTTCCCATTTTTTTTATTTTTTCGAGAATAAACAATGTGGCTTTTGCATTCACATCCACATCATATAGTGGATCCTCGAACGATTTGGAATGTGATGTTTCTCCTGCCAGGTGTATAATTGCATCGGGTTTGTTTCTTTCAATACTCACCCCCATCTTTGAAAAATCTGTTATGTCAACTTGTTCGAGTCGTATTCTATCTAAAATATTAACAAGATTCTGTTTTTTTTGAGAGTTTCTAGTCAATACAATTAACTCGTTATCGGTTTTTAGTAATGTATCACAGAGATGACTTCCGACAAAACCAGCACCACCAGTTATCATGATTTTCATGTCTTTCAAAAATGATCTTGAATCAATCTAAATAAACTATTATAATCAATGAATGATTTTGTCTAAACATTTTATTGTCAGTGTTCTAATTTTGCAGTGACAGACGACAAACATGCGAATTATGATGGATTTAGACGGGGTTATTTGCAAATTAAAAAATCCTGATCAATCGTATTCTGATGTAGAACCTAACAAAGATGTCATCGAGTTGATGAGAGAGTGGAAAGATCAAGGACATACAATACTTGTCTACACTGCAAGACATATGAGAACGTGTAAAGGGGATGTTACTGAAGTAATCAAAAAAATAGGTAAAACAACTGAAGATTGGCTCAAAAAATGGGATGTACCTTATGACGAACTGTATTATGGAAAACCGTATGCAGATATTTACATTGATGATTTAGCGCTAACATTTAACACTGCCAAAGATATCAAAGTAAAGTTTGAATCATTGAAGCTGAACTTTGTGATTCCTATGGCAGGTGAAGGTAGGAGATTCAAAGAAGCTGGATTCGAAAATCCAAAATACATGATAAGAGTCAAAGACAAGACGTTGTTTGAATTGGCTTTAGAGAGTTTGCCTCTAAGTATTTCCAATCAGATTGTCTTTGTTTGCCTAAAGGAACATGAGAAAAACTACAAAGTGAGTGATTTTATTAAAAAAACAATGAGCAAAAAATACTCAAAATTAGATTATAGAGTGATATCCATACCAAAGATCACAAGGGGTCAAGTGGAGACGGTTCTTGAATGTAAAAAATACATCAATAACAACCATCCATTGGTTATTTACAATATAGATACTCATTTTAAATCGTCAAGATTAAAATCAAAATTGTTAACAATAAAGAATCAGAACGTAGATGGAATTCTTGGTGTCCATAACTCAAATAATCCTAAGCTTAGCTTTATCAAATTAAAGTCAAATGGATTTGTAAAAAGGACAAAAGAAAAACAAGTAATATCAAATATGGCATCTACTGGCCTGTATGTTTTTACAAGAGGTTCAGATTTTGTAAAGGCGGCTGAATACATGATTAAAAATAATATTAAAACTAACAATGAATTTTTTGTGGCAGAATTATACAATATTTTGATTAAAGATGGTAAAAAATTCACGGTAGATATTGCAGAGGAGTTTATTCCACTTGGGACTCCAGACGACTTGAAAAATTTTTCTAGTTCAAAAAAGTGAGTTTGAACGCTGTTGAATCATTACGTATCTGTGTTAATACTGAGTGCAGGGAAAATACCATCGGAATTAGAAGGAATTTTTGGGAACATCCCTTCAGGCCTCATTCCAATAAACGGAAGTCCAGTAATATTCAGAATTATTGATAAATTGATTGGTGAGGGGTTTTCAAAAATTTCAATTACAGTTGGATATAAAAAAAATAACATGATGAGAATACTTGAACAACATTATAAAAACAAAGTTAAATTAAATTTTATAACAACAGACCATACAAAGGCTCCAGGCAACTCTATTGTGGAATCGTTGTCTCACATCGATAACGACGGATTATTAATTATCTTGGGCGATACTCTAATGAAAGATAGCTTAACTGACATATTACATAGTAACAAAGATTTTGTTTTAACATCTAATAATTTTATTAATTCGGAAAACTGGTGTCTTGTCAGACAAAAAAATGGCACAGTTGATTCAATTCATGATAAAAAACCAGAATTGCAAGGAACCGATTTATACGCGCTAATAGGAATATACTATTTCAGCAACTTAAAGATTCTCAAAGATATTACTAAGAATTTAAACATGGGTGGAAGAATTGAGATTAGTCATTTATTGGAATTGTATAAAGAGCATCTTCCAATTTCTGCAATTGAGTCAAAGCAATGGTTCGACGTGGGACATAAAAATACGTATTATGTTTCAAAGAAAAAGCTACTGCAGGGGAGATTTTTTAATTATCTTGAGTATGATGAAACAAAAAGTTTAGTCACAAAAACAAGCGATAGTAAAACTAAGTTGATTAATGAAATTAGATGGTACCAGAATATTCCAGCTGATATCAAGCCATTAATCCCAAACGTGCTTGATTATAGCTATTCAGATAGCCCATACATCAAACTACAACACATACCAGCTCCAACTTTGGCCGAATTATGGTTATATGGAGATTTACAGTATGCGACATGGGAAAACATACTTAAACAACTTTTTGAGATGATCAGTTTTTTTAAAAAACACACAGGTAATGTTTCACAAATAGATTACGAGCAGATCTACATCAAAAAGACAGAACAAAGAATATCACATCTTTTATCTGAAAACAAGAAATTTGAAGCCATACTTCAAACAGATACGATCCGCATTAATGATCAATCACAGATAAATTGGAATAACTTGAAAGAGAAAATATATCACAATATTGAGAAATTGTTCAACAACACAGACAACTGTTTTATACATGGTGATCTTTGTTTTTCAAATATTTTGTATGATTTGAATCACAGTAATTGTAAAGTAATTGATCCTAGAGGAATGTGGGGCGAGAGTGAATATGGGGACATAAAATACGATGTTGCAAAACTAAGACATTCTCTTGTAGGCGGATATGATGCAATCATAAATGGATTGTTTTCAATCGAGCATAAAAATGATTCAGAGATAAATGTAAGTATATTCAAACCAGAAAATTATGAAAGAATAGCTAATGATTTTGATAAATATGTTAGATCCCAGTGGGATCTTAACCAGATAAAAATGATCGAGGGTTTGTTGTTTGTTTCAATGTTACCGCTACATCAGGATAGCTTTGATAAGCAACTTGCGTTATATTCAGTAGGAATACAACGATTAAATGAAATTATAGATGCGGTATGATCCTACAATGGAATTGAAGCTGACTGTCGCAATACCGAATTATAATGGTGGAGAAAATCTAAGAAGAGCAATAGAATCTTGCAAGCATATTAAGCTTAATGCAGATGATTATGAGATATTGGTGGTTGACAATAAATCTACAGACAATTCGGTTCAAATAATAAATGAATTGAAAAAGGAACTTCCAAACATCAGATTATGGGAAAATGAAAGAAATGTGGGTCGAATACAAAACTGGAATGTATGTCTTGAAAAATGCAAAGGAAAATTCTTGATTTTACTATTTACCAATGATTCAATAAGTAAAGAAAACAACATACACGAAGTCATGGGTATTTTGGATTTGGACGAATCCATATCATTATCCATATCTGCACTTGTAAAGAGAGAATCAGATAGAGAATATATTAAAAAAAAATATTTTGATAAATTAATCAAGTGTCCCTCGTTCAAATTTACTGAGGATTCAATTACTAGAGGTATGTTCCCATTTGGAAGCATTGAGTCCATCATCTATAGAGTCGATGATATTCGCATCTCCAATAGCACTTTTGTTGAACAATTACCCATCAATGCAGATGAGGTATTTTCATATGCCTTAGCAATCAAACGAAAATACATTCTCTTTAATCCTCATCCTCAAATTGTTTGGGATCTGACACAGAGTAGGTTTCATGGGAAAATGAAATTTCAAGATGTGTTTAAAGAGCACATAGAAGCGATCGAAATGATAAAAAATATTGGCAACTTGAAGATCAATTATGGTCTGTTATTGACGTATAGGTTGGTTAATTTATTGAAATATTCAGTCAATTCTAATAAGAAAAACTCAGAGATGTGGCGTTACTTGTTTTTTGAGATGATGGCTAAAAGATGTTTTTTTACATTTGACTTTATACTCATAAAGACATTGTTTGAAAAACTACAAAACGCAAAAGGTGATACAGATGATGTTTTCTTCAAAAATATAATATCAAAATGCATAGCCAACTAGGCTAATAATATCTTGTAGATTGTTCCGTCCAGTAACGAGATAACGTATAGTGCACCATCAGTCCCAAACTCAATATCACTAATAACTCCAAAATTGGTTGCAAACAAAATTTCATCCATAGGCTCATTTATGGAATCACTCTTCATTGATGTATCAGTATTAACAATAAAATCCTGTAGGTTTGAACTGTTGAAAATAAATCCCGTCCGATCGTCATTTAGTTGAAATTTGTAAATATTACCATTGTTTGAATCTGCAACAAACAACCAATTTTTGTATTTACCAAAATGATCAGAATTTGCAAATGAGATGCCTGTTATTCCATTTGGTGATTCCCAACTAAATTTTGGATCACCATACAGATATTCCTCGTAACCAGGTTGACTATACAATGGAGTTTTTGACGGACCAACAACTTTGGACCAGCCGCTATTGAATTTTTTAGAGATCAAGTTGATTTCATCAAATTTATCAGGTCCATTTTCTGTCATCCATAAATAATCAGTCACTGGATCTACAGCAAGGCCGAAACTATTCCTAATTCCAATGGCTTTATACTCTCCTGGCGGATCAACTTGCAAAATTACGCTTGTGTCTTTCCAATTCCCGAAAGACAGCTCATTGTGTGCAAATTTTTTGATACAGGATTCTAGATTTGCCAATATAAAAAGCGGGTTTGTTTCCCAAGGATTTTCTTTAAGTAATTCATTTTTTTGTTGCCAGCCTGCGGGATTAGTGGTATGTTGCTTAAAGGAAACATTGATGCAAGATAATGTGTTCGTCAAGCTATCAGAAAGTGTCTTACGAGATTTTTCATCGGATCGTCCACTATCACTAAAGTGTCTATAGCTTTCAGATGAGGGATGATTCTGCAACACACCAGCCTTGTAACTCTCACCAGTTACAGCATAAACTATACCTTTGGAATCACTCACCATTACCCCACCGTTATAGGTTACTTCATCAGACGATAACCGCTTGATTAATCTTGGATTTGATAGTTTTTCCCCATCCCAATCGTATTTATATATTCGATTTTCAAGAGAAAGTCCGTTATCATGGAATGATTCGGTGAAAAATAGGTATACTTTTGATCCCACATTGGTAATTCCTAATAATCCCTGTTCACCATAATTGCTTACTTCTACATCAAGTACTGGATCATTTTGGAGTATTCCATTTCTAACGAGTCTAACTTTTCCGTCATTTTTTTGTAATACCAATATATCATCACCAACAAAAGTCATTGTGGTTGGAACAGATAGTCCAGAAACAAATTTTTCAATTTTGAAGTCGGTATCAAAAACAGTTGGTATTTTTACTTCAGTTGGAATTTCAATTTTTTGTATTTGGGCATTGCCCACTGCAACATATCCAATCGCCCATGGGTGCACCACACAATAATACGAATAGCTTTTGTCATCTTCAGTAAAAGTGTAAGAGAATGAGCTGCCCATTTTTATCAATCCACTATCAAAAATTTTGTCTGGCTGTCCAGGGAATCCACTTGTTACAGTGTGTAATGCATCATCATCATTTGTCCAAGTTAACGTATCACCTACTTTGATAAATATTTGTGTTGGTGAGTAGCAATTTTCTTTGATTTCGCATCCTTTATTGTACGAGTTTTGAATAATTCTAATATTGTGTGTATCATCTGCAAAAACAGATTCTTGTCCAGAACCGATTACAGCCCCAAAGATAATAGTAAAAATAAGCAGAAAAATCTTCATTAATGTGAATTTATCGATAGCCATTTAATAATCGTAATCTAGTAAATATAATAGCCTAAAATGTGCACAAAGGTTACTAAATGAAAATTGCTCTAGTTTGTCCCGCATCATTGCCCGCGACTCAGTTTGGAGGAATATTGTTTATTTGTGTGGACATAGCCAAAGAATTATCTAATGAAAATCACGATGTGACTATTTATACTACAGATTTAGATTTTGCAAATAATCCAAAAACGTTTAACAAAAATCTTCCAAGAACTGAGGTTATCGATAAATTCAAAATTAAACGATCACATGTGTGGTTATCACTCAAATTGTTTTTCATTAATCCTGGGATATACTTTCAAATGATGAAAGACGATGTAGATATAATTCACACTATAGGAGTCAGAAGCTTTCAATCATATATTGCTGCACTAGTTGCAAAGAAAAAAGACGTGCCACTTATAATATCCGATCAAGGCGGATTGACTACTCATCCAGATTTACGGAGAGATTTTCTCAATAGGATTTTGTATAAATGTCAGAAACCAATGATTAATTTTATAATTAATCAAGCTTCAAAAATAAGCGTAGCAAACGAATACGAAGAAAAAATTTTTACAGAGTATGGAGTCAAACCAAAAATCAAAATTATAAGAAACGGTATTAATTTACAAGATTTCGAAACTGTTTCTGTAAATTTTAGAGAGCGATATGGAGTTATTGATCGTTTTATTTTGTTTGTAGGAAGGTTTAGTCATGTCAAAGGAGTGGACACGCTAATTCGCGCAATTAGTATAATTAAGGATCATCCAGAAATGCAGAAAACAAAATTGGTAATTATGGGTGTAGATTTTGGATTTGAATCAACTATGATACAAATGATTAATGAGTATGACATTAAAGACAAAGTAATTGTCATCAGAAAACCACACAGAGACTATGTAATAGCAGCGTATTCATCGTGTGAGTTTTTGGTTTTACCCTCTAGATGGGAGCTTTCACCTTTGACACCATTAGAGGGGTTTGCATTTAAGAAACCAACCATAAGCACACAGTCTCATGGAATACCACATACTGTCACTAATGAGGAAACCGGAATATTAGTCGAGCCTGAAAACTATGAGCAACTTGCTAAAGCAATAATTGAGTTGTTAACCAACAATGAAAAAAGAACAAAGTATGGAAACGCTGGTTATAATTTGGTAAGGAATACGTGTAATTCCAAAATTATGGCTAAGAACACACTACAGATATACAGAGAAACTCTACATTAAAACTAATAAAAGAACCCCATTATTTCAAAACAGGACCTAAATGAAAAAAGACCAGAAATCTTCAAAAGTTCCTTTTTTTCGTCCATGGATCACAAATGGCGATAAGACGGCAGTAAAAAGAGCGCTTGATTCTACAATACTGACAGCTGGCCCAAAGTTGGAAGAATTTGAAAGATTGTTTGCAAAATTTACTGGCGCAAAATATGCCGTAGGTGTCTCTAACGCGACAACTGCATTACATTTGTCCTTAAAAGCAATGGGGGTAAGCAAGGGAGATGAAGTAATTGTGCCAGATATGACCTTTGTTGCTACCGCAAACGCAGTAATCCATTGTGGTGCCGTTCCAGTCTTGGCAGATATAGAAAAAGATGATCTTAACATTTCAGTCAACTCTATTAAAAAAAAAATTACTAAAAAGACTAGAGCTATCTTACCAGTACATTTTGCGGGAAAGATTTGTAACATTAAAGAGATAGAAAAAATTGCAAAATCAAATAATTTATTGCTTATAGAGGACTGTGCACATTCAATTGGTGCTCGGTTAGAGGGCCGCCATGTTGGAACATTTGGCGATGCTGGTTGTTTTAGTTTTTATCCAACAAAGAACATTACAACAATCGAAGGTGGAATGGTGATCACCAATTCCAAAAAAATTGCTGACTACATAAAAACCGCAAGAAGTCATGGTATGACAAAGACATTATCACAGAGATATTCGAAGGGTAAACCATGGGATTACGATGTCATAGAGCCCGGATACAACTTTAGATTGGACGAAATTAGAGCCTCGTTGGGGATTAGCCAATTAAAGAGAATAAAAAAATTGAATTCGTTTAGAAGTCGAGCTTATAGATACTACAATATGAAATTGCAAGGTATAGAGGGAGTAACAACACCAACACCGATACGTGATGAAACTAATGTTTGTCATTTGTACATAGTCAAAATAGACGAAAAATACAAAATGTCACGCGATCAATTATTTAGAAAACTATCAGAAAACGGAATTACTGCTACTGTACATTACAAGCCATTACACTTATTTTCTGCTTACAAGAAATTGATCAGAAATAATGACGATTTGAGAAATTCTGAGCAAGTATATGACGAGATAATCTCATTGCCATTTTATCCTCAGATTTCAAAGGTTGATCAAGAGAAGGTGATCAACTGCATAAAAAGTAACAATTTGTGAGATTTGTTTATTATGCATCAGACTGCAAAAAGGATGAATTAATTGAACATAGTAGTAGGAATCCCAGCATATAATGAGGGAAAGAACATAGCTACTCTTATTTTGAGGCTAAAAAAGATAACCGACAAAATCATTGTTTGTAATGATGGTTCATCCGATATGACTGGTGAGATTGCGGAAAATCTCGGTGCAGTTGTAATAACCCATGAAAAGAACCTTGGATATGGTGCTGCAATTAAAAGCATCTTTAGAAAAGCCAAAGAGTCAGAAACCGATGTTCTAGTTACATTTGATGCGGATGGTCAACATAGAGTAGAAGATATACAAATGGTTATTGATCCAGTTCTTAAAAATGATGCCGACATAGTCATCGGCTCAAGGTTTCTAAAAAACAATGAGGAAGTTCCTGAATATAGGAAACTCGGAATAAAGGTACTAACAAAAATTACAAATGCTTCAATTAACGAAAAGCTTACAGATTCTCAGAGTGGTTTTAGGGCGTATAGTAAAAGAATTCTGTCAGAGTTGAACCCTTCTGATCCTGGAATGGGGATCTCAACTGAGATTCTGATTAAAGCAAGTAGCAAAGGGTTCAGAATTATTGAGGTACCAATCACAATACTGTATGGGGAAGACACATCAACACACAATCCCGTATCACATGGCGCCTCAGTATTGTTAAGCACCATAAAATACACATCAATAGAACATCCTCTGAAGTTTTATGGGATTTCCGCATTTGTTTTCTTGGCAATTGGACTATCGTTCATACTCTGGACAATTCAGATTTACTCTGATGAAACGCGAATAGTCACAAATATTGCTCTAGTAGGGATAGGCTCGACCATATTGGGTTTGGTACTGTTGATTACTGCAATTCTACTTTATTCACTAGTTAGTGTAGTTCGAGAACGCGATAGTCCCTAAATCACTACTTTATGAATAAAAATCAGGCATGAATGACAAATGGGATAAAATTAGATCCAAGATATTTGGGTTTAAAGATTTAGCATTTATCGGTATTGGAGATATAGTTGGAACTGGCATTTCTGCTATTTTTTGGTTTTATATCGCTACTGTGTTGAATCCAGAAAAATACGGAGAGGTACACTATTTTCTTGGTATTGCTGGAATTGCTTCATCAATATCGTTATTTGCAACTCAAAATACGATTACGGTCTATACAGCAAAAAACGTAAAGATTCAATCTGTATTTTATTTAATTTCGCTTATAATTGGCACCATTATATCACTGGCTGTCATATTAATTTTCTATCGAGTAGATGCAGGCATAATTATTTTAGCGTATATCATAAATGTTTTGGCAGTTGGAGAACTACTTGGTAAAAAACAATTTTCTCAATATTCAAAATTTATTTTAACACAAAAAGTTTTGACTTTAGTTTTGGGAATTGGTTTCTACTATGTTTTTGGTGCAGATGGGATCATCTATGCCCTAGCGCTATCATATGTTGCATATACAATAAGAATCTACAAAGGGTTTGCAGAAAATAAAATTGATTTTTCGTTAATGAAGACTAGGTTAGGATTTATTGTAAATAACTACATGGTAGGGCTTGTTAGTGGTTTTGTAGGTCAAATTGATAAATTGATAATCGTACCATTGTTAGGATTCTCCCCTTTAGGAAATTATAACTTGGCGTTACAAGTCATAGCAGTATTGATGACTTTTTCTTCAATTTTATTCAAATATTTGCTGCCACAAGATGCAACTGGAAATCAGAATTTATTATTAAAGAAATTCACAATTATGATTGCAATTGGGGTAACAATTTTTGGAATAATCTTAGTACCCATAATAATGTCAGTTGTATTTCCAAAATTCCTAGAGGTTTCTGGCGCAGTTCAGATCATGAGTTTGGGCATAATTCCAGGTACAGCCGATATGGTATATACATCAAGGCTACTTGGCAGTGAAAAAAGTAAGTTTGTTTTAATCGCAGGATTGATATCTTTATCAATTATGATCGTAGGCATGATTGTTCTTGGATCCAGTTTCGGTACAACAGGCATAGCAATCACATACGTACTTGCCCTTTCGGTAAAGGCGACATATCTTCTTTGCATTAACCGTCTTGTTAAATAAGGAAACAAATTGTCACAAACAAAAAGCCACCCAATATTGGATATAGTAGAAAGGAAAATTACCTACGTAATCAATAAACCGGTTTTATGTTTGAGCATAATTGGAATTGTTGGATTATTAATTCGAATCAAGTATTTTCCATTCGAAATTCCAATAATTCTTGACGCATCTGGATACTTTTGGTACGCCATAGACACAAAGGTGCTTGGGCACTTTCCCACTGCTGAATGTGGTTGGAGATGCACTTTTCCAAATAATGCTTGGCCTGCTTTGTTGTCTGTGTTTTTCTCATTACTAAATTCCAACAATTTTATGGATTACATGAATATTCAAAGGGTATTAACAATCTCAATTTCCGTGCTAACTATTATCCCAATTTACCTTTTATGTAGAAGATTTTTGGAAAAGCGTTACGCGCTGTTTGCAGCTACATTATTTGTAATTGACCCAAGACTCATACAGAATTCATTACTTGGAATCACAGAGCCGTTTTTTATTTTGACCATATCGATATCATTATTTTTATTTCTTAGCAATAATAACAAAGCTATCTATGTTTCATTTGCTGTTGCTGCCATCTCTGCTCTGATTCGATATGAGGGAGCTCTCATGATAATCCCGTTTACGATTATGTTTTTTGTCAGATTCAGAAAGGAAAGAAAAGTTGTATTTAGATATCTTGGTGCGTTAGTTGTTTTTGTACTTGTTTTATTACCAATGACTTACGTAAGATTTGAAACGACTGGTCAGGACGGTATAATCAGTCACATAACAAAGGGTCCCAAATACTATCAAGACGTAGCAGAGGAACATAACGAGGAGTTTATTCTATCACATTTTGTGATTTTGGGCATAACAAATACGGTAAAATTCTTGGCTCTTGTCTCCCTACCTACTTTCATTCTTTTCTTGCCTCTTGGTGTTTTCATAGTTTTTAGGAAAATTGATTACAAAAAGGCCACGATCATAATAACTGCGATAATTATGCTAATTCCAGCATTTTACGCATATTCACGAGATTATCAAGAAGTTCGATACCTATTAGTTTTGACGCCAATATTTTCTGTACTGTCAATTCTTACCGTAAAAAAAGTAAAAAGTAAATTTAGAATTCCAAATACATTGTTAATTATTGCAATATGTGCTATTTTCATTTCCAGCATAGCTTTTCTTCAGTATAAACAAAGTGATTATGATCTTGAAAGAGAGGCAACCAGAATAGCCCAGCACATATATGAAATTACCAATGTGATCAATTATTATCCACAGGGAAGCTATCTAGATAATGCCAGAATATCTTCCTCCCAAAATTTTCCTGTCGTAAGAGCTGATTTACCTTCAAACTTACAAACTATCTACATAGAAGGGTATACAAATTTGGGAGAATATATTGAGCAAAACAGAAGTGAGGGTTTGACCTATTTGGTAGTCGACAAAGGCGATCACAGGACATTCTTTCTGGATGATGTATTTGTAAATGAGGGGCGATATCCATATCTAAAAAAAGTGTTTGATTCGTTCGAGAATGGATATAAAAAATATCATGTGAAGATCTTTAAAATAGATTACGAATTATTTGATTCTATTAAAAAAGAAGCCAAGTAACAACATTAGGATAAAAATTATTTTTGAGCGAAATTATTGTAATCAATTTCAAATACTTTAAGCTTTAATTTTGTGAAACCTTTTTCATTAGAATCAAAAATTTTCTTTAGATATGGATATTGATTTTCGTTATAATATATTTCATCTACATATTGATGAAAGTATCCTTTATTCTCATTGCTAATTAAATACTTTAATTCGTATGATTTCCCTTTAGAAACTAAGTCATCAATTGAATTAGCATGTATGTATACGCGATCCAAATTACTGGTCTTTTGTGATTCTTGTAATATGTTTTGGCTAATTTTATAATTTTTAAAATTAGATGACGAGTCGCTAATTAACACATATGAAACATATTCCAATGCTGGACCAGACTCGTCTAAAATTTTCCCATCTAAATTGTGTACAACAAACTTTGCAAATTCAATTTTTTCATTTTCAAATATTAGGTCAGGTTGACCATATTGATATACAACAAATAATAACGATAGCATGAATGAAAGTCCTATCACTATTATCAAAAAAACATTTTTTTGTTTATTTGAAAACGCAAATGTGCTAAGACCATATTCAACTACCCGTTGAATAGGAATGGTGGCGAATATGACCAAAAACGGAAATAAAAAGAAGAGATATCTTCTTTCAGGCACGATTGAAAATGTAACTACCATCAATCCAAGTGAAGCTAAAATAAAGATCCAGTTTGCTTTTATATATTGAGTATTTTGATCAAATGCTCTAAACGAGAAAATTATTCCAAATGGTAATAGAATGAACAGATAGGGCAATGAAATCTTTGATAATACTTCAAAAATATTGTAAATCCCAGTTAAAATAAAAGTGTGAGCGAATGATAAAATTCCATTATTCTCTATATAGATAATTGCTGATTGATTTGTTTCTGTGTTACTAGATACAAGCGCTTCATAGTCGCCAGCAAAGATACGCTCATTATACCAGAAATAAAGTGGATCCCCAAATTGATCATATCTTTGTATTAGCATTGGAGATACTACTAATAGGAACGCTGCTATTCCCAAGCCATAATTTTTGAGAAAGTTTGGATTTTTTCTTTGAGTAATGAAATAGATTATTGAAATCACTATGAGAATACCTAATCCATTTATTCGAATCCACCATAAAATACCGGTTAACGCAAGGGATGGAATAATGTACTTGGTTCTATTGTTTAACGTGAAATAGAATGCCCCCAACATTACAAGGTGATATACCGGCTCCACCAATCCAAAACCTGCGTTGTAATTCAAATGTGGTTCAAAAGCAAAAAGACTTGCGACGACGATGGAATACTTCTGATCAAAGTATTTTCTCCCCACTCGATAAACCATGAATATTGAAGCGCTCGCAATACCGATACTTAGAAGACGGATCACGTTAGAATAATCAGTTAAGCTGTCCGATTCAATCAAACGTAAAAATGGTGCTATCAGAATAGACCATCCCAAACCTTTGTCTGGCATTTGACTAAAATCACCATTATTATGAGAAACGGCCCTTAGTGTGTAACCAAGATTATCGGAACTAAACGGTATTGAGAAATCAATTGTGTATAGCTTTAAACCAAGCGATGCCAAAGTTATAAAAATTAAATATAATACGATATATTTTTTTGATAATTCCAAGTATAACCAAAAAAAATCTTTTATGTATATAATGTATCAGTTATACAGAATTTGTTTATCTATTCTTTTTTGCAGTAACCAATCATAGAGAAGAACAAAGAAGACCAAACGCGTCTTACAATGATTTTCTTACAGCCGCCCTTACTCATCATTTCATATAACTCCCGTTTATGTAGAAACTCTTGATCTTCGTACGGCCAATATTTTTCGATTAAATTAAAAAGCTTGAAAAACCTATGAACAAAAAATAATGGTGAAAAATACGCTGGAACCAAAATTATCAATGTGCCATTTTTTTTAAGAACACGAAGCATTTCTCCTATTCCTTGTGATGGATCTAATCCAGCCAGTTTAAAATGCTCCATGACGCCTTGATTAAAAACAATATCAAATTGATCGTCCTGAATTGGAATGTGAAAAAGATCTGCTACGGTGAATTTAGCTGTGATTGAGAATTTTTCAAAAACAGATAGTGCTTTCTGCAGTGCGTTATAAGATAAATCCATGAGCGTGATATCAAATCCTTGTTTTGCAAATTGTGCACAAGTCATACCTGAGCCACAACCAGGTTCGAATATTTTACCATGTGCTATGCCAGCGGTAGAAAGAATAGTTTTCCCAAAGGCTCCAGCGAAGTACCAGTTTATTGCTGCCTCCTCCAATTTCGCAAACCATGTCTTCTTTTCTGGATCGTATAAGGAATCCCATTTGTTTTTGATCTCTGGCTTGTACATAGTTTAAAATTAATTTTTTAAATTTATTAAATATAGTTATTGCTAAATCATACTATAATTTCAAAAAATATTTGTGAGAACATATATCGAATAAATTTTTAAACTTTCCAAAAAATAAATTCTTTAATAATTTGCCAGCTTAGTTGCCCTCCTACAATAAGAGGCCTCATCTTTCTTTCTCCACCAATTCTTTTTGGCTCTCTGCTATCAATTTCTACTACTGGAATTTTTTTTTTTGCAGCTCTGATACAGATTTGTTGTTCTATGTTCAAATATTGTGCATCAGTTTTCAGAGCCAGCATAATATCTCGTTTTATTATTCTAAAGCCATTTAATGCATCAGTGTATTTTCCTCCAAAGAAAACATTTACCAAGAATGTGAACATTCGATTTCCAAATCTGTCCAGTGCATTGGCATCATCACTAATAGAATTTTTCCCAAATCTAGAGATGTGAGCTATTTGATGTCCCACTTTTGCTTTTTCAACTAGTTTTGGTATGTCTTCAGCCAGATCGTTTCCATCAGGGCTAAAAAACATGACATAATCAGATTTAGTCTGTTCAACACCTATTCTACAGGCATTACCTTCGCCTCTATTGTGTTGATGAATGACTCTGAATCCCAATCTGTTTGCTTCTTCTATTGTTCCGTCTTTAGATCCACCATCAACAAAGACAATTTCATCTGCCCATTCTTTTTTGACTTGGGGCATTATTACTCTGACCCCGTCTATTTCATCTAGAGTTAAAACTATCACTACAACTGACATGGCTTATTGTTCTGTTGTGATTATTTAAAATAATAATCATAATAAACTATTCAGACATTATTAAAATTATATAGCATAGTGATAATCATTTTCGTTTAATGAAAATTGTCGATATGAGTGAAAATATCAGAAGCGTATTAAGAAATTCCGGAATATCTAATGAAATGAGGAGTTTGGAATCGTGTGATTGGATTGCTTATGAGGAATATGATGGGAGAATCGTTGGTGTTGCCGGAATAGGTGGTTCTTTTCACGTATCTGGTATTCAAATAAGTAATGATTTTCAGGGAAAGGGATTAGGTAAACTTCTTCAGGGTGCAATCATAAAGGAAGCAAAAAGACGAAACTATTCTTTTATTACTGTTTTTAATGATCCAAGAAATATTCCAAGTGAAAAGCTACATAATTCCTTTGGATACAAAACTGTTTTCAGAGTACATTATTCGTCAGAAATTGTGAACGATGTAAAGATATTGGTGTTTAAGCCGCAAGGAAAGATTGTTGAGAAATTTTTAAGCATTTTTAATACACGTTTAGGAACCTTTTTGCTTGGATGTTTGCTCAAGACAACAAAATCATTGTTCCCAAAAGTTATTCTTTATAGCGAAGACATGATTCCTGATCCTTCTATAAGATGCATGTTAAAGAATTTTGAAAAGATTTGACGATTATTTGTAGTAAGATGCGGTGATTCTCAAGCCTTCATCCAAAGAAACTTTTGGCGTCCATTTCAGTAATTTTCTGGCTTTAATGTTATCTACTTGCAGTCTTGGAATTTCTAGTGCTCTTTTTGGGAAGCTGTTCCATTGTATTTTTCCTTTATATCCAGTGATTTTTCTTACTTTAGTGGCCAAGTCTCTGATGGAAATTGCTTTTGCAGTACCAATGTTAATGGACTCGCCCAAAACCCTCTTGTTATTAGTTTCAGCTGCCAAGACATAAGCTGCTAGGAGATCTGACTCGAAAATAAAGTCCCTTACCGGCGTTGGATCACCTAGTTTTATTGGTGAACTGCCATGGTACATCTGATAAATCATACTTTCAATGACAAATTGATGATTGTGTTTTCTTCCATAAGAATTTGCATTTCTGAATATTATGGCTGGAAATCCATATGCATCATATAGATATTTCAGATGTTTCTCTGTTGCTATTTTTGCAACTCCGTAGGGACTTGCAGCTCTGAGTTCGGCAGTTTCCTTTGTTGGGAATTTTGTTTGTATTCCGTATTCTTCCACAGAGCCTGAGAAAATGAATCGCTTTAGATTTGGCAAGGCGCGCCTTGCGGCTTCGGCCATATTAACAGCACCCAGAAAATTCACATTGAACACTTCAGTGGTGTGTGTAAAGCTATATGCTACCGATGTCTGAGCAGCCAGATGTATTATGACATCTGGCTTAAAGTCAGATAATGTATCATAGATGTTAAGATAATCAGTCAGATCTCCATAATAATACGAAACGCCAGCTAGTCTTTCACCCCTAATCATGGACTCCGTGTTAGAAGCTATTGGTCGGTCTGATGTTGCAACATTTCGTACTAGTGTTCCAATGGTATGTCCTTTTTCCCGAAGCTTAGTTCCTAATTCATATCCTAAAAATCCAGTCATTCCAGTTATGAAAATACGCATATTTGAGCGAAAACAATTCAAGTATTATAGCTTTTGTATGGTAATTCAGTAGACTTGAACTTTTTCAGTGAGTTTAGAAATATTGGAAAATTCAGATTGTCGAGGATCTAATTCATCATTTGTAATTTTTTCAAGAATTTCAGATACTCCATCTCTTACTGTTTTTGTTATTTTGAATTGTAGATTGTTAGTTATTTTATCAAATGACACACGATAGTTACGTGGATCCTTTTTTAGTTCTTGAATTTCAATTGTTATATCAGGTATGAAGCTTTGAATGATTTTTACCAATTCTAATTTTGTGTAGTTTTGATCGTTACTTCCAACATTGTATACTTGGCCTGAGATTTTGTCAGAAGAAGATGTTATTGTTTTCATGCAAGCATTTGAGATATCATCTACGTGGACCAGCGGTCTCCAATAATTCGGTCCAAAAACAGTTATTTTTTTATTCACTATAGCATCGCGGATGAATTCCTGCAATAAAAGATCAAATCTCATTCTAGGTGAGAGACCAAATGCAGTAGCAAATCTTAGTACGCAGGGCTCAAAACTAGAATCTTTTGAGGACAATACAAAAGACTCGGACTGTACCTTCGTTTCAGAATATAAAGAAAGAGATTGCAACTGGCTGTTTTCATCAACAGGTATTTCTGATGAACCATAGTTGCTGCATGTAGATGCAAATACAAATCTTCGTACACCTTTCTTTTTACAGACATCGACTAGCTTTTTTGTTGCAAACTCGTTGATCTGTCTTGCAGCTTCAGGTATTTTGTTGCAAAGCGGTTCGCCAACTATGGCTGCAAGATGTATGATGCAATCTATGCCAGTTACAGATTTTTCTATAGTTTCGTCGTTTCTAATATCACCCAGAACCAATTCAGCGTCGTTATTGTCTACAAGTTTTGAGATTCCAGATAATCCGTAAATGGCTGAATCCAAAATACGTACTTTGTATCCATTCTTTACTAGTTTATTTGCAAGAACACTGCCAACATAGCCAGCACCACCTGTAACTAAAATTGAATTAATGTCACTCATTGTAAACTAGGAATAACTATCTTTATTTATCATTTTTTTGCCCTGCAATGATAACTGTGAAAAAAATTGTTCAGATAGAACCTTCGCTCGGGGATGAAGAGAAAAGAGAATTAGTTTCTGTAATTGATTCTGGTTGGTATACCGAAGCTGCAAAAACTAGTGAATTTGAAAAAGTTTTTGCAAGTTTTGTGCAGAGCAAATATGCTACAGTGGTGACTAGTGGTGGTGCAGCGCTTTATCTCGGTCTAAAGGCTCTAGGCATCAAACACGGCGACGAAGTCATAGTTCCTGATTTAACATTTGTTGCATCTCCAAATGCAATAGAAATGGCGGGAGCAAAACCCGTGTTGGTCGACATAGAGTCAAAGTCTTTGAATTTGGATTTGAGAAAACTCAAGAATCTGATTACCAAGAAAACCAAGGCTATAATGCCAGTTGATTTCAATGGACGATCTGCAGACATTTTTGAGCTAAAAGAATTTGCCAGTAAACATGACGTATTATTAATCGAAGATGCTTGTCATGCAATTGGCTCATATTATGATAAAAAACATATGGGAACACTAAGTGATGTCGGAGTATTTTCTTTTTCGACTCCTAAAATCATAACAACAGGCCAAGGTGGAATGATAGTTACCAATGAAAAAAGCATTTATGAAAAATGCAAGGCTCTAAAAGATTTTGGAAGACCGTTTGGAGCAAAAAAAGATATGCGCAAGGCCTTTGATCATCCAACAATAGGATATAATTTCAAATTTACAGAATTTCAGGCAGCGATTGGATTAGCTCAAATGCGTAAGCTAAAGACCCGCATCGAGAGGAAAAAAGAAATGTTCAGAAAATACAATATTGCTCTAGGCAATATCAAAGAAATTGGATTTATAAAAACAGATTTAGATAAAAATACACCGTGGATGATCGATATTATCTTACAGTCAAAACGAAGAAAGGATCAACTGATTAAACATCTAATGAAAAAGGGAATTGGAACTAGAATATTTTACCCTCCCATACATAGACTGAAACCATACAAAGCGCCAGATAATATCTACGGAACGACTTCCGATATTGCCGATAGAGGTTTATGGATACCATCATCCACGACTTTAACTGATAATGAGTTAGAATTTGTATGTGATGAAATAAAACAGTTCTTTATCAAGTCACGGCTTTAAAGAAAACCCTCCAACCATTTTCAATGCGACAAGTCCCATTCCTACACTGTACCAGAGCGTAAATAGCCTGATTATTATCGCAAGGATTATTCCTAGAGGCACGTTTATTCCTTGCAAGCTCAGCAATGTTGCCAAACTTCCTTCTGCAACTCCCAATCCTCCAGGTATGAAAGAAATTGCTCCTAAAAATAATGATGAAGTATAAGTGGAAATAATAGTTAGATAATTTATTGTTGAGACATCAAGTGCTATTAAGATAAAATAGACTGCAAGCGAAGTCATCAACCAATAAGACATTGATAATAAAATTGCAAAAATTGCAATCTTACCTCTTGTCGATGTCTTTAGTGTTTCTGACGATGCCTTTAATGGATCAACAAATTTGGATGTAAACTTGAACTTGGCAAACCACCTAAGAGATTTGTCGTATGATTTGTTTGAAGATAATAGTATGTAAAGAACTGCAAGTAAAGCTAGACCGCCAATAATTATAAAACCAACTTCTTTGAAAAACCAAATTCCTATTAATGAAGTCAGCATGGCTCCAGCCAAATCATAAAATTTTTCTACAAATATCAGAGGGGTTGTTTTTGTCCGCGGAACACTGCATCTTTCCTTTAATAATTGAGTTCTAATAAGCTCCCCGACTTTTCCCGGTGTAACGCTTAACGCAAAACCTGCCACGTATACTAAGACATCATCTCTTGATGACACTTTTACGCCAACATTTCGCAATAGAAGATTCCATCTAACATAGAGAGGAATCCAAGATAAAGTAACAAAAATTAGAATTATGGGAACATACGAAAAATTGAAATTAATTGAGTATTCTCCTAGTTTTTTGACATCAGAAAAGACAAGAAACGTTGCATACAAACAAATGGTTCCAATTATGATTAACAAAAATTTTCTGTAATAGCGCAATACATTTAGGCCTGAATGAATGTTCTTTAATCTTTACTGGGTCTGAATTTTCTTTGTATAACAACAGATATTAAATAAACATCGCAACATGCGCTAGAAATTGACCATAAGAGTTTTAGCTATTGGTGATACTGGAAACCTCATGTTAACAATAAGCAAATACACAAAAAAATCTAAAATTCATCTGGTAAATTTTCCAAAAGACGGAGTTGGGTTTTATACTTATGGTGAAGGATATGAATTATTCAATTCATGGAAAGTTGTTGATCAAGTAAAAAGAATCAATGAAATTAAAGATAATTACGATATTTGTGTAACAATGGGAACCGGAGAAAGAATTGCCTATTTAGCTGATTTGAATTATGTTGCCTATTATGTTGGACGAGATATAGATGCTCCAAGATTTGTGAAAAATGCTAAAGAAGAATGGTTTGATGAACCTCTTCATAAATTAAATCTACTAGAGAGGCGATTTTATAAGAATGCGTTTAGAAATGCTGTTGCACACATTGCAGGAATGTGGGTTTTTAGGCATTTAGAAAAATATACAAAAACTGGCATAAAAATGGATAGAGTTCCAATAGATCCTAATCTTTTTAGTGAAATAGAAACTGAGTTAGACAGAAAAAAAACAAAATTCACCTTTTTTAGTCCACAAAGAATGGGTAAGCCAAAAGGCACAGATATTATCTGGAAATCTCTGTCACTCTGCAAAACTGATTTTGAGATACTTCAAGTAGACTGGTTTGATGAATCCACAAAAGAGGAACTAGAAATTAAAAAACAGTTACAAAAAGACATGCCAGCACAAGTAAAACTTGTGCCGTTAATAAAACGCGAGGATATGCCAAAGTACTATAATTTTGCAGATGCCGTACTTGGAAATATGCGAATAGGTACATTTGCTTTAGTTGAGCTTGAGGCAGTTTTTTGTAAAAAACCAGTTGTCCAATATACCGATCCAAAAATCAGGCTAATTATGGATGGAAATGAAGTAAAATCTCCTTTTTTGCCATATTCTAATGAACCTAAAGATATCGCAGAGACTATTGATAAGGTAGTTGAATCAAAAGAGTTTAGAGATAAATTATTTAAAGCAGAGTATGATTTTGCAAAAGAATTCTCAGATCCGTATGCTGTTGGTGAGTGGTGGGATAATCTTTTTGAAGATTTGACAAAAAAACACAAATCTATTAGAAAAAACTCTCCAAAAATTTGTATAAAATTACGAATGTGTCATTTTTTGATTGCAAACAGATTGTATTGGGGAAAAATTAAGAATAGATTATCCATTAGAACTTTTATTGGTTAATTTCTTTTTTGAGATAACTCAAATCATTATTATTGGTAAATGTTCGTGATTTAACAAATTCAGAAAGTTTACCCTGCAATGCGGTTAACTCTTGTAATTCATTTTCAGTTAGTTGTTCATTTTTTGATTGTTTTAAAAGTAATTCAATCACTTTGAGGTTTATTTGTAGAATAATTTCAGTGTTAACTATTGTTCTACGTTGATATGGATTGCTTTCCACCAGAATGTCGTTTTCAGATTGAAAAGCTCTGGTTCTTTTATAATGAGCGTATCCTATGATTACTAATATCGGTATACCGATTACAGTTATTATGAAAACATATTGTATAAAATTTGGAAAAATTGTTTTCAGTACAGGATATTTTTCTATTGCTAGATAATATGTTACAGTTAATGTGTTGATAGCAGCAAAAACAAAAGCAAAATATGTGGACCATCCCATTCGGAAATAATACCAAGAACGAAAACCGAGATTATTTTTCATACGCTTAATGTCTTTGACAACTATATCAATATCG
>Ga0194131_10001375_pt1 | contig 41723 bp, 52 predicted proteins | sample TA2KigO120mmetaG_FD_148631 | JGI IMG/M metagenome (GOLD analysis project Ga0194131, IMG submission 148631) | Freshwater microbial communities from Lake Tanganyika, Tanzania - TA2015053 Kigoma Offshore 120m | ecosystem: Environmental > Aquatic > Freshwater > Lake | place: Tanzania: Lake...
ACGTGTCGGGCGACTGGGCGAAATGGTCCAATAGTCCCGGAGTCGAGGTGCTCCGTCCCGAACGCGTCTGGGAAGGCGCCGATGCGCCCTTGTCGCCTTCCCTTCGAAGCACTGCGTACGGGCACGTCAATCAACTCCGTGACCCTGCGGTGTTTGAAGAAGGCGGACGGGTCTACCTGCTGTACGCTGTGGCCGGTGAGAGCGGGATCGCGGTTGCCGAGGTCACATTCACTCGGTGAACGGCCTAACCACGCGATGGAGCCGACGGCGCCGCACTGACGTGGTCGCGCCGCGGCTCATCGCGGGACGTTCGGCGGACAGGCGCCGAGCGCTGCGGCACGCCGGAGGACGTCAGACGGGGTTCGGGGAACAGAAAGGTGTTCACGCCTGAGCGAACACATCATCCTCTCGACGGGCTCGGACTGAACGGGGAATGCCATGAGTACCTCCGATCGCGAGAGGGTCGTCGAGAGTGTGGGCGTGATCCGTTCGATGATTCACCACGAAGACGAGCTCCTCAACCAGCGTCTGACATAGATGTGGACGCTGCAAGGTCTGTTGTTCGGAGCTGCCACGATCATGTGGAGCTCAGACTGGCGCGGCGTTGCGATCCTCAGCGTTGTCGGACTCGTGTCGTGCATCTTCATCGGCTACAGCTTGGCGCGTGGGCTCAAGGCGATAAAGGAGCTTCTCCGCATTGCAGCTGACACAAGAGCCGCGTGGGCGAAGGACTCGGGATTCCGCCCACCATTGGTTCAAGATCGAAGGCGGTGGAGTGGCTTCTCCCGGGTTACCTCTTGCCCTGGGTCTTTGGGCTTGCCTGGGTACTCTTGGTGAGCGTTCGACTGACGCAACCGGCAGCGGGGCGGTGACCCAATCTCGCTGCCGTGGGCTGGCGACAGAAACGGGGCCGGCGAACATCGGCTTGCAGCCGTCAACGGCTGGTGCAAGGCTGAGCCGCTGCGGCTGAAGCCGTGCGTTGCCGGATCCCACACACACTCAAGGCAGGTCCTTCGCCCCTCTTGGGGTTGAACGCTCCAGTCGATGCGACCCGCACGCCGGGCCCGGCCAGCGACGGCGTCGGTTATACTACTGGTATGAAGACTGCCGTATCGCTGCCGGATCGCGTGTATCGCGACGCCGAGGGCTACGCGAAGCGCACCCGTAAGTCGCGGAGTCAGCTGTATGCCGAAGCCTTGGCTGAGTACCTCGCCCGACACGCGCCAGACGAGGTGACCGAGGCCATGAACGTCGTGGTCGATGCACTCGGCGACGCCGCACCGGAGGCCTTCGTACAGAGGGCCGGGCGACGGGTGCTCCGGAGCGTGGAGTGGTAGAGGTCGGGCAAGGAGACATCTGGTGGGCGGACGTGCCCGAACCCACGGGGTCCGGCCCAGGTTTCCGCCGACCCGTCGTTGTCGTCCAGGGAAATCCGTTGAATCGAAGTCGCATCGCCACGGTCGTGTGCGTACCGCTGACCAGCAACACCGTCTGGGCAGGCGCACCGGGCAATGTGTTGCTCCCACGCAAGACGTCGGGGCTGCCGAAGGACTCGGTTGCCAACGTGTCGCAGATTGTCGCGCTTGATCGGTCACTGCTCACCGAGCGGGTCGGGCGCCTGGGCCCGAAGCTTCGTGCGCAGATCCTTCACGGCATCGATGTGGTACTGGGCCGATGAACCGGCTGACATCCGGTTGCACACGACGCCGCCGCGTCGCTCTTGCGCCGCTTGCCGGCGCGGGTGAACGCTGACGTCAGCCCGCATGAGTCGCTCGAACGCTCAACTTTGTGCGCTGCTGTCCGGTTGCACGAGTTTCCGTTCGGTTGCACGTCTGGGTGAGGCCCGAGCTGCCAGCTGCCTGACAACTCGTTGGAGCCGACCTGGCCAGCCCGGCATCGACCCTGGCGTCCGAGCGTATCCTTCGAGAATCGACGGTGGCGGGGGAAGCATTCCGGCGCCAGTCGTAGCCGTCGCTTCCACACGTCCATGCCTCCAGCCGGCTACTCGGGCACGCCGCTCGCGAAGAAGCTGGGGATCAAGGCCGACACACGCCTGCTGCCGCTGCACGCGCCTGACGAGTACGCGACGCTGCTCGCGCCGCTGCCGCCGCGGGTGCGCGTCGACCGCCGCGCCGGCGAGGGCGTGGACATCGTGCACGTGTTCGTCACGCGCCGGACCGAGCTCACACGGCAGCTCACCGCGCTTCGCCGTGCGCTGCGCACGGACGCCGCCGTCTGGGTGTCGTGGCCGAAGAAGGCCGCGAAGATGGCGACCGACGTCACCGAAGACACCATCCGCGAGGTGGCGCTGCCGCTCGGGTTCGTGGACGTCAAGGTCTGCGCCGTGAGCGACGTCTGGTCAGGTCTCAAGCTCGTCGTCCGCACGCAGCTTCGCTGACGGCCATGGGCCGTATTCTCTTCGGCGGCGTCGTGCTGTTTGCCGTCCTCCAGTTCGGTCCGGCCTGGCCTGCTGCACGGTTCGATCCCACGTCGAGCTTCGGCAGCGTCCAGGTGACGATGCTGGCCGAGGCGCTGGCGATCACCGGCCGCGAGCGGCTGACCCGCCGGGTCCCGCCGTCACTCTCCATGCAGCAATAGGACGACAGGCGACAGCGACGCGCACGCGACACGGCCGCGACCCTTCGGCGCCTCGTCACGTTCACGCTGCACGATCTGCCGAGGCGCGCGGAGCCGCACGACTACGGCGTCATCAACGGCGAAGCGAAGCTGTTCTTCTACCAGGTCGGCGGCGGGAGCAAGTCCGGCCGCCCGTTCGGGTGGCGCTGGGCCGCCGTCTCCGAGATTGACGACCTCCAGGTGCTGACCAACACCTTTCGAGGCGACCGCCAGTCGCCGTGCGGCCGCCACGTGCACTGGGACGTGCTTTTTGCGACGATCCACCCGCGCTAGGTGATAGCATCCGCCCGTTTGCGTGTCATAGGCCGGGCTGTCGGGATCGGCGTGCTGGTGCTGCTCGCCGCCACTATTCCGCGCAATATCGTGTTGTTCGCCAACCTGCGTTTCCGGCCGGACGTGCCCTGGGCGGTCCCCGTCCTCGGCGTCGTCCTGTGGCTGTTCTGGCGGTCGGTGCGCGGCTTCCCGGATCTGCGCGCGGGCAACCTGCCGGTCCGGACGTGGGCGTGGTCGCTGCTCGCGGGAACCGTCGCGCTCGTCGCGCTCGTGCCGGGGCTGCGGGTGGTGAGCCGGTTCGTGCCGCTGCCGGTGCAGCAGATGCCGGATCTCGCGTATGTTCCCGCCACGACCATGGCCGCCCTGCTGCTCATGTCGTCCCTGTTTGCCGGAGTGGTCGAAGAATCGGCGTTCCGCGGCCTCATGCAGGCGCCGATCGAGCGGCAGAACGGTCTCCCGATCGCCATCTTGATTACGGGAACGATGTTCGCCTTGGTCCATCTGGACTTCACGCCGATACTGTGGCCGTATTACCTGGCGGTCGCCGCGATCTACGGAACGATCACGCACGTGAGCGGATCGATCCTGCCGGCCGTCGTGCTCCATACGCTCGGCAACGTGTATTCGAATTTCACGCTGTGGCTGTACGGCCGCGCCGAGTGGCAGGCCGCGCCGGGCGTGTGAGGGGTTGCATGAGACGCATTGCTGCTCTGTTCGTCCTCGTCGGCATCGTCGCGGTCACGTCGATGGTGCACGCGCAATGGCCGGCTCATTCGACGCCGGGAATACCGCGGCTGGCTGACGGGAAGCCGAACCTCGCCGCGCCGGCGCCGCGGACTCCGGACGGGAAGCCTGACTTCTCAGGATTGTGGATGAACCGCGGCGGCGGCGGGCGCGACGCGAAGCCTCCCGAGCCGCCGCCCGGCACGCCTCCGCTGGCGATGTTCTGGAACGTGGGCGCCGGCTTCAAGGACGACCTGCCGCTTCAGCCGTGGGCCGCGGCCCTCCGCAAGGAGCGCATGGCCGCCGAGAGCAAGGACAACCCCGACGCGCGCTGCCTGCCGATGGGGCTCATGCAGTTCCACACGCATCCCCAGCCGCGGCAGATCATCCACACCGCGAACCTGATGGTCATCATCTACGAGGCCAACTACGGGCTGCGCAAGATCTATCTGGACGGCCGGCCCGCGCCCAACAACGATCCGCAGCCCTGGTGGTACGGCTACTCGCGCGGCTGGTGGGAAGGCGACACGCTCGTCGTCGAGACGACGAACTTCCGCGACGGCGGCTGGCTGGACGTGAACGGCAGCCCGCTCACCGACGCCGGCAAGCTGACCGAGCGCTTCCGCCGCCCGAACTTCGGGCAGATCGAGATCGACGTCACGGTGGACGATCCGAAGGCGTACACGCGCCCGTGGACCGTCCGCCTCAATCAGTACGTCATGGTGGACGGCGAGCTCATCGAGTTCATCTGCCACGAGAACCAGCGATTCCTCGTCCCCTGACGCCGCCGGTCCGTGCTCGTCTTCGAGCTGGTCCCGCTCGTCGTCGTGATCATCGCGTTGGTCATCGTGGTCGTGCTGTTCGCGAAGAACCGCGCCGCCGGACCAGACGAGTGAGAGACAACGCTCCGCCGCTGGTAATCGGCTAGCGCGGTTTCGACTGCTTCGTAGTGTCCGGCTTTAGCCGGACCACACACGGCGGTGCCGATCAACATGGTCCGGCTAAAGCCGGACACTACGACGTTTCAGAAACCGCTCTAGACGGTGGCGGCGCCGGCCGTGCCGCGCGTGAAGATCTCCACGCGCGCCCGGCCGCCCTGCTTCGCGGCGTAGAGCGCCTGGTCGGCCGCGCGCATCAGCGCCTGCGCGTTGTCGCAGTGCTCGGGGCAGGCCGCCAGCCCGATGGACGTGCTGATGGGGCCGACGCCCGTGCCGTTGAAGGTGACGCGCAGCGCCCGCGTCTTCTCGAGGATCAGCTCCGCCTTCTTCCGCGCGTCCGCGACGGGCGAGTCGGGCAGCACGATCGTGAACTCCTCGCCGCCGTAGCGCGACGCGATGTCGGTGGCGCGGATGTTGTCGATGAGCAGGCCGCTGAACTCGCGCAGCACGTTGTCGCCCGCCGCGTGCCCGTAGCGATCGTTGAAGGTCTTGAAGTTGTCGATGTCCAGCATCAGCACGCAGAGCGTGGAGCGCTTCCGCTGCGCCCGCCGGATCTCCCGCGGCAGCGTTTCCTCCAGGAAGCGGCGGTTGAAGAGCCCCGTCAGCGGGTCGCGGATCGACTGCTGCTGCAGCGCCAGCCGCAGCCGCAGGTTCACGAGCGCGAGGCCGAGGTACTCCGCCGCCGTGGCCGTGACCTGCTCGCGTTCCTCCCACAACACGTGCTCGCGCGCGGAGTCGCCGGCCGCCCGGAACCGCACGTGCAGCAGCCCGAGCGTTTCATCCGGCCCGAGCACGGGCACGCACAGCGCGCTGCCGCCGAGCGCAGGCGGGATGTGCGCGCAGCGCATGCGGGTGGTGCCGCCGTCCACGCGGTGGGCGCGCCCGCGCCGCAGCCCCCAGCATTCCTCGGGCTTCATCAGCGGGTGCTCGTCCGCGGCGAACCCGCCCCACCAGGACTTCTGCTCCAGATCGTCGCGCGAGGCGCTGTAGGCGAAGAACGCGCCCGCCTGCCCGGGGAACAGCCGCTCCATGTAGTCGGCGATGACCGCATACAACTCGTCCACGGCGGAGGTGGCCTGCAGGAGGCTGCTCATCTCGGCGAGCACACGCGACTGCTGACCGCGCCGCTCCTGGTCCTCGAGCAGCCGGTTCAGACGATCGTTGGTGTCGCGCATCTCGACTTCGGCCCGCTTCTGAGCCGAGATGTCGCGCAGCACGACGATGCCGCCGCAGACCCGTCCAGCGGCGTCGCGGAGCGGACGCCCCGTGGACGAGACGATGATGCCGTCGGGATGCGCGATGTTCCGGAAGAACAGCTCGATCTGGTCGGTCGCCTCGCCGCGCAGGGCGCGCGCGAGCGGAAGCTCGTCGGCCGGGAACGGGGTGACGCCGTCGGCGCGCAGCACCCCGTAGATTTCGGCCCACTGTTCCACCGGCCCGTCCGTCGGTCCGCGCCCATAGAGGCGCCTGGCCGCGGCGTTCATGAGGACGAACTTGCCGTGCTCGTCGACGACCGCCACGCCGTCGCCCATGCTTTCAATGACCGACTCGAGGACGCGGATGCGACCGTCCATTGATCATCAGTTATACCCCCAAGAGCCGGCTTTGGCTGCACTAAAGTTTCATAGAGTCCTAATCAGTCATCCATGACGACGTGTTACGATTCGCGCCGTCGGCATGGCATTTCCGCGCATCGTGCTCGCCCTGTCGGCCTTCATTTACGCGGCGTTTGGCGCGGCATTTCTGGTCGCGCCGGTGCCCATGGCGGCGACCGTCGGGATTCAGCTCCCGGAGCCGAGCGCCGTTATCGACTTTCGTGCGACCTACGGCGGCTTCGAGCTGGGCCTGGCCGCGTTCCTGGCGTGGTGCCTCGCGGCGCCGGACCCCTCGACCAGGCTCGGGGCAGGCCCCTCGACCAGGCTCGGGGCAGGCCCCTCGACCAGGCTCGGGGCAGGCCCCTCGACCAGGCTCGGGGCAGGCCGTGTGCGCGCGGGGCTGCTCGTCTCCTTCCTCACCGTTGCCGGTTTCGGGCTGACGCGACTCGCCGGGGTCGTCCTGGACGGGCCGGTTCGCCAGTCGATCTACATTGCGCTCGCGCTCGAGATGAGCGGTGTCGTGCTCACCGGTCTCGCGCTCTGGCAGCTCGCTTCGAAGGAGGAACTCACATGAACATCGTGAAGCTGGTCGGCCTCGTCATCGTGCTGGCGGCCATGGCGGTGGCGGCGCAGGAGCGCGAGTACGCGCCGACCTGCACCATGTGCCCGGGCACATACATCCCGAACAGCGAAATCCAGGCGTACGTGAAGCGTGCGATCGCCAACCAGCTCACCGACCAGCAGGTGCGGCAGGTGGACATCGGCAAGGCCAACGTCGGCGTCGCGGTCGTGCACCGTCCGAAGCTCAACAACCCGAACGCCAACGTCGCCGAGCACGATCTGGTGAGCGAGGTCTATCACGTCATCTCCGGGTCGGCGACGCTCGTGCTCGGCCCCGATCTCGTGGACAAGCAGCGGCGTCCCGCGACGGAGACGACCGTCCGGCTCCTCAACGGGCCGGGCAACAACGCGCGCGCGATTCGCAACGGCGTGGCGCACGAGATCAAGGCCGGCGACGTCGTCGTCATCCCGGCGGGCACGGGACATCAGTTCACGCGCATCGACGACCACGTGACCTACCTGATGATTCGCGTCGATCCCGACAAGGTCACGCCGCACAAGACCGAGGCCGACTCGCGGGCCGATCTGCTGACCGACGGGCGCTCGACCGCCGGCGGCGGCGCAGGCGCGGTGTCGTCGCCGGAGCGTGGACGATGAGCGAGACCTCGATTCGCGGCCGGTTCGTCTGGCACGAGCTGATGACGACCGACACCCGGGATGCCGCGAGGTTCTTCAACACGGTTATCGGCTGGAAGGCGAAGCCGTGGGCCGGGCAGCCGTCGTATTCGATGTGGACGATCGGGCGCGGCGCACCGATGGGCGGGCTGATGCCGCTGCCGGACGAGGCCAGGGCCGGCGGGACCCCTCCGTGCTGGGTGACCTACATCGCGACGCCGGACGTGGACGAGACCGCGCTGCAGGCCGCGCAGTACGGCGGGCGCGTGCTGCGCCAGCCGGCGGAGATTCCCACGGTCGGCCGCTTCGCGCTCATTGCGGATCCGCAGGGCGCGATGTTCGCGGCGTTCACGCCGGGCCGGCCCGCGTCGCCGGAGAAGCCGGGAGCCGTCGGCGTTGGCGACTTCTCCTGGCACGAGCTGATGACGACCGACTGGGAGTCCGCGTTCAGGTTCTATCAGCGCGTGTTCGGCTGGGAAGCGACCGGCGCCTTCAGCGATCCGGCATTCGGCACGTATCAGATGTACGGCCGCAACGGACGGACGCTGGGCGGCATGTTCAACGCGCCCGCGGCCGGCGGGCTCAAGCCGGCGTGGCTCCCGTACATCCGTGTCGCCGATGCACGGAAGACCGCGGCCGCGATCGGCAAGGCCGGCGGGACGGTGATCAACGGGCCCATGGAAGTGCCGGGCGGCGACTGGATCACGCAGGCGGTGGATCCGCAGGGCGTGATGTTCGCCGTCCACTCGCTCAAGCCCGCGCCTGCCCGGAAGAAGAAGACACCCGCGCCCGGGAAGAAAGCCGCGCCGAAGAGGAAGGCGGCGCCGAAGAGGAAGGCGGCGCCGACGAAAAAGAAGGCCGCCTCCAGAAGGAAAGCGGCCCCAAGCAAGAAGACGGCCTCGAAGAGACGTCGCTAGCGCGGTTTCTGAAACGTCGTAGTGTCCGGCTTTAGCCGGACCACGTTGATCGGCACCGCCGTGTGTGGTCCGGCTAAAGCCGGACACTACGAAGAAGTCGAAACCGCGCTAGCGCTTCTTCTACACGCCGTCGATGCGGTAGACCCCGCCCGTGCCGGCGCAGTCGCCGTTGATCCCGAAGGACGTGACGCCGGCGATGACGGCGGTGTCGCCCACGAAATTGGGCCCGCCGGAGTCGCCGAAGCACGTGCCGCCGGTATGCGCGTTGTTCGACAGCAGCATCGAGAAGTCGCCCGTGAACCCGGTGTTGATCTGATTCAGCTTCGAGCGCGCGAGCAGCCGCACGCGGATGTTGTGATGCGTGTGCGGCGTGCCGCCCACGTTGCCGGTGAACGGATACCCGTTGCCGGGAATCCCTGACTCGACATCTTCCTGGAACCAGATCTCCACGTGCGCCGCGGGCGCCTCCGTGCAGTGTCCCGCCGTGAGGTAGACCGTCGCCGAGAGCAGCGTGCCGCTGCAGCGCCACAGCGGGCGGCCGCTGGCGTCCTGCGCGACCATCAATCCAACGTAGGGATGCCGCCCCGCGTCGGGTTCACCGTCGTTGACGGCGCGGAGCGGAATGGCGAGCGCTGCGACCGCGAGCGTGGCCAGCGCCAGTACGAGCGTCTTCCTGTGCATGGTTGGTCTCCTTGCCGGGGGGGCAATCGTATCCCGTCAGGGACGAACCGCTTTCACACTGATTCGGATGGGGTACGTGCGGCGGCTTGCGCGCCCCGGCTGAGCCGGCGCACACGCCCGTCCACGATCGCATCGACCGACAGCAGGTCGTCTTCAGCCGGCAGGAAGAGGTTGACGATGATGAGCGCCGCGCGCGGCAGGATGTAGAAGTTGACGACCATGATGTTCATTGCCGTCACGCCCATCGGGTTGCGCAGGCCGTCGATGCCGTAATAGAGCGTGATGCCGACGATGAGGAGCGCGAGGCAGCGCAGCGCGCGGCGCGACCAGAAGCCGGCCAGCAGGAGCCCGCCGAGGCCGATTTCCAGCACCGCGACCGCGTAGTCGAACGGCGTGCCGTTCGGGATGCGCTGGATGCCGGCAAACAGGTAGACGAACCCGAGCATTGACCGCACGAGAAAGATCGCCGCCGCCCGCTCGACGGTCCGCGTCATCTGAACAGATATGCCAGCGAGTAGCGATCCTCGTCCGGCGGCATGAGCAGCACGACGAGCAGGAGCGTCGATCGCGGCATGATGAACGGGACGATCGAGGTTGCCGGCTGCACCAGCAGGTGCCCGAACGTGACCAGCACGAGCACGCCCAGGAGCGCGACGAGCGCCGGCCGCGTCCAGAAACCCACCAGAACCAGCGCGCCGGCGACCAGCTCGACGATCGGCACCACGGTGCCCGTCGCCCACAGCGCCCACACCGGCAGGAACGTGTCCGCGTAGGGTTCCACGAACAGCCGCCCCGCGTGCTCGAGCGGACCGTAGACGAACGTCTTGTGGATGCCGGCAATGCAGAACACGACGCCGAGGATCGTCCGCGCGACGAAGATGGCCCAACTTCGATCGGACGCCGTGCCCATGGAGGGTCTATAGTAATGCCGTTTTCCAGGAGGTCGTCCGATGCCGAAATCCCGAATCTCTCGCCGTCGTGTTCTGAAGACCGCCGGAGCGGCCGCCGTCGGAGGCGGGGCGGCGCTCCTCGGCGGCGGGCCGCTTGCCGCTCAGGGCGGCGCCCCCGCAGTCCTGACCAACGCCCAGGGCGGGCGGCGGTTCAGGGGCTTCGTGAAGTTCAACACCGCGCAGCTGCCGGACGTGGTGGATCTCACGCTGCGCCCGATCACCGGACGCCAGATGGTGATCCGCACCGAGGCGGCGCAGACCTGCTACACGAGCGTCGACCAGGTGCTCATCCCCGGCACGCCCACCAACCAGGCGACGATCGTCGGCCACGGCGGCGTGGGCATCGTCGAGGCCATCGGCCCGCAGGTGCTCAGCGCGCGCGTCGGCGACCGCGTCATCGTCAACCTGCACGCGTCGTGCGGCCGCTGCTTCAACTGCCTCAACATGCGGTCCGACAAGTGCCGGGGCGGGCAGACCGACAACGTGGCGACGTGCAACATGCCGGACGGCACGCCGGTGTTCTCGCGCACGGGCGGCATGGCCGAGCTGATGATCGTGAACGAGGAGTACGCGACCCCGCTCTTCCACCCGAACGTCAGCTCCGCGGAGATCTCGATGCTGACGTGCGTCGCCGGCTGCGGCCTGGGCATGACGATGACGAACGTGCCGGTGGAAGTGGCGTCGGACGTCGTGATCTTCGGCGCGGGTCCCGTGGGCCTCGCGGCCATCCAGGGCGCGAAGATCAAGGGCGCCTCACGCATCATCGTCGTCGAGCCGATCGCGTATCGGCGCCAGCTCGCGATGAAGCTGGGCGCCACCGACGTCGTGGATCCCAACCAGTTCCGCGACCGGCGCCCGATCCCGAACGCGCCCGCCAACGGCGACCGCTTCCGCGACGCGCTCGTCGATCACCTGCGCGAGATGACGAAGCCGGTGACCGATCGCATCTGGGCGGGCTCGGGGCGTATCGGCCCGCATCACGTCATCGAGGCCGTCGGCGGCGACAAGATACGGCCGAAGGAAGTGCAGGGCCCGGACCCGACGGGCGTCACCGTGCTGAACCAGTGCTGGGAGCTGTGCTCGGCGATCGGCACGATCGCCACGTGCAGCGTCGGCCATCCGCAGACGGCGTTCGTCTCGCTCCCCGCCTCGCAGTGGGCCGACGGCGCGAAGCACCACTGGCCCGGCACCGGCGGCGGCACCAACGACCGGCGCGACTCGCCGCGCCACGTGCGGCTGATGGAGACGGGGCAGATCAACATGAAGGCGCTCGTCGGGAAGACGTACCCGTTGAGCCAGACGCGGCAGGCGTATCAGGACTGCGCGGACCGCACGGTGATCTCGACAGTGGTCACGCCGACGATCACCTAAGAAGCGTCAACTCCCAACTTCCAACTTCCAACTTCCAAGACGTCTTGGGAGTTGGTTATTGGGAGTTGGGAGTTGATCAGCGACCAGCGTCAGCTGGTCGTCCTGACGTACTTGTTGAACCAGGCGACGGTCCGCTGCCACGCGAGATCCGCGGCCGCCTTGTTGTAGCGCGCCGGGGTCGCGTCGTTGTTGAACCCGTGAACGGCCATCGGATAGATGTAGCCCTCGTGGGTCACGCCCGCCGCTTTCATCGCGGCCTCGTGCTCCGGCCACGCCATCACGAGCCGGGTGTCCTCGCTGCCGTGGTGCACGAGCACCGCGGCCTTGATCTTCGCCACGTCGGCCGCCGGCGGCGCGCCGCCGTAGAAGGGCACCGCGGCCTGCAGGTCCGCGCCCATGCGGACGGCCAGCGAGTTGGAGATGCCGCCGCCGAAGCAGAAGCCGGTGACGCCGAGCCGGCCCGTCGAGTCGGGACGGTTCTTCAACCACACCGCCGCCGCGTACAGGTCCTCGCCCATCTTCGCGCGGTCCACCTTGCCGAACAGCGCGCCGCCCTTCTCGTCGTCGCCCGGGTAGCCGCCGACCGAGGTGAGGCCGTCGGGCGCGAACGCCATGAAGTTGGCGACGGCGAGGCGCCGCGCCACGTCCTCGATGTGCGGGTTGAGGCCGCGGTTCTCGTGCACGACGAGGATCGCGGGCAGGCGGCCGGTGCCGGCATTGGCCGGGCGGACCAGGTAGCCCCTGATGCTGCCGTTGCCGTTCGGCGACGGCACCGTCTCGTAGCTGGCCTTGATGCGCGCGTCGGTCGGCGACACCTGCTGCGCGGCCGCGTAGTTCGGCATGAGGGCTTCGACGATGGCGGCGCCGCCGCCGACCAGGGCGAACTTCTTGGCCCCGTCCATGAAATCGCGCCGGCTGATCTCGCCGTGAATATAGCGGTTGTACAGGTCGATGGCCTCGCGGGGCACCTGAACGGTCTTCGCTTCCATGTCGCGTCCTTTCGGATTTGCGATCTGCGAGTCGCGAGTTGCGATTTGAAGGTTGTGATTAAATCACAAATCACAAATCACAAATCAGAGATCGCAAATGGCCCCACGCTACTCCTCGCAGGCGGAGTCACCCACACGAAGGTGCCCGGCGGTTTCCAGGTAGGGGCGAGGCATGCCTCGCCCCTACCGCGACAACTCCTGATACATGATCGTGAAGTTCCCGCCGGGGCCGCCGCGGCCGGCCGCCACCGCCGGGTAGTCCTTGAACTTCTCGCCCGGCGCGAATTCCTTCATCGCCTGCTCGGCCGGCTTGCCCGCCTTCATCGACGCGCGCGCGTGCTGCGCCATCAGCCGGTTGTACTCGCCGAAGGTGACGAAGTCGGCCCACGGCCGCACGACGTTGTGGCCGGTGATCACGCGGTCCACGCCCGTGATCCCCGCGGCCGCCTTGCCGATCGTGTCGCCGTACTGCAGCGCGCTGCCGCCGTTGGCGACGTCGGCGAACGGCTGCGCGGCGTTGGCGAACGCGTCGCCCGCGTGCATCACGCGCAGGTTGCGGAACACGACGAACGCGTCGCCGTTGGTGTGCGCGGGGCCGAAGTGATAGAGGTCGATCGAGTCGTTGCCGCTCAGCAGCGTCAGGCGGTCCTTGAACGTGCGGTCCGGCATCCCGACCTTGTTCGCCGCTTCCTGGTAGACCGGCATCTTCTCCATGTTCGCTTTGGTGTTCTCGTGCGTCACGATCTCGACGCTCGCCGGGAACGCCATGTTGCTGCCGGTGTGGTCGCCGTGCGTGTGCGTGTTGATGATCATCGTCACCGGCCTGTCGGTGACCGATTTGATCCGCTCGAGCAGCCCCGGACCGTTGTTGGCGAGCTTGGTGTCGACGAGCACGACGCCGTTGCCGGCGACGAAGACCGCCGAGTTCCCGCCCTGGCCGGGAATCATGTAGAGGTTGTTCGCCAGTTTCTCGATGTTGCCGAGCGGCGGCTGCTGCTGTTGCGCCGCGACGGTGGCCAGGCCGACGCCGGCGGCGACGATCAGTCCCAGGATGAATCCACGTCTCATATCAGTCTCCTGATTAGTGGGTCAGGGCGTACAGGATCGCGTTGATGCCGAACGCGTAGCCGCGCGGGCTGAACGCGTAGAAGTACGACGGGTCCTCGCCTTCGCGCTCCCACGAGTCCTGAATGTCGGTGTTGTGCGTCATCAGGACCATGATGCGTCCGTCCTCGTCCACGATGGCGCGGACGACGGGCACGGCGCTGTCGGAGTCCTGCTCGGACGTGCCGCCGCCCGAGCGCAGGAAGAAGCCGATGTTCGGGATCTGCGGAATCTCGGTGACGATGAACTGCGTGCGGTAGAGCGGATGCGCGAGCGGCACGTCGATGATCGGGTACTCCGCCGCCGGCAGGACCTTGCGGAGCTGGCCGACCCAGTGCTGCCACTGGTAGCTGCCCCACGAATCGTCGGTCCAGAGCATGCCGCCCTTGAGCAGGTACTCCTTGATGCGTCCGGCCTCGTTGGCCTGAATCGTCGCGCTGCCCGGCGCTGACAGGATGATCAGCGGGCACTGGAACATCTCGTCGCTGCCGACGCGCACCAGCAGGTGGTTCGGGTCGCCGTACTGGTTGCGGCTGACGTTGATCTTGGTGAGCTCGGACAGCCGCACCGACATGTTGATGTCGGCGTTGGGGTAGTCGGTCCGCCAGCTCCCGCCGCCGCCCCCGAACCCGGAGTTGTAGACCGCGCGGCAGTAATGGAAGCGGCCGTCGAAATCGGCCGGCGTGGCCAGGCGGGACCCGAAGAAGCCGCGGCCGAACTGCGCATGGGCAGCCCCGGCCGCCGCCACGATGAGTACCGCCGCGAGTGCCCCGGCCCGCTGCATGCGCACAGTATACTTTCGCCCATGAACAAGCGCGTCATCGTTCTCGCGGTGCTGGGCGCGGCCCTGGCGGGCGCGTCCCTGTACGGGCAGTTCCCGACCGGCCCGTCGAAGCTCGACACCATCAAGGTCCGGGACGACCTGTTCGTCGTCCACAACGCGTTCGTGCCCGGCAACTCGACCGTGCTCGTCACCAGCGAAGGCGTCATCCTCGTCGACGACAAGTTTCCGCAGGACGTGGACAACATCCTCGCGGAAATCAAGAAGGTGACGAACCAGCCGGTCCGCTACGTCGTGAACACGCACCATCACGGCGACCACAGTGGCGGCAACGCCCGGCTGCAGGCGATGAACGTGGACGTCGTGGCCACCGAGGCCGCGCGCCGGCATTTCGCCGACGCGAAGCAGCCCGGCGCGCCGACGGTGACCTTCGACGAGACCGCGTATCTGCAGCTCGGCGGCACGCGCGTCGAGCTCTATCACTTCGGCCGCGCGCACACCAACGGCGACCTGGTGGCGTACTTCCCCGCGCAGCGCGCGCTGGCCGCGGGCGACATGTTCACCTTCGGCGCCGACGTGCCGCAGCTCATCGACTATGCCGGCGGCGGCAGCGCCAAGGAGTGGCCGCGCACGATCGACCGCGTGCTGCAGCTCGACTTCGACGCCGTGGTGCCCGGCCATGGCAACGTCACCACCAAGGCGGAGCTGCGGAAGTTTCGCGACACGACCGACCGCCTGCGGAACCGCGTGCGCGAGCTGATCCTGAAGAAGGCGTCCCGCGCCGAGGTCGAGAAGATGCTGCGCTCCGAGTTCAATTTCGCCGACCTGCACATCGGGCGCAGCCTGGACGGCCTGCTCGCGGAGCTGCAGTAGTGCACGATCTGGAGCAGCGGCTCCTGGCGCTGCCGCCAGCGCCGCGCGAAGAAGGGTGCGTCGTGTGTTTGATCAGCCGCGGCGCTCCTGGCGAGCGAATCGTCCTCGATCGCGCGGCCATGACGCCAGAGTCCGGCATGCCGGGCGACCGGTGGGGGCGCAGCAGCCGGCCCAACCCCGAGGCGCAGCTCACGGTCATGCAGCGCGACGTCGCGGAGCTCATCGCCAACGGCCAGCCGCTCGAGCTCTTCGGCGACAACCTGGTCCTGGACCTCGACCTCTCCAACGCGAACCTGCCGACGGGTAGCCGCCTGCGCGCCGGCGGCGTCACGCTGGAGGTCACCCCGCTCCCGCACAACGGCTGCAAGAAGTTCCGCGCGCGCTTCGGGCTCGACGCGCTGCAGCTCGTCTCCGACACGGCGATCCGCCACCGCAACCTGCGCGGCGTCTACATGAAGGTCGTCGAGGCCGGCGAGATCGCGCCGGGCGACAACGTCACCGTGATCTCGCGTGGGGTTGCCGAAGCCGTCTAGGGATTGATCTACGTCCTCGCGCTTGCCTCGGCGGCCGTCTATGGGGCCGCCGACTTCCTTGGCGGCCTCGCCTCCCGCCGCGCCAGCACGTTCGCCTTTGTCATCGTCTCGCAGCTCGCCGGATTGATCCTGCTGGCGGCACTGACGCCGGTGCTGCCGGACGCGCAGGCGTCCAGCCGCGATCTGGCCTGGGGCATGGCGGCCGGCGTGACCGGCGGCGCCGGCGTCGCGCTCCTGTACCGCGCGCTGGCGGTGGGAACGATGGCCGTCGTGGCGCCGACGACGGCCGTGTGCGCGGTGGCGATTCCGGTGCTGGCCTCGATCGCGCTCGGCGAGCGGCCGTCGTTGCGCGTCCTCGCCGGAATCGCGTTGGCAATCGTCGCAATCGTTCTCGTCAGCAGGAGCACTCCGAGCACCCCAGGCACCTCAGGCACCCCAGGCACCCCAGGCACCGGCGTCGGCCTGGCGCTCATGTCCGGTGTCGCGATTGGATTGTTCTATCTCTCCCTGGCGCGCACCAGTCCTGATGCCGGCATGTGGCCGCTGGTCGGCGCGCGCACGGTCTCGGTCACGCTGTTCAGCGGTCTTGCGGTCGTGACGCGCCAGACGGTTCGCATGGAGCGTCCCGCGCTTCGCCTTGCCGTCGTCGGCGGCACGCTGGACATGCTGGCCAACGCGCTCTATCTGATCGCCTCGCGCATGGGCTCGCTGAGCGTCGTGGTCACGCTGTCGTCGCTGTATCCCGCCAGCACCGTGATCCTGGCGCGCCTCGTGCTCGGCGAGCGGCTGAATGCATGGCAGGGCGCCGGCATCGCCTGCGCGCTGGTGGCTGTGGTTCTGATTGTGGGCTGATAAAATCAGCCGGTGTTCGGGACGCAGAACCTCGCCCTGTTCGTCGTCAGCGGCATCCTCCTCAACCTGACGCCGGGGCAGGACACTTTCTATATCCTCGGCCGCAGCATCGCGCAGGGGCGCCGCGCCGGAGTCCTGTCGGTGCTCGGCATCACGTCGGGCTGCGTGCTGCACACCTTCGCCGCGGCCTTCGGCCTGTCAGCAATTCTGGCGACCTCCGCGAGCGCGTTCCTGATCGTCAAGGCCGTCGGCGCTGCGTACCTGGTCTATCTGGGCGTCTCGATGCTGCGCGATAGAAGCACTCCAGGCACCCCAGGCACTCCAGGCACCCCAGGCACTGGCGAAAGCGCGTGGAGAATCTATCGCGCTGGATTCCTTACGAACGTCCTCAACCCGAAAGTCGCGTTGTTCTTCATGGCGTTGCTGCCGCAGTTCGTGGACCCGGCAGCGGACTCGAAGGTGCTCGCGTTTCTCTTTCTCGGCGCGGTGTTCATGTTCAACGGCACTCTCTGGTGCCTCATCCTCGCGTGGGGCGCGTCGGCGATGAGCCGCTCCTTCCGCGCACGTCCGTCCGCCGGAATGCTGTTCAAGCGCGCGGCGGGCGCACTCTTCATTGGACTCGGAGTCAGGCTGGCGGTGTCGAAGTGAAGCATCCGGTATCGAGCATGGTGGTGGTCGCGGCGGCGGCGCTCGTCGGAATCGGAATGATGCAGGCGGGCGGCTCGCGCACCGTCTGGGACGGCGTCTACACGACGGGGCAGGCGGAGCGCGGCCGCACGGAGTACGACGTCTGGTGCGCGTCGTGCCATCAGTCGGATCTGAGCGGCGGCGTGCTGGTTGGCGACGACGAGGCGCCCTCGCTGCGCAGCATGGAGAAGCTGCTCGAGCGGCGCGACCTCGACAACCTGTACACGTTCATCAAGAGCGGGATGCCGAAGGAGGAACCCGGCAGCCTCGAGGACGAGACCTACGCCGACATCCTCACCTACCTGCTGCAGGAGAACGGATTCCCGGCGGGCACGACGGAGCTGAAGGCCGATCCGGCCGCGCTGAAGGCCATCGCCATCGTCAGGAGACCATAGCGGGAACATGATCGACGATCGGTTCCAGACGGCGATGATCGTCGGCTTCGTCGTGTTCTTCCCGCTCGCGATCTACTTCCGCGTTCGAGCGCACGCCACTGGTGAACCGCTGGACCGGCGCCAGGAGGGGTTGTTCCTCCTGCTGACGCTGCGGCCGGCGGGCTTCCTGTTCCTGTTCACGCTGCTGATGTACGCCATCAATCCCGGGCGCCTGGCGTGGTCGTCGGTGCCGCTGCCGGCGTGGCTGCGCTGGATCGGCGTCGCGATGTTCTACCTCGCGGCGGGGTCGTTCCTGTGGACGCTGATGACGCTCGGGGCCAACCTCACGGATACGGTCGTCACCCGGCGCGCCCATACGCTGGTGACGCGCGGTCCGTACCGGTGGGTGCGGCATCCCTTCTACGTGTCGGTGGCGTTGATGGGGATCGGCACGACCCTCGGGACGGCGAGCTGGTTCCTGGCGCTCGTGTTCGTCGTCTTCTTCTCGCTGATCGTGCTTCGCACGCGCATCGAGGAGCAGAAGCTGGTGGAGCGGTTCGGCGACGCGTATCGCGACTACATGGAAAGGACAGGGCGGTTTTGGCCCTCAATCTTCAGGCGTATCTAAAGAGGGTCGGCTATGCGGGCGAGGTGAAGCCGACGCGCGCCGTGCTCGACGCGCTCCACCTGGCGCACGCCACGCACATCCTCTTCGAGAACCTCGACATCCTAATGGGCCGGCCGGTGTCGCTGGACCTCGCGGCGATCGAAGCCAAGCTGGTGCACGGCGGCCGCGGCGGCTACTGCTTCGAGCACAACACGCTGATGGCGGCCGTGCTGCGGGAGGTGGGCTTCACCGTGACGACGCTGGCAGGGCGGGTACGGTTCCGCGCCAGCCAGATGCTGCCGCGGACGCACATGCTGCTGCGGGTGGACGTCGAGGGCGAGACCTGCATCGCGGATGTCGGGTTCGGCGCCGAGGGGCTGCTGCTGCCCGTGCCGTTCGGCCGCGCCCAGGAGGCGCGCCAGTTCGCCTGGACGTACCGCGTCGTCGAGGAAGGCGGCTGGCACGTGCTGCAGTCGTTGCGCAGCGGCGTCTGGGTGGACCTCTACGCGTTCACCCTCGAGCCGCACTATCCAATCGACTACGAGATGGCGAACCACTTCACGTCCACGCATCCGAGCTCGCGGTTCGTGCAGACGCTGACCGTGCAGAAGCTGGCGACCGATGCGCGCACCAGCCTGCGCAACCGGGAGCTGAGCGTGGATCGCGGCGGCGAGGTCACGACGCGGATCGTCGCCGAGACGGACATCGAGGCGGCGCTCGCCGACACGTTCGGCGTGCGCCTGCCGCCCGGCACGCGATTGGCGCCGTTATCGTAGGGGCGACGCATGCGTCGCCCGATGCAAGGAGCATTGACCATGCTGCGGACGCTGCGCAGTGGACAACATCCACGCCCGGCTGGCCCGGTTGTCAGACCGCGCTGGCGCCGAGCGACAAGATGAGGAGCGAGCTGTCGCTCGATGTGCCGAAGCGTTCGACCCGCGCGCGCTCCGCCTTGGGCAACTCGGCGATCGGACCGGTCCCGGCGTTTGCGACGTCCAGCCAGAGCACCTTCGGCGGAAAGCCCTCGACGAAGCTCCGCTCGCGCAAGTCGGTGTCCTTCGACACGATGGCAAAGCCGTTGGCCTTCGCATGATCCCGGATCTCGGCCTCGGTCCCGCTTCGCAGGCCGACATGGGCACTACCCGGGTACTCCTCGCGTAACAACACAACCAGGACGGGACTGAAGTTTGCGTCGAATGGGAGCGTCACGCCACTGAGTTGGCAAGACGACGTTCACGGGCAGCCGCAAAGGCGAGAGCGGCCCGAATATCCTCGCGCGCGAGATCGGGGAACTCGCCAAGGATCTGATCCTCGCTCGTGCCCCCGGCGAGGTACTCAGCACGTCGTACACAGTGATCCGCGTGCCCTTGATGCAGGGCTTTCCACTCCGCACGGCGGGATTCACCGTGATTCGCTGCTCCCAGTTCATGTCGAGATTCTACTGCCGTTGCGTCCACTCGACGAGTCCGTCCTGTTCAGCTCGGACGGTCTACGTTGCGAATGAGCCGCGCGCTGTCCTTCAGCGCGTCGGCTCCATTCGCTTGTTAGCCGGTGTGCCACCAAGCCCGGTAAGAATAATCCTCTTCTCGCCGAACGCGGCCACAAGCTCCAGGTGCCCTCCCAGCGCAGCAACGTATCGCTCAAGCGTGGATACTTGACATTCGCCAAACGCCTCACGACTCTCCAGACGAGATACATCGGATTGATCCATTTGCGCGGCTTGCGCGACTGCCGCTTGTGTTTTGTCGAGAGCTTCTCGGACGGTGCGCATTGTCAAGTGGACGCCCCGATGCGCGCGCAGACCTCGACCGAGGACCCGTACGGGCTCGGCGTCTCTGTCACGACGAATCTTTGTCGCTTGACTCATGATCGATCTCCACTTTCGTATACCGCCCGTTCCCCCGGTGTGGCCAGACGGGCACTGATAATGCGGTCGCGATCGCCTCGTTCGACGTGCACCACGTACAACAGGCGTTCGCGTAGCGACGTACCGACCACGACCAGCGTGCCCGTTCCTGATCCGTCATCCAGGTAGATTGCGAACGGATCAGCGAACACCGTGGCCGCCTCAGCGAAGGCCACGCCGTGTTTGGCGAATTCGAGTCCGCCTTGGCTGAATCCCACTCGAAGTCACCTTCGACCACGGTCGGCATCAGATCCTGATTATGGGCTTTGGCCCATGAATGTCAAGCGGACCAATCGCGTTGTTCGTGATCCGGCACGAGACCTAGGAACCAGACGATACGCAATCGGAGGATATTCCGTCCTCCGCGGCACGATGCGCCGATCCGAGTCCTCGGCGAGTTGGTAGTACTGGATGATCTTGACTAGGCCGACCTGCATAACACCCGGTCCACCGTCGCGTCTTGAGCGCCCTATGCAACCTTCACTGCTGAGGCGCGAGGCGTCACCAGCAGATACAGCCCCGCGCTGAGCGCGAAGGTCACGAACCAGGCGTACGTGTAGAGCGAGTCGAGGACGGTCGGGTTGGCGACCACGCCGCCGGGCGTCGTGGCGGCGCGCAGGAAGCCGGGAACGACCGGCAGGATCGAGATCACGAGCACGGCCACCGCGCGGTGGTTCACGCCGCCGGTGTAGGCATACACGCCGTCCAGCTTGAAGAGGTCCGCCGCCACCAGCTCGCGCCGGCGCACGATCCAGTAGTCCGCGATCAGGATGCCGCCGATCGCGCCCATCAGGCTCGAGTAGCCGATCAGCCACGTGAAGATGTAGGCCGCCGCGTCGGCATAGAGCCGCCACGGCATCATCACGATGCCGATCGCCGCGGTGATGAGCCCGCCCGCCACGTAGCTGATGCGCCGGGGCGCGAGGCTCGAGAAGTCGTTCGCCGGCGAGACGACGTTGGCCGCCATGTTCGTCGTGAGCTGCGCGATGAGCACGACGAACGCGCCGAAGATGATGAGCGCCGGGCTGCCGATGCGCGCGATGAGCGCGACCGGGTCCCAGATCGCCTCGCCGAAGATGACGATGGTCGCGCTCGTCACCGCGACCCCGATGAAGGCGAACGCGGTCATCGTCGTCGGCAGGCCCAGCGCCTGGCCGATGGCCTGCGAGCGCTGGCTCCGCGCGTAGCGCGTGAAGTCGGGGATGTTCAGGCTGAGCGTCGCCCAGTAGCCGACGTTCGCGGTCAGCGCGGCGGGGAAGAGCTGCCAGAACGGCGTCTGCGTCGTCTGCAGCCGGGCGGACTCGCTCAGGATGCGGCCGAGCCCGCCGCCGTTGGCGACGGCCCACCAGAGCAGCAGCACCCCGCCGCCGAGCAGCAGCGGCGCCGACCAGCTCTCGAGGACCTTGATGCCCTCGAGACCGCGCACGATGATCGCGACCTGCACGATCCAGAACATGAAGAACGCGATCCAGATGTTGCCCGGCAGGCTCGCCCACACGGGCACCGCGGCGGCGAGCAGCGTGTTGAGCGCCAGCCCCCCGATCCACGTCTGGATGCCGAACCAGCCGCAGGCGACCAGCGCGCGGAGGACGGCGGGCACGTTCGCGCCCTTCACGCCGAACGCCGCCCGGCACAGCACTGGAAACGACACGCCGTACTTCGTGCCCGCGTGCGCGTTGAGGATCATCGGGACGAGCACGATCGCGTTGCCGAGCAGGATGACGAGCATCGCCTGCCACCAGCGCATGCCCTGCTGCATCAGCCCCGACGCCAGCGTGTAGGTGGTGATCACCACGCTCATGCCGATCCAGAGCGCGGCGATGTGATAGGTGGACCACGTGCGGCGCGCGAGCGGCGTCGGCGCCAGGTCGGGGTTCCAGAGCGGGCTCCCTGACAGATCCTCCGTCAGCTCGACGAAATCGCGATGCTCGGGCGACGCATGCGTCGCCCCTGCCACGTCGGTTCGCGCGTCCCGGTGTAGGGGCGACGCATGCGTCGCCCGCATATCTGTCACGCGTCAGCGCTCCGCCGACGCGTAGCCCTCGGTCTCGTACCCGCCGTGATAGGCCTTCGCGTCGGGCCGCCGGATCCTCGAGTGGACGACGACGCGGTCGCGGCGGATGCCGCGGAAGTCCTCGAGCGTGGACCAGCCGTGGCGATCCATCGTCTCGGCCATGCCGGTGAGCAGCCGCGTGATGATGTTCGGGCCGATCGCGTGATCCAGCATGGCGGCGGTGCAGACCTGCACCGTGCCGCAGCCGAGGAGGAAGTAGTTCAGCGCGTGCGCGAACTCGGCGACGCCGCCGATCCCCGAGAACGACTTGTCGGGGAAGGCCTGCGTCATCTGCGCCATCTTGGCGAGCGACAGCGGCAGGATGGCCGGGCCGCCGAGGCCGCCGCTGGACACCAGGCCGTCCACGTTCATCTCGAACTCGAGCGTCTGCGGGTCGATGAGCGGCAGCGACGGGAACGTGTTGGACGAGGTGATCGCGGCCGCGCCGCCGAGGAATGCGCCGCCGGCCTCGAGCACGATGTCCGTCGTGGACGGCGTCAGCTTGGCCCAGATCGGCACGCGCGCGACCTCGGACACGGCCTGCGTGACGATCGAGATCAGGCCCTGGTCCTTGCCGATGTTCGAGCCCATGTCCTTGCGGTCCATGTGCGGGCACGACAGGTTCAGCTCGAGCGCGTCGGCGCCTTCCGCCTGGCACGCCGTCGCCAGCGTCTGCCAGTTGCGCAGCTCCTCGTCGGTGCCGGAGCCGGCCATGATCGACGCCACGAGGATGCGCGTCGGGTGCGCCTGCTTGATGCGCGCGATCCGCGGCACCCACCAGTCGAGCGGCTTGTCGGAGATGAGCTCCCAGTTCCACGAGGAATGCAGCGCGGCCCCGGGCCGCTTCTGCATCGACAGGCGGGGCGAGTCGGGCTCCGAGCGCAGGAACTTGGTCTTCGGTCCGTCCACGTTGACGACCGGGTGGAGGCCGATCGTCTTGGTGACGACCCCGCCCCAGCCCGCGTCGAACGCGCGCATGATGTTGCTGTCGGACTCGGTGGGCGGCGCCGACGCCAGCAGAAACGGGTTCTCGAACCGCAGGCCGGTGAAGGTGGTGGCGAGCTGGGCAGCCATGAGGCGGACTATAGCACCACATATAATGACCGCCCCATGAGTTCCCCGGTCGTTGAGGCGCTGTGCAGGATGCCCGCGGTGTTCAAGGAGGCGGGCGACACGACGATGGCCGCGCTCCTCACGGTGTCGCGCTACCGCAGTGACTCCCGGGTGTCGGAGGCGGACCTCGAGGCACACCTGAAGACGCACCCCTCGCTGGTTGACGCGTGGGTCGAGTACTCGGACGAGCAGCGCGCGCTGCCGGCGTGGTACCTGATGCGGCCGCGCGAGGGGAGCACGGAAGACTGGCGTGTGGACTACCTGACTGCGCGCGAGAAGCCCCGCGAGCATGTCTTTCCCGACAGGTTCGCCGCCTGCGCCTTCTTCATCATGCGCAAGGTCGACGAGCTGCTGAAACTGACAGAGCAGGAGAGATCCTCATGACGCTCACTCGTGTAGCGGCGGCGGTGGCACTGGCGGGCCTCGTGCTCGCGCAGTCGGGCCTGCAGGCGGCGCAGATCACGGTCCTCTGTTCCAACGGCATCAAGGCCGTGATGGAGGAGCTCGTGCCGGAGTTCGAGCGCGCGACGAAGCACGACGTGAACATCACCTACGGCCTCGCCGCCGCCCTGAAGCGGCAGATCGACGGCGGCGAGCGCTTCGACCTCGCGATTCTCACGCCGGCATTGATCGACGACCTGATCAAGACGGGCCAGGTCGCGGCCAACACGCGCGCGGTCATCGCCCGCGCGCCGATCGGGTTCATGGTGCGCGCCGGCGCGCAGAAGCCCGATGTCCGTACCACGGAGGCGGTGCGGCGCACGCTCACCGCATCGCAGTCCATTGCCTACGCGCGGGAGGGCTCGAGCGGCGTCTATTTCGCCGGCCTGCTCGACAAGCTGGGCATGACCGAGGGCCTCAAGCCGAAGCTGCGCCCGATGGGGAGCGGCGAGGAGACCAGCGCCGCGGTGGCGAAGGGCGAGGCGCAGCTCGGCGTGCTGCCCATCAGCGAGATCCTGCCGGTCCCCGGCGTGGAGCTGCTCGGCCCGTTCCCGAAGGACGTTCAGGGATACGCGGTGATGGTGGCCGGCGTCGGTTCGTCCGCGGCTCAGAGCGCGGTCGCGCGCGAGCTGATTGCCTTCCTGATGGCGCCGGCGAGGAATGCGGTCATCACGAAGAAGGGGATGGAACGCTAGCCATACGCGAGGAGAGACGCCGATGCGAATACCCGTCGTCATGGCAACCCTGGCGGTGCTGGTCCTGGCGGCCGGCGGGCGGCTCGCGGCGCACCATGCGTTTGCCGCGGAGTTCGACGGCTCGAAGCCGGTGACGCTGAAGGGCACCGTCACCCGGATGGAGTGGATCAACCCGCATGCGTGGCTGCACATCGAGGTCAAGGGTCCCGACGGCAAGGTGGTGGCCTGGATGATCGAGGGCGGCGCGCCCAACGCGCTGCTTCGCCGCGGATGGAACAGGGACTCGCTCAAGGCGGGCACCGCGGTGGTCGTGGAAGGCTATCGCGCCCGCGACGGATCGAACCGCGCCAACGGCCGCGAGGTCACGACGGGCGACGGCCGGAAACTGTTCATCGGCTCGACCGGCACCGGCGCGCCGGGCGATGCCCAGCAGAAGTAAGCGAGGGTCGCGATGAGTACGAGACGTGTCGTCTCGCTGGCCATCGTCATGACCACGGTGGCGGTGGCGCTGGCGGTCGTCGCCGGCCGCGCGCAGGAGTCGCGCTGGGAGGCGCCGCGCACGCCTGACGGCCAGCCCGACCTGCAGGGCATGTGGACCAACTACACCAACACGCCCTTCGAGGTCTTTGCCGAGGGCGACAAGCCGGACCTCTACGCGGGCGATCCCGATCGTACGGCGCAGGGGACCGGTCCGGGCTTTCTCAACGACACGGCCGGCCGGCAGCTCGCGAGAGGCCGATCGCTCGTCGTCGATCCGCCGAACGGCCGCGTCCCCATCATGCCGTGGGCGGAAGAGCGGCGGAACTACAAGCTCGCGCACATCCAGGACGACTGGGTGAACCACACCGCGTGGGAGCGCTGCATCACGAGAGGCGTGCCCGGCGGACTGTTCCCGGCGGGGTACGGATCCGGGTACCAGATCCTGCAGAGCCCCGGCGTCGTCGCCATCGTCTACGAGATGATCCACGAGGCGCGGATCATTCCGCTCGACGGGCGACCGCATATCGGATCGCGCATCCGGACCTGGAACGGCGATTCGCGCGGCCGCTGGGACGGCGACACGCTGGTGGTGGACATCACCAATTACAACGACAAGGGCAGCGTGGCGACCAACGTCGCCACCCAGCGGGTGCGCGCGATCCCGCAGAGCGAGGCGCTCCACGTCGTCGAGCGGTTCACGCGCGTGGACGAGAACACGATCATCTACGAGGCGACGGTCGAGGACCCGAAGGTGTTCACGGCGCCCTGGACCGTGCGGATTCCCATGCAGCGGGAGCCCGACTACAGGATGTTCGAGTACGCCTGCCACGAAGGGAATCACGCGCTGCCCAATACGTTGAGCGCGGGACGCGCGCGTGACGGGGCGAGGTGACGCCGTGAGCTGGCTCAGAGGCGCATCCATTGCCGCCGTGTCCGCGGCCCTCGCGCTCGGCGCCGCCCAGGTGATGCGGAACGGGGTCCAGGGGCAGGCGGCCGCCGGCAACATCCTCCGCACCATCGACGGCAGGCCGGATCTGAACGGCATCTGGCAGGCGATCGGCACCGCCCACTGGGACCTGCGCGATCACCAGGCACGGCCGGGACCGGTCCTCGAGCTTGGTGCCGTCGCGGCCGTGCCGGCCGGCCTGAGCGTCGTCGACGGCGGCGAGATTCCCTATCAGCCGTGGGCCGCCGCCAGGCAACAGGAGAATTACGAGCACTGGCTGACCCGCGACCCGGAGGTGAAGTGCTATCTCCCGGGCCTGCCGCGCGCCACCTACATGCCGTACCCGTTTCAGATCGTGCAGACGGCCGGCAACGACATCGTGATGGCGTACGAGTACGCGAGCGCCAGCCGCGTGATCGCGATGGGGACGGTGGAGCCGCCGCCGGTGGACGCGTGGATGGGACAGTCCGCAGGGCGCTGGGAGGGCGACACGCTCGTCGTCGAGTCGAACGGCTTCAACGACCAGACCTGGTTCGATCGGGCCGGCAACTTCCACAGCGAGGCGCTCCAGCTGGTCGAGCGGTTCACGCCGGTGACCGCGGACCGGATCGACTACGAGGTCACCATCGAGGACCCGAAAGTGTTCACGCGCAGCTGGAAGATCCAGCTTCCGCTCTATCGACGCCACGACAGGAACGCGCAGCTGCTGGAGTTCAAGTGCGTGGAGTTCGTCGAGGAGCTGATGTACGGGCACCTGCGGAAGAAGACCGGAGACGAGCGGCCCTACGGCGCTGCGCGGGTCCGATGGCCCTGATGCGACGCGCGCTCGGCTGCATCGTCGTGGTCGTCATGGCGGCAGCGGGGCCGGCCGCGCAGCAGCGCCCCGTCGAATCCGATCAGGATGTCCTCATCGGGCTGGAACGGCGCTGGAACGAGGCCTTCTACAAGAAGGACGTCGCCTTCATCGACAGCATCCTCGCCGAGGAGTTCATCGCCACCTACGACGATGGGACGCGTGGCGACCGGCGGAAGGAGCTGGCGCTCGCGGCGGAGTTCAACCAGCAGGTGGAGTCGGCCGTGCAGGACGACTTCGTCGTCAAGGTCTATCGCGACACGGCCGTCGTCTGGTTCACGCTCAACCTGGTCGGCATCCGCAACGGGCAGCGGTCTGAGCTCCAGCTGCAGTACACGGACGTCTGGGTCGTCCGCGACGGGCGGTGGCAGTGCGTGTCCACGCAGAGCACGAGGATTACACAGAGATGACGAAGCGATTTGTGTTGGCCGCCGGTGCCGCCGTTCTGGCCGCCGCCACGGTGTCCGCGCAGAACCGGCCGGCGCGGGACTTCGAAGCCGAGATCACCAAAGCGCTGGCGGGCGCGAAGGCGGCTGCCGGCTTCGAGCACCTGGGGACGCTGGTGCGCACGTGCCTGCTGCCGCAGTCCGGCGGTGAGAACACGACCGACAACGTCCCCGACTACGTGACCAATCCGGCCGCCGCGCCGGCGCGCGACACGTGGTTCGCGGAGCCGGCGCGCGTCTTCGACAACCTCTACTTCGTCGGCGGCAAGCTCCACTCGGCGTGGGCGATCACGACGAAGGAGGGGATCATCCTCATCGACACGATCTTTCCCTACAACTCCGAGGAGCTGATCGTCGGCGGGATGAAGAAGCTGGGGCTCAATCCCGCTGACATCAGGTACCTGCTGATCTCGCACGCGCACGGCGATCACATCGGCGGCGCGGAGATGATTCAGTCGCGCTACAAGGCGCGCGTGGTGATGGGCGCGCCGGACTGGAACTCCGTGGAGAAGTACCCGAACCGCTTCAAGACGATGGCGCCGAAGCGCGACATCGTGGCGACAGACGGGATGGCGATCGCGCTTGGCGAGACGATCGTGAACGTCTGGCTGACGCCGGGCCACACGCCGGGGACGATCTCCTACACGTTCACCGTGCGCGACCGCGGGCGTCCCGTCACCGTGGCGTACTCCGGAGGGACGGCGTTCAACTTCGTCAACAACACGCCGGACCCCGGCATCCGCAATTTCCAGAACTACATCGACTCGCAGCAGCGCATGGCGGCGCACGCGAAGGCGGCGGGCGCCACGGTGCTGCTGTCGAATCACTCGGAGTTCGACAACGCGGTCGGCAAGAACCGCATGCTCGCCGGGCGCGGCGAGGGCCCGCATCCCTACGAGGTCGGCGCCGACTGGGTGCAGCGGTATTTCCAGGTGATGCAGGGCTGCGCGCGCGCCGCGCAGCTCCGGCTCGAGCAGTGGCAGGCCACCGCGAACTGAGGGCAGGCGTCATGACGGTCAAGGATCTCGAGCGCCTCTATGACTACGGCTACTGGGCGAACCGCAAGCTGTTCGAGGTCATCGCGACGCTGACGCCCGAGGAGTTCACGCAGCCGGTGGCCGGCAGCTACGGGTCGATCAGGAACACGCTGGTGCACACGCTGAGCGCCGAGTGGGGCTGGCTGGAGCGCTGCGGCGGTCCCACGCGCGGGCCGGCGCTCGAGGCCGAAGACTTCCCGACGTTCGAGTCCGTGCAGCAGAAGTGGGCCGAGGTCGAAGGGCACGTGCGCGGGTTCCTCGCCGGCCTGACCGATGCCTACGTCGAGCGGATCGTCGAGTTCGCGCCGCTCTTCACCATCCGCGGCGGGCAGCTCGGCTCGCTCATGCAGCACGGCGCGAATCACGCCGTGCACCACCGCGGGCAGGTGGCGCTGCTGCTGCGCGCGCTCGGCAAGGTCCCCGGCAACGTCGACCTCCTGTTCTACGACCAGGACCAGCACGCGCTGCTCGTGTGAGCTGGACCTTCGACTGGTCGCTGGCCATCATCTTCATCTGGTTCGGCGCGCTGAAGCCGGTCGGGTTGTCGCCGGCGGCGCCGCTGGTCGAATCCACCGTCACGTGGCTGCCGCTCCTGTCGCCCACCGAGTGGGTGGGCGTCATCGGCTGGCGGGAGATCGCCGTCGGCGTCACGTTCCTCTTCCGGAGTACGATCCGGCTGGCGATTGCGCTGCTGGCGCTGCAGATGGGCGGCACGTTCCTGCCGCTCGTGCTGCTGCCCGAGCTGACGTGTCAGCCCGGGCGCGTGCCCTGCGCGTCGACCATTGAAGGGCAATACATGATCGAGAACCTGCCGATCATCTCCGCCGCGCCCGTCGTCGGCGGAACGGTTCGCGGCACTAAATAGGGGAGCGGTCTCATGGAAGCAGCCATCTCGCAGCTCGTGAAACGGTTCGAGGACGGCAAGGTGAGCCGGCGGCAGCTCATTCAGGGGCTGGCGGCATTGGCCGTGGCCGGAGGCGGCGCGAGCGCGTCGGCGCAGACGGGCGGGTTCCGGACGCTGAACCTCGATCACGTGGCCTACACCACGAGCGACTACCGCCGCATCCGCGACTTCTACGCGGGGGTCCTCGGCCTCGACGTCGTCAACGACAACGGCAAGAACAACTGCGAGCTGCACGTCGGCGCGCAGCGGGGCGTCGGCGTGCGCGACCGGATGATGATGAGCCTGACCAATGCCACGCCGGGCGGTGCCCGCAGCACGCCCGGCATCGATCACCTCGCGTGGAAGATCGAGAACTGGGACACGGACCGCGTGCGCGCGGAGCTGGAGCGGCGCGGCCTCAAGCCGCGGCTGGCGCGCGGCGGCGCCATCGACACGCCGAACTACGTCAGCTTCAACGTGCAGGATCCGGACGGGCTGGGCATGCAGATCAGCGGCATCGCGCAGCCGGGAGACTCGGCGCTCAGGCAGCAGTAAGCCCATGACTCGAATCTTTGCCGCGCTGGCGGTCGTCGTCGCGCTTGGCGCCTCCGCCGTGCTCGAGGGCACGGCACAGCGCGATGCGGCAGCCGACGCCGCGGCCCTGCCGTCCGTCATTCCGATCTTTCCGCTGCCAGACGTCGTGCTGTTCCCCGCGGTCTCGCGGCCGCTCTACATCTTCGAGCCGCGCTATCGCCAGATGGTGGCCGATGCGCTCACGGGCGACCGCATCATCGGCATGGTGCTGCTGCGCCCGGGCTTCGAGAAGGACTACGAAGGGCGTCCGCCGATCCACGACATCGGCACCGCGGGGCGGATTGCCGACTACGAGGAGCTGCCCGACGGCCGCTACGCGATCCTCCTGCGCGGCCTGACGAAGTTCCGCGTGCTCGGCGAGGACCAGAGCCGCGCCTACCGCCTGGCGCGGATCGAGATCATGCCGGAGGTGATGCGCGACGCCGACCTGGCGCCGCTCAGCGCGCTGCGCCAGCGGGTCGAGACGCTGTACCTGATGCGCATCCCGCCCGACGCGAGCGGGCCCGATCCCTCGCTCTCCGACGAGAGCTACGTCAACATCGTCGCGCAGTACCTGAACATCCCCGAGCCGGCGCGCCAGGAGCTGCTCGAGCGCAGCAGCGCGCTCGAACGCGCGAAGGCCCTCATTCAGCTGCTCGAGAGGTAAGGAGCATGGCCAACCAGGCCACGTCACGACGGCGTTTTCTCCGCGCGGGAGCGCTCCTGATGGGAAGCTCGCTGACGTCGACGGCCGATTCGTCAGCGGGCCAGCGCGCACCGGGTTGGGCTGAGGCTGGTTCGGTCAAGGCACTCGTGTTCGATGTATTCGGGACGGTCGTCGACTGGCGGAGCTCGGTAGCGCGTCAGGTCAACGAACTGGCACAGCGGAAGGGTGTGGCCGTTGACGGCGCGCGCTTCGCGGACGCGTGGCGCGCTGAATACGCCCCGAGCATGAATCGGGTTCGCGCGGGCGACCTTCCATGGACGCGCCTCGATGATCTGCACCGGATGGTGCTCGATCGGCTGGTGAAGGAATACGGTCTCGGCGCGCTGACCGACGCCGAACTCACGTCACTCAATCGCGCGTGGCACCGCCTGCAGCCGTGGCCCGATGTCGTCAACGGGCTGACGAAGCTGAAGACCCGATTCATCATCGCGCCGCTCTCGAATGGCAATATCGCGCTGATGACGAATCTCGCCCGCTACGCGAAGCTGCCGTGGGACTGCATCCTCGGCGCCGAGCTCGTGCGCCATTACAAGCCTGACCGTGAGGTGTACGAATCCGCTGCGTCACTCCTCGATCTGCAGCGATCCGAGGTGATGATGGTGGCCGCGCACCTCGGCGACCTGCGCGCCGCGAAGGCCCTCGGCCTTCGCACCGCATTCGTCGTCCGGCCGCGCGAATTCGGGCCGACCCGTACGCCGGATCTCGAACCCGACTCGTCAGTCGATGTCTCCGCCAGGGACTTCAACGACCTGGCGCGCCGGCTGGGCGCGTAGGCCGTGTTCCTCACGCTGGTCGTGCCGGTGCGGACGTCGCAGGAAGCGGCCGCCGCCATCGCAGCGCAGCTGTGACGACGGCGCCGGGCGCTCTCGACATCAGGCGCGAGGACCTGAGCTCCGCGACCGCCAGGACGCTGATTGCCGCTCTCAACGCGGAGCTCGAAGCGCAGTATCCGGAGCCGGGCGCGAACTTCTTCAGGCTCGATGCCGATGAAGTCGCCGACGGGCGCGGCGCCTTCTTCGTTGCCTACGTGCACGACGCACCGATCGGGTGCGGCGCGATTCGTCTCCTCGACGCGCAGACGGCGGAGATCAAGCGGATGTACGTCGATCGCGCGGTGCGAGGGCGGGGGATTGCGCGTCGAGTGCTGGCAGCGCTCGAGGCCGAGGCGCGCGCGCTCGGGGCAACTCGGGCCGTGCTCGAAACGGGGACGCGTCAGAGCCCGGCGCAGAGACTCTACGAGGCCGCGGGCTATTCGCGCATCCCGTGCTGGGGCGAGTACGCTGACGCGCCGCTGAGTCGTTGTATGGGGAAGAATCTAACCGATGGCGGCGCGCAGTGACGCCTTAACTCGCGCGGGGACGTCGATGGCGACGAACCGGTCGGCGGAAAACAGGTAATCTTCGCCGCTCTCGTCAACGACGCGCAGATCGCCGTCGCGTTCGGCCTCGGGGTCAGCCAGCACCGTATAGATCTTGTTCCGCTCGAGCGAGGCCTCGTACCCCTCGTTTCGCACACAGACGGCGAAGCGACGCTTCGGCACGGCGGGCCGTCGCGATCTAGTCGAGGTACCGTTTGCGTGTGAGCTCTTTCGTCCCGATCCCGTGCGCTTCATACCAATGCAATTCGGCCAGTCTGATGCGACCGCTATTCAACCGGATCCGAGCGACGCCTTTCATCTGCCTCCAGCGGCCCTTGCCATACAAGCGGTTGAGGCGCGGGAGACCTCGTTGATCTGTCCGCCGAGCACATCGTCGGCGCTCACCTCGACCCCGGGAAGCTCGCCGCGCTCGAGCGGCTCGCGCGCTCCGAGTCGCTGTGGGAACGGCGCATCGCCATACTCTCCACCTTCCATGGGATCAAGCAAGGGATCCACGGCCCGGCGCTGCACGTCGCGGGGATGCTCGTGAATGACCCTCACGATCTCATTCACAAGGCCGTCGGCTGGATGCTGCGCGTCCACGCTGCAGGCCTGCGGCAAGTCGTTCGGTCGGAGACAGCTCGAGGCACCGCAGCGCGTGGTAGAGATCCGACACGTCGCTGTCAGTGAATCGTTCAGCGAGCGCGTACGCGCGCCGCCAACGCCCCTCGGACTTCAGCGCCCATTCGCGCTGGTCGTCGGATAGCCCGTCGAGCACGCCGTCGGACGATTGTCGCGCGGCCTCGGTCATGGCTCGATCTTACCAGCCTGCGATCCCCGCGCGGCGACATGTGAGCGTCCGGCGCCGACTTCGTTGCACACAGGTGTGCGGTCGAGCGGCGACGACGAGGAGAATCGTTGAGAGCGGGGCGGCAGTTGGGTACACTCGCCGCCATGCTGATCGCCTCCCTGGCGCTGGCCGCAGTCGCGCTGTCCCAGCAGCCCGCCCAGCCGCCGGCGCAGTCCAGTCCCGACCTGGCCGTCATCAGCGGACGCCTCGGACCCTGCTCGGCGGACTTCACGGTCACCGATGCCGCCGGCAAGCCGATCTACGCGGCCATCGTCCACGTGCGCATCCGTTACGGGTTCATGAACGTGAAGCGGATGGACCTCGAGGTGGGCACCAACTCCGAGGGCAAGGCGCGCGTCGAGGGGCTGCCTGAGAAGGCGCGGCCGCTGTCCTACGACATCACCAAGGACATGCTCAAAGGCAGTGCGCAGCAGGACCTCGCCATGAACTGCAAGGCGGCCTACACGGTCGCGCTGAAGTAGGGCGCCAGGCGACATGTTCGTGGGCCACCTTGCCGTCGCCTTCGCCGCCAAGCGCGTCGCGCCCGCGGCGAACATCGGCTGGCTCATGGCGGGCGTGACGATGCTCGACCTCGTGTGGCCGGTGTTCGTCCTCGCCGGCATCGAGTACGTGCGCATCGTGCCCGGCGCAACGGCGTTCACCCCGCTCGTCTTCGACTCCTATCCCTGGTCGCACAGCCTGTTCATGTCGATCGTCTGGGGATTCGTCCTCGCCGCGGTCGCGCGGGCGTGTCGCGTGCCCGCGCCCGCATGGCTGCTCGTCGCGCTCGTCGTCAGCCACTGGGTGCTCGACGCGGCGAGCCACGCGCCCGACATGCCGCTCTGGCCTGGACCCTCGCCGCTGATTGGCCTCGGTCTTTGGTACTCGATTCCGTTGACCATTGTCGCGGAGGGGATCCTCTGGATCGCCGGGCTGGCGATCTACCTGCGCGCGCGGCGACCATTCACTCGTAGTGAGAACGCCGCATTCTGGTCGTTGGTCGGCGTGGCGACGCTTCTCTGGGTGACGCAGCCCTGGTCGCCGCCGCCGCCGTCAGTCGAGGCGCTCGGCTGGTTCGGCCTCATCGGCTGGCTCATCGCGCCGTGGGCCGCACTGGCCGAACGCCGCGCGCCCACGAGTGTTCCCGCATGACTGTTCCCGAGATCCGCCGGCTCTTCGCGTACAACCGCTGGGCGAACCGCCGTCTGCTCGTGGCGGCATCGCTGCTCTCGCGCGACGACTTCAGCCGCGACCTCCATGCCAGCTTCGGCTCGGTGCGTGGCACGCTGATTCACCTGATGTGGGGCGAGGGACGGTGGCTGCAGTTCTGGATGGACGGATCCCGCGCCCCCGATCCCGGCCCGGACGAGTTCGCGACCGGCGCGGAGCTCGAGGCCGCGTGGGAACTGATCGAGCAGCAGGAGCAGGTGTTTGCGGACAGCCTGACCGAGGAGCGGCTGGCCCGGCGGATGAAGGTCCAGGAGCACGAGTACACGCTCGCGGAGCTGGTGCACCATCTGCTGAACCACTCGACGTATCACCGCGGCCAGGTGGCCGTGCTGCTGCGGCAGATCGGCCACCGGCCGCCGTCCACCGATTTCCGGCTGTTCCTGACCGAAGCGCGCGACATCGGCCTCGAGGTGTGACATGGACGAACCCTGTGGCGTCTCCCGGCGTGAGCTGCTGAAACGCGCGAGCCTGCTCGGCGTCGCGCTCAACGCGGTCCCGCTCATCCAGATCGACGGGCTGCGCCGGGCGCCGCTCGAGACGCTCACCGCCTCGGAAGGCGAGGCGCTCGAGGCGATGGCCGCCCGCATCATCCCGACCGACGAGAACGGACCCGGCGCCCGTGAAGCAGGCGCCGCGCGCTACATCGACCGCGCACTCGGCGGCGCACTGGCCGGATCGCTCGAGGCGTATCGCAGTGGTCTCGCGGCGATGGACCGTTACGCGCAGGCGTCGAAGGGTGCCGCGTTCGCCCGGCTCCCGCCGCGCGACCAGGACGCCCTGCTCACGGACATGGACAACGATGCGGCGGCCGGCTTCAGCGGCGCGGCCGCGTTCTTCAACCTCGTGCGCGGGCACACCATCCAGGGCACGTTCTGCGATCCGTACTACGGCGGCAACGTGAACTTCGCGGGCTGGGACCTGATCGGCTACCCGGGCATCCGCCTCGCCGTGCCCGCCGGCGACCAGCGTCTCGACGCGCGTCCCGCGCCGACGCACCGGTCGGCCTACGACCACGCGATGTTTGCGAAGCGGCTGCCCTCGCGCGCCGCCGTCGCCGACGAGAGGCATCCGCATGGCGATTGACCTCAAGCCGACCGACGTCGTCATCGTCGGCCTGGGGGCCGTCGGCGGCGTGGCCGCGCTGCCGCTGGCGCGCGCCGGATTGAATGTGATCGGCGTCGAGGCGGGACGCTGGCTGACGCCGGAGGACTTCGCGCCCGACGAGCTGCGCAACAACGTGCGCGGGTGGCCGCAGTCGGTGCAGAAGGCGAACGGCGAGGTGCCGACGCACCGCCCGAACGCGTCGGCGCCGCGCTCGCCGCGCCCCGGCATCCATCCGATGATGAACGGCGTCGGCGGCACCTCGCTCCATTACTGGGCGCAGAGCTGGCGGCTCCACCCATGGGACTTCAAGGTGGTCAGCGAGACGACGCGCCGCTACGGCGCCGCGCGCATCCCGCGCGGCTCCACCGTCGAGGACTGGCCGCTCGACCTCGCGGAGCTCGAGCCGTACTACGACATCGTCGAGCGCGAGCTCGGCGTGTCCGGCAAGGCGGGGAACATCGCCGGCAGGATCGATCCGCGCGGCAACATCTTCGAGGGCGCGCGGGCGCGCGAGTATCCGATGCCGGCGCTGCGCGGCACCGGCTTCACGGACATGATGGGCGACGCCGCGCGGAAGCTCGGGTGGCACGCCTTTCCCGGACCGGCCGCGATCAATTCGCGCACCTACGACAATCGCACGGCCTGCGCGTATCACGGCTACTGTTCGCGCGGCGGCTGCCACATCCGCGCGAAGGGCTCGACCGCCGTGACGACGATTCCGAAGGCGCAGCAGACCGGCCGCCTGCAGGTGGTCACCGAGGCGACCGTCACGCGCATCGACGCGGACGGGAACGGCCGCGTGACCGGCGTCACCTACGTCAAGGGCGGCGAGGAATATTTTCAGCCGGCCGCCGTGGTGCTGCTGGCCAGCTACGTGTACGAGAACGTGCGGATGCTCCTGCTGTCGGCGTCTGCCGCGTATCCCAGGGGGCTCTCGAACAATCACGGGCAGGTCGGGCGTCATTACATGAGCCACAACCAGGGCGCGGCGGTCACGGCGCTCTTCCCGCGCAACATCAACAACTGGTACGGCCTGCCCGCGCAGGGCGTGGCCGTGGACGACTGGGCCGACGACAACTTCGATCACGCGGGACTCGACTTCATCGGCGGCGGCAACATGTGGGTGTACTCCGACCGCCGTCCGATCGGCGCGGCGAACATGACGACCTTCGGCCGCGCGCCGCGCTGGGGCGCGGCGTGGAAGGCGTTCGTCAAGCAGAACGCCGACCGCTGGAACACGGCCTACCTGCAGAAGACCACGCTGCCGTACGAGGACAACTACCTCGATCTCGATCCCGAGATCCGCGATCCGCTCGGGTTCCCCGTGTGCCGCATCACGGCGGACCACAAGGACAACGAGCGCCGCGTGGCCGCGTTCATCCAGGACAAGATGGTCGAGTGGTTCATGGCCGCGGGCGCCGTGACGACCGAGAAGGCGCCGGTCGGCACCATGGGCCCGACCACGCACGCCTACGGCGGCACGCGCATGGGCGACAACCCCGAGACCAACGTCGTGAACCGGTGGGGGTTCTCGCACGAAGCGCCGAACCTTGGCATTCTGGGCGCGTCGGTGATGGGCACCAGCGGGGCGCGCAATCCGACGCTCACCGCGCAGGCACTCGCCTGGCGCACGGCCGATCACCTCGCGCGGAACTGGAAGGCGGTGACGACATGAAGCTGGCGTGGCTCCTTGCGGCGGTCATCCTCCTGCAGGCGGACGTGCTCGACCCCGCCCGCAACCCGTTGCCGAACCCGACGGGCACCGTCATCACGGACTGGGGCAAGCTGCCGCCCGGCCGCGTCTGGGGCTCGTCGGCCGGCGTGGACATCGGCCCCGACGGACATATCTGGACCTACGATCGCTGCGGCGCGATCGCGCTCGACGCCGGCGGCTGCGATACGTCGAAGGTGGATCCAATCCTCAAGTTCGATCGTGCAACGGGCAGGCTCCTGACGAGCTTCGGCGCCGGACTCTTCGTCGTGCCGCACGGCCTGCACGTGGACCGCGACGGCAACGTGTGGGTCACCGATTCGCAGGGCAACAAGGCCGGCACGAAGGGCCACCAGGTGATCAAGTTCAGCCCCGACGGCAAGGTGCTGATGCGCCTCGGCCACGCGGGCATGGCGGGCGGCAAGGACATGCTGACCGAGCCGTGCGACGTGATCACCGCGCCGAACGGCGACATCTTCGTCGCCGACGGCCACAGCGGGCAGAATCCCGCCGCGCCGCCGAACACGGTGGCGCGCATCGTGAAGTTCACCAGGGACGGGAAGTACATCAAGGAGTGGGGCAGGCTCGGGTCCGGCCCGGGCGAGTTCCGCACGCCGCACGCGCTGGCGTTCGATTCGCGCGGGCGCCTGTTCGTGGCGGATCGCGGCAATCACCGCATCCAGATTTTCGACCAGGACGGCAACCATCTCGAGACGTGGCATCAGTTCAGCCGCATCAGCGGCCTGTTCATCGATCGCAACGATGTCCTCTATGCGATCGATTCGGAATCGAACACGATGCGGCATCCGAACTGGAAGACCGGCGTCCGGATCGGCACCACGCGCGAGGACAGGGTCACCGCCTTCATTCCGGGGCACACGACCAGCGCCTATGAGGGAGCCGCGGGTGAGGGCGTGGCCGTCGATGCCGACGGCAACGTCTATGCGGCCGAGGGACCGGCGTCGCGGCCGGTCGCCGGCAGCGGCCTCACCAAGTACGTCAGGCGGTAGGTGGTAGGCGGTAGGTGGTAGGCGGTAGGACGTAGGAGAGACTCGCAATGAGACTGATCGCTGTCGCCCTCCTCTTGCAGATCGGACTCCTCACTGCGCCGGACCCGGCGCAGATGGAGAAGGCGCCGGACCTGGGCTTTGCGCCGGCTGCAACGGCGGTCACGCTGCCCGAAGGCGTGATGATGGGCGCGCCGTCGGGCGTGGCGCTCACGCCGCAGGGACGCCTGATCGTCTTCGCGCGCGCCGACAAGCCGCTGCTCGAGTTCGACCGCGACGGCAGGTTCGTGCGCGCCTTCGGTGAGGGGCTCTACATGCGGCCGCACGGCATGCGCGTGGACGCCGAGGGCAACATCTGGACGACCGACGTCAACGCGCACACGGTGCGGAAGATGAACCCCCGCGGCGAGGTGCTGCTGACGATCGGCCGCGACGTCGTGAACCAGCCCACCGACGTCGCGGTCGGCCCGGGCGGCGAGTTCTACGTCACGCAGGGGCACGGCCAGAGCGATCCGCGCGTCCTGAAGTTCGACCGCGCGGGCACGCTGCTCACCTCGTGGGGCGGCAAGGGGAGCGGTCCCGGCCAGTTCGACATCGCGCACTCGGTCGTCGTGGACGGCAAGGGCCTCGTCTACGTCGCGGACCGGCAGAACCGCCGCGTGCAGATCTTCGACGGCAGCGGAAAGTACGTGCGCGAGTGGAAGTTCGCGGGGCTGCCGTGCGGCCTCTCCATTGCGCCCGACGGCCAGATGTACATGGTGAGCGGCTTCGCGGGGCAGATCCTGCGCCTCGACGCCAACGGCCGCGCGGTGGCCGCCACGGGACAGCCCGGCAAGGGGCTCGGCGAGTTCGGCGAGGCGCACTACCTGACGTTCGGCCCGCAGGGAGAGATCTTCGTCGCCGACACGGTCAACGCCGTGCTCCACAAGTTCGTGGCGCGCGCCGCGCAGGCGCCCGCCACGGCGCAGGCGCCGTCGTCCCAGCCGACACCGCCGCAGCCGACGATGTACAACGTCACCTACGTGGACGTCATGCCCGCCGCCGCGAAGCAGATGGCGACCGCCTTCACGCAGTACCGCGAGGCCAGCCGCAAGGACAACGGCTTCGTCAGCGTGGAGCTCTTCGAGCAGGCCGGCGTGCCCGGGCGTTACGTGGTGCTCGAGACATGGCGGGATCAGACGGCGTTCGACGCGCACAACGGCGCGGCGCACGTGCAGACGTATCGGGACGCGCTGCAGCCGATTCGCGTCAGCGGCTACGACCAGCGGCCGTACAAAGTGCTCACCGTGGGTCCCTCGAAGCCGGGCGGCAGCGTGCATGTCGTGACGCACGTGGACTTTGCCGGCGCCAACGCGACCGCGCAGGCGCCCGGGCTGCTCACCGAGGTCGCGAACCAGAGCCGCCGCGACCGCGGCAACCTGCGCTTCGACGTCCTGCAGAGCACGACGCGCCCCAATCACTTCACCGTCGTCGAGAGCTGGCAGAACCACGCCGACTTCGACGCGCACGCCGCCGCCGCGCACACCAAGGCGTATCGCGAGGCGCTGACGCCGATTACCGGCAGCCCGCTGGACGAGAACGTCTACCGGAGAGTGGAATGAAGAGGCTGATCGTCTTCGTGACGCTCGCTGCGCTCGCCGTGTGGGGGTCAGACCCCCTGACACGGATCGACTCATGGGGTCTGACCCCCTTGGTCGCGGCGCAGCAGACCGCCGTCTGGGCGCCGAAGCCGGAGCGGCTTCCCGCCTACACGCCGCCGCAGCGCCCGCACATCACGCTGTCCGAGCTGAAGGCGAAGCACAAGGGCCGGCAGGACTGGCGTGAGCTGCTCGTCCACGACGGCTACCTGCAGGCGGAGTACATCTCGTCGGCCCCCGGCGCGGTTGTGTCGCGCCGCTTCCATCCGGACACGCGCACGTGGTGGGTCGTGGTCGAGGGCGAGATGCGCGTCGAGATCGAGGGGCAGGAGCCGTTCACGGCGACGCAGGGCTCGCTCGTCCAGGTGCCGAAGCAGACGCTCTACTCGATGACGACGACGGGCACGCAGCCGAGCCTGCGCTTCCACGTGAACGTCGCGGACGCGAAGACCGCGTTCCTGCGCGACGGCCAGCCGCAGCCGGCCGCCTCGCCGGGCGTGAACTGGCTGCCGCTGCTCCTCAACCGCACGCCCGCGCGATACGAGGACGGCAACCGGCCGCACATCAACCTGCCGGAAGCGGCGAAGGCGCCCAAGTACACCGGCGGCCAGTTCGTGCGCGACACGCGCGTGAACTCGGCCATCATCTACGGCTACGAGAAGGACCTGCCGCCGCTCGATCCGAAGGACAGGGGGCACTATCACCCTGACAGCCCGGAGTTCTGGCTCGTGCTGACCGGGCAGATCCGCTACGCGCTGGAGAACCAGGACGTCTTCATCGCCGACGCCGGCGACGTCGCCTACGTGCCCGCGTCCACGTGGCACCTCGCGCGGTTCTACGGTCCCGGCCCGTCGGCCCGCCTGGCCATCGTGCGCTTCATCGGCAACACGGCCGTCGTCGAGCGATGACCGAGTTCACGCGCCGCCTTCTCTTGCAGGGCGCCGCAGGCGTCATCACCGCTGCGGCATTGCCGCCGCGGACGGCTGCAGCGGTTCAACAAGGCGGCCGGGACGTCACCGGCCGCCTGGCGCGCTACATGGTCGAGGCGCGCACGCGCGCGCTGCCCCCCGACGTCCTGCGCGAAGCGAAGCATCGCGTGCTGGACACGATTGCCGCGATGATTTCCGGCGCGCACCTCAGGCCCGGCGAAGTGGCGATCGACTTCGTCCGCGGGCAGGGCGGCGTCGCCGAAGCCTCGGTTCTGACGACGAACGTCCGCACGACCGCGATCAACGCGGCGCTGGCGAACGGCATGCTCGGCCACGCCGACGAGACCGACGACTTCGAGCCGGTGACGAAGGCGCACCCCGGCTGCGCCGTCGTGCCGGCCGCCCTCGCGCTGGCGGAGCGCGACGGCCGGTCGGGCATGGAGTTCCTGCGCGCGGTGACGCTCGGCTACGACGCGTGCTGCCGCTTCCTGATGGCGCTCGGTCCCGACCACGTGCGCGCGACCCACCGCAGCGCCGAGGGCACGAGCGCCACGTTCGGCGCCACGGCGGCCGCGGCCGCGATGGCGCGGTTCGACGAGCGGCGGATGCGCTACGCCCTGTCCTACGGCGCGCAGCAGGTCTCGGGCCTCTGGAGCTGGACGCGCGACACCGACCACATCGAGAAGGCGTTCGACTTCGGCGGCATGGGCGCGCGCAACGGCGTGGCCGCGGCGGTGATGGTGCAGGCCGGCTTCACCGGCGTGGACGCGGTGCTCGACGGCGAGCACAACATGATCGACGCGCTCTCCACCGAGCCGAAGCCCGAGGAGATGGTTGCCGGCCTCGGCACGCGGTTCTACGTCACGGAGACCGCCATCAAGACCTACTCCGTCGGCTACCCGATCCAGGCGCCGGTGGACGCGCTGCTCACGCTGCGGCGCCAGCACAACCTCACCCCCGACAACGTCGAGCGCGTCGTCGCGCGCCTGCCCGAGGACGGCGCGCTCATCGTGAACAACCGCGCGATGCCCGACGTGAACCTGCAGTACGTGCTGGCGGTGGCGCTGGCCGACGGCGGCGTGTCGTTCGAGGCCAGCCACTCGCACGAGCGGATGGAGCAGCCGCCGATCCGGGCCCTGCGCCAGCGCATCGAGCTGGTCCCGGACAAGAGCCTGATGGATCCGGCCGCGCCGCGCAGCGGCTTCGTCGAGGTCACGCTGCGCGACGGACGGACGGTGAGCCACTTCGTCCGGCACGCGTCGGGGACGAAGGAGAACCCGCTCGACACCGCGGGTGTCAGCGCCAAGGCGCGCAATCTGATGCTGCCCGTCCTTGGCGCGCAGCGCGCCGACGCGGTCATCCAGCGCGTCAACGCGCTCGATCAGCTCGACGACATGCGCGCGCTGATGCCGCTGCTCACGGCTGTGTGACCACCGATCTGTTCGAATCCGCCGGCGCGGGCATCTGCGTGGTCGATGCGGACGGCCGCGTCGAGTCCGCCAACGCGAGCCTGTGCCGGATGCTTGCCTGTCCGCCCGGGACCATCGACCAGCGTCCGCTCCTCGACGTCGTGCGCGCCGACGCGCACGCCGCCGCCGAGGCGCTCGTCATGCGCTCGCGCGCG
>Ga0194131_10001376_pt1 | contig 41671 bp, 42 predicted proteins | sample TA2KigO120mmetaG_FD_148631 | JGI IMG/M metagenome (GOLD analysis project Ga0194131, IMG submission 148631) | Freshwater microbial communities from Lake Tanganyika, Tanzania - TA2015053 Kigoma Offshore 120m | ecosystem: Environmental > Aquatic > Freshwater > Lake | place: Tanzania: Lake...
CCAAGGCGTTCATGGTCATGACCTCCCTGGCGTAGGCATACGCCTTCGGCTGATCCAGATCCACCTGCGCGTAGAACGCCTGCTTCCCCAACCCCACCGTGAACCGGCTTGCCTCGCTGATTCGGATGGCCAGCGCCCGTGCCTCCGCCGCCAGGTTTTCAGCGTCCACCACGCGATTCACCAGGCCCCACTCCGCCGCAATCTCCGCATCCACCGGCGCGCCGGTCAGCAGCATCTCCATCGCCCGCTTCCGTCCGACGGCACGGGTCAACGCGACCATCGGCGTGGTGCAAAACAGCCCGATCCTCACGCCCGGCGTGGCAAACCGCGCCCCGTGCGCCGCCAGGACCAGATCGCAGGTCGCGGCCAGCTGGCACCCCGCCGCGGTCGCCATGCCCTGCACCGCCGCGATCACAGGCTGAGGAATCGTCTGCAGCTTCGTCATCAGCTCCGTGCAGACGTCGAAGATCAGGCGATACTCGCGCACATTGCGGTCTGTCATCTCGCTGAGATCATGCCCCGAGGAAAACACCGGACCCGCCGCGGCCAGCACAACCGCATGCACGTCCGCGCGCCTGCCCACGGCGTCCAGGCACGTAATCAACTCCCGCATCAGTTCCAGCGAAAGCGCGTTGCGCCGCTCCGGCCGGTTCAGCGTCACCGTGGCTACGGGACCTTCCGTTGCCACAAGCAGTGTCTGGTAGCTCATTCACTCGGAGCATAGCAGGGCTCGCCAGTACATTACACTGAAAGAGAATCCTCGAAACTCCCACCGCCCCACCTCATGTCCACTATCCGAGTCCTTCTAGCCGATGAAAGCCCCCACGCGCAGCGGATGGGCCAGTTCATTCTGCGCGGCGAAGGTTACGAGGTGGTTTCGGTGACCGACGGCCAGACCGCGGCTCGGCGTTTGGACGATTTTGCGCCCGACGTGATTCTGGCGGACGTAGCCTTGCAGGGCCTCTCCGGATACGAGCTATGCCTGGAAGCGCGAAAGCGTCCCGGGCTGCGCCATGCCCGCTTCATACTTACGGCCTCGCCCACGGCCGACGTAGATGAAGCCCGTGCCCGTGAAGTGGGAAGCGATGGGTTGGTACGAAAGCCTTTTGAGGCCTCGGCGCTGATACAGATTGTTAAGCCGATGGCCAGTTCGGCGGTGCATGCGCGCGAAGCGCTGGCTGTGCAGGAGGCCGCACGTCCGGCTCCGCCACCCCCACCCGAACCCGAACGAATCGACCCCGCCGCCCTGCGCGCCGCTGTCAGCATCGCGCTGGATGCGGCGTTTCCCGCGCTGGTGGACGACGTTACCGCGCGCGTGCTCGCGGCACTCAAAGCCGCCCGCGCACCCAAGGCCGAATGAGGTAAGGATCATGCCAGATAACAGTTTTGACATTGTCTCGAAGATTGAACTGCCGGAGGTGAGCAACGCCATCCAGCAGGCTCTCAAGGAGATCATCACCCGCTACGATCTGAAAGACTCCAAATCTTCGATAGAACTCAATGAGAAGGACAACAAGATCCTTCTGGCCAGCAAGGATGAGTTCAAGCTGAAGGCCGTCACCGAAGTGCTGGAGCAGAAGCTCATCAAGCGCAAAGTGCCCCTGAAGGGGCTCACGTATGGGACCGTCACTCCGGCGGCCAACTCCAGCGTCCGGCAGGAGATCAGCCTGCAACAGGGCATTCCCATCGAAAAGGCACGCGAGATCGTCAAGTGCATCAAGGATTCGAAGAAGAAGGTGCAGGCCTCCATCCAGGGGGACCTAGTGCGCGTGGCCGGCAAGGATCGCGACACGCTGCAGGAGATCATCGCGCTGCTGCGCGGCGAAGACTTCGGCATCGACATGCAGTTCACCAACTACCGTACGAACTGACGCCGTGCCGCGGAAGATCGAATCCCTGTTTGTTGCAGGCCCGGCCGGCCGCCTGGAAGCGCTTCTTGAAGAGCCCGAAGAGCGCGCGCCCATCGCCGCCGCCCTGGTCTGCCATCCGCACCCTCAGCACGGCGGCACCATGCACAACAAGGTGGTTTACCGCCTGGCCCGCGGACTCCGCCGCGCCGGGGCCGTGGTGCTGCGCTTCAACTACCGCGGGGTGAACCTCAGCGAAGGCGCCTACGACAATGGGAATGGCGAAACGGAAGATGCGCGCGCCGTGCTGGGCGAACTGCGCGGGCGGTACCCCGGCTTGCCTTACGTGCTGGCGGGCTTCTCGTTCGGGTCTCGCATTGTGCTCAAGATCGGATGTCTGGCCGCGGATGCGCGCCAAGTGATCGCGGTGGGCTTTCCCACCGTGTACCAGGATCGCGGCTATCTGGCTGGCTGCGCGGTCCGCAAGACCTTCATCCAATCGACCAATGACCAGTTCGGCCCGGTGGAAGATCTGGAAGCGGTCTACGAGAAACTGAACGCTCCCAAGGAACTGCTGTGGGTGGAGGCGCAGGATCACTTCTTTGCCGGCGGGCTCGACCGCTTCGAGGAGCGCGTTGTCGAAGCAGCCACCGCCGCGCTCGCTACAGTGTCTTCATAAGTCCCGCCAGCAGCGCCGTCCGGTCAGCCATGCGGTCCACCAGAAGGCTTTCGTTTGGTGCATGCGCGCCCTCGCCCACGGCTCCCAGCCCATCCAGGGTCGGCACACCCAGCGCCGCCGTGAAGTTCCCGTCGGAGCCTCCGCCGGTCATCGACTCTTCGACTGTCACGCCCATCTCGGCCCCCAGCGCCCGCGCCGTCCGGTACAGTGCCGCAATCGCGGGCGTGCGCTCCATCGGCGGCCGGTTCAATCCACCACTGACATGGATGGAGCAGCGTTTGTCCACGGGCTCTAGCGCGCGAAAGCGCCTATCCAGAGGGGCCTCATCGCGGAGCCGCGCGATCCGGATATCGACATCCACTTCCGCCCGCGCGGCCACCACGTTCGACCTGGTGCCGCCCCGCACAACGCCCGGGTTCACGGTGAGCCCCCGCTTCAGGTCCACGAAGCCGTGGATCCGTTCAATCTGCCGGGCCAGTTCGACAATGGCGCTGGCGCCGTTCTCGAAATCGACACCGGCATGCGAAGCCTTGCCCTCGACACGCACCGTGTAACCACCCACGCCCTTCCGTGCGGTTTTCAGTTTTCCGGTAAGGCCCGTGCCGGGCTCAAGCACCAGGACCGCCGTGCTTGCGCGCGCCAGCCGCTCCGTGAGAGCTCGCGATGAATCGCTACCCACTTCCTCATCGGAATTGATTAGCAGCGCCACCTTCCGCCGCACCGCCACATCGAGATCCCGCAGGATCCGGGCCGCGAAAACAAAGAACGCAAGTCCTGCTTTCATGTCCAGCACACCGGGCCCCCACAGGCGGCCGTTGGCCTGGCGAAAGGGCATGGCGGCCAGTGTGCCCAGCGGCCATACGGTATCCGAATGCCCCAGCCCGAGCAGCCGGCCCTGCTTCCGCCGCCCCGGCAACTCGAACTCGCACAGCAGGTGTGGGCCAAAGGCCCCGCCCTTGAACGTCTTCACCGTGGCGATATCCGCCACGCGTGCAGCAAACAGATCAACGAACCGCGCCACGCCAGCGGGATGATCGCTTGGCGATTCACACTCCACGAGTTCCCTGATGAATCCGGTCAATTCCGTCTGCCGCCGCCGCGCCGATTCCAGGATTTCAAGCATCGCTTGCTATACTAGCGGCTTCATGCCCACCTTGGATATCCAGGCGATCATGGAGTACCTCCCGCACCGCTATCCGTTCCTGCTTGTGGACCGGATCACGGAGCTTGAAGAGGACCGCGTGGTCGGAATCAAGAATGTAACTATCAACGAACCTTTCTTCGCGGGTCACTTTCCCGCTTACCCGGTCATGCCCGGCGTGCTTATCGTCGAAGCCATGGCTCAGGTGGGCGGTGTGCTGGTGATGAGCAAGATTCCCGACCGCCAGAACAAGCAGGTCTTCATGGCCATCATTGAGGAGGCCAAGTTCCGCCGCCCTGTGCGCCCCGGCGATCAACTGCGCATTGAATGCAAGATCCTGCGCGGCAAGCCGACCCTGGCGAAGCTCAACGGCGTCGCCACCGTCGATGGCGTGGTGGTGGCTGAAGCCAACGTCGTCTGCCGCCTGGTGGACAAGGGCGTTCTCTAGCCGAGCATGCCCGTACACCCCACCGCACTGGTCGATCCGGAGGCGCGGGTCGCCGGCAGCGCGGAAATCGGTCCGTTTTGCGTGATTGGCCCCGAGGTCGAAATCGGTGAGCGCACGCGCCTGATGGCCAACATTTACGCCGAAGGCCCCACCACCATTGGTCCCGATAACGTTTTCTACCCATTTGCAACCGTCGGCGTCGCTTCGCAGGATAAGAAGTACCACGGCGAACGTGCCTACACGCGCATCGGCGCAGGCAATACTTTTCGCGAGTTCGTCACCATCCACCGCGGCACGGAAGGCGGAGGCGCCCTCACCGCCATTGGCGATCGCAACCTTCTCATGGCCTACACCCATGTGGCGCACGACGTCCACATCGGCAGCGACACGGTGCTCGCCAATGGCGTCACGCTGGGCGGCCATGTCACCATCGGAGATTGGGCGGTCATCGGAGCCTTTACCGGCCTCCACCAGTTCTGCCGCGTGGGCCGTCACGCCATGATCGGCGGCTACAGCGTTGTAACGCAGGACGTCATGCCGTTCACCACCACCGTGGCGCCGCGTGAGGTGAAGGTTTTTGGCGCCAATCGCACGGGACTGGAACGCCGCGGCTTCACCACCGAATCCATCGAAGCTCTGCAGACCGCCATCCGGCTGCTCACCCGCGCCGGTCTCAACACCACGCAGGCCATCGAAAAGATCGAAGCCGAACTGCCGCGCACGGAAGAGATCGAGGAACTTCTCACCTTCATCCGCGATTCCCAACGGGGCGTCATCAAGTGAAGTACGGCCTCATCGCCGGCAACGGGCGATTCCCGGTTCTGGTTCTTGAAACCGCGCGCCGGCTGGGCGACGAAGTGGTGGCCATCGGAATCAAGGAAGAGGCGCCGCCTGAAATCGAACAGCTTGCCGCGCGAACATACTGGATCTCTCTTGGCGCTCTCGGCAAGCTGATTTCCATCTTGAAGGACGAAGGCATCACGGAAGTGATGATGGCCGGGCAGGTGAAGCATGTCAGCATCTTTTCCGCCATCGCCCCCGATTGGCGTCTGGTGAAGCTGCTGGCCTCGCTCAAGCATCACAACACCGACGCGCTCATTGGCGGTGTGGCGCGCGTGCTGGAAGAAGAAGGCATTCACCTTGCCGATTCCACCCTTCTGCTGAAGCCGCTGCTTGCCACCGAAGGTGTGCTCACACGCCGCAAGCCCGATGACGACGAATCGGCCGACATTCGCTACGGCCGCCGTATCGCCAATGCTCTTTCCAGTGTTGACGTCGGCCAAAGCGTGGTGGTCGCCGCTCGGGCCTGCGTGGCGGTGGAAGCCATGGAGGGCACCGATGCCGCGCTCCGCCGCGCCGCGGGTCTTGTGAATGGCAAGCCGATGCGACTGGTGAAAGGGTCGCGCCGCCGCAAGCACTTGCTCTTCGACGTCCCCGTCGCGGGGCCGGGCACCATCCGCACCATGCAAGAAACCGGAACCACCGCCTTGGCCATCGACGCCGGCCGCACCTTACTTCTGGACAAAGACGAAATGCTGGCGCTAGCCAATCGACACAAGATCGCTGTCATCGGCCACGCGCCGGAGGAGGAGGCATGACCGTGACCCGTGTCGCCGTGGTGGGAACTGGCGCGTTCGGCCAGAATCACCTGCGCGTAGTGGCTCAGAATCCGCGCGCCACCCTGGCCGCCGTTGTGGACTCCGACGGCGCCCGCGCGGCGCAGTTCGCGGGGCAGTACAACACGCAGGCCGCCGCGCTTGCCGAACTGCCCGCGCTGTGTGACGCCGCCATCATCGCCGTGCCTACCACCGCGCATGCCGAAGTGGCGGAGCCGCTTCTGGAAGCCGGCCTTGATGTGATGATTGAAAAACCCATCGCATCCACGATTCAGGAAGCGCGCCGTCTCACGTCGCTTGCCGCCGCGCGGGGCCGTGTCCTGCAAGTGGGCCACCTGGAACGCTTCAACCCCGCCGTCACGGCGCTCGAAAAAATCGTCCGCCAGCCGCTGTTCTTTGAGGTGCACCGGCTGAGCGTATTCTCCCCGCGCAGTCTCGATGTCGACGTCGTGCTCGACCTGATGATCCACGATCTGGAGATCATTCTTGCGCTCACGGGCTGCATGCCCAGCGAGATTCGCGCGGCCGGAATTTCGATTCTCTCCAGTAAGGAAGACATTGCCAATGTCCGGCTTCAGTTCCCCAATGCCTGCGTGGCCAATCTCACCGCCAGCCGGGTCTCAACGGAGAAGGTTCGCAAGCTGCGGCTCTTCCAGCCGCACGAATACATCTCACTCGATTACAGCCGGCAGGATGTTGTACAGTTCAAGGTCACGCCGCCCATGCAGATCGGCTTCGCGCCGCAGCTTGTCACCAAAGACGAGCCGTTGAAGCTCCAGTTCGACTCCTTCCTCGATTGCATCGCCGCACGCTCCGCTCCGCGCGTTGGCGGGCCGCAGGCGTCCGCCGCGTTGGAAGTGGCCCTGGCCATCCTTGATAAGATCAAGGAGCACGCCCAGGCCGTCAATCAGGCCCTCGCCGGCCAGACCTGAGCACTCGCCGGAGTCTACGCAGCCAAGGCCTATGGAATCCGAGTCCCAACAGCCCGTCAACGGACCGGTTCCCCAGTTTCTGGTGGCCTGGGATCAGGACCCCCTCAAGCCCCGCCCCCGCCGAGCCGCGATGCTTTCGCTTCTGGCACACGCCGTGCTGGCGCTGATTCTTATCCTGTTGCCGGCCGAAGTCTGGCAGGTGAAAATCCGTCAATGGAATCCGCTGGAGGCTGCCTTGCAGCGTTCCACTCCCTTGGTTGCGCCGCGCTTCGAACTCACGCAGAAGGACCCCAACCAGGGCCGGATCAGCAAAGAGATCAACCTGCAGGCGCTCACGGCCCCGCGTATGGCCGCGCCGCCTTCGCCGCCCCCGGCTGTCAAACCTCAGGAGAACCCCACGCCGGCGCGCCCGGCCCCGCCCCAACCGCAATTCCGTCCCGCGCCGCCCCAGCCGCAGATTCTCGCCGAGCCGCCCAAGATCGAACAGGAAACCCGCCTGGCCCAAGGCCCGCCACCCACGCTGGGCAATGCCGCGCAGGGCCTCCCTGGGCCGCCGCCCCCGCCACCCAAGGAGAACCCGAAACTCACCTTTGAAACACCCGGTGCACCCAGCGGCATCCCCACGGCGCGCGGGCGAATTGCCCCGCCCAAACCCGGTCTTGAGGAGGCCATCCGCGGCGCCGCCCACGCCGCCGCCAGTTCCTCGGGAGGCGTCGTCGTTTCCGACCTCGGCGAGCAGCCTCAAGGCCTAGGCGACATCTTCCGTCAGCAGCAACAGCCGGGCCGCACGGGCAGCAGTCTGGAACTCCTCAGCGACCCTCAGGGCGTCGATTTCCGCCCCTATCTCCGCCGCATTCTGCTCATTGTCAAGCGCAACTGGATGTCTGTGATTCCTGAAAGCGCACGCTTTGGCCGCCAGGGCAAAGTGGCCATTCAGTTCGCCATCAGTCGAGATGGCCGCGTGCCAAAGCTCGTAATTGCCATGGGCAGCGGGACCGACGCGCTGGATCGGGCCGCGGTGGCCGGAATCAGCGCCTCAAACCCGTTCCCGCCACTTCCCGCTGAGTTCAAGGGCGATCAGGTCCGGCTCCAGTTTTCGTTCCTCTACAACATGCCGCAATGACCCGGGAACGCCTCAAGATCGCACTGTTCTGCTACGCAGCCCTGGCGCTGATGGCATGGCTTACGTTGCGGGGTCCGGGTGAAAGCACGCTTCGCCTGGTCACGCTGATTGCCCTGGGGGCGTTCGCGCTCAAGTCGTGGATCGCGTACCTTAAGCAGCAACAGGAAGAGAAGGCTTCAAGCCATCGCCCCGACGATGAGCGTGCCTGAACGTTACCGCGGGGCGTCCACACGGAACGGCAGCATCATCTTCCTGGTCTGTGACAGCTTTTCCACCTTCTGGAACACGTCCACGTCAAAAGCCCGCCCCACCTTGTTCCCTGCCAGATCTTCCAGCGTCACTGCTACCCGCAACTGGTGATTCCCAGCCTTCCACGCCACGTCGGGCACGAACCGCCACACGGACTCCGACTCCGTCAACTCCACACGCCCCGGTAGAGGACCGTCGCTTCCCATCACCTCAATCATCCAATCCGCCAGCGCATGGTCCACCGGTTCCCCCAAACGCACCTCAAGAGCCCCGCGCGACCCCGCCGTTGGCGCCGCAATCCGCCATGTTTTCAAATCGATCGGCGTCCGGTCCGCCGGCACCACCCGGAACGTCTTGCGAGCCTCACGGCGCAGCGGCGAACTCTTCGCGTCCTTCCACTCCCGGCTCACCACCAGGGTGTAACTCCGTCCGGCCTTTAGCGGCAGTCCCGCCTCCATGTTCGGCGTTACTTCACGCTTGATGCGCCCAGGATCGAAGAAGAGTGTGAACCGCCGCCCCTCGGAGTCCCACAACTCCTGGTCCAACTCGAGAAACGGAGCTTCCACCGCTTTTCCGCTCTCGTCCAACAGCTTAACGCGCGAATAGGCCTCGCCCCGCGACATCGGCGCCGTGAAATGCAGGTAGAACTTCAACAGGTTCTCAGGCAGCGCGTCCGCCGTGGGATAGATCCTTGCCACAGCCGTGGTCCCGCCCGGCACCACTTTCCCTGCTCGTACGGTCATTGTGGCTGCGCCTTCGTCCCATTCCACGCGATAAGCGATACCCGGTTCGAACGGAAAGCGCGGCGTGAAGACAATGGCATCGCCCTCACCCGCGTACGATCCCCCAACCGCCGGCGCCTCGGCCCCCGCCTCCGCCACGAACACCCGCACCAGCTCGTCCGCCGGCCTTGTCCGGAGTGCCTCCGCCACCAGCTTGCCGCGCACACGAATCACTCCGCCCGCGCGGTCCAGCGCAACGGCGAGATCTGCCTGCTGCGCGGTAGCAGCCCCGACGACAAGAGCCACCGCCATCCACAACCGTGTCACGGCCGCGGCCTACGGGAACTCCACCGTCTTCAGATCCAGCGAGCCGTCCTCGCCGCGCACCAGCATCGACACCGTCTTCGTGTCGAAACCGTCGATCTGCTCAACGCCCTTCCACGCCGCGACGGTCTCATACGGCACGCCCGTCACATCCGTCTGCGCAGTGATGCCTTTATAGCTGTCAAGTCCGTTGGCCGGCAGCTTCATCACGCCGCGGCTTGAGTTGTTCATCAGGATGAACGGTTTGCCGCCCTTGGAATACGACACCATGTCGAGCGGCCGGTTGCGATTTCCCAACTCCGCAATCGTGACCCCCTTCACCTTCGCGCCCGGCTGCAAGGCCGAGATCGGGAACTTCACCAGTGGCGTGCACGTGTAGGCCGCCAGCAGATGCTGCTCCCCGGCGATCTTGTACGGCAGGAACGTTCGCACCGGCGAGTTTGTCTCAAACCGTCCGTGTGCCCCGTGGAAAATCTCGACGCTCGATCCGTTGTCCGCGGTCTGGAACGGGAACGGGATTGCACGCAGATTCGATGAAAACTCCTCGTTCGAGAGTCCAGCCACCAGCACGCGGCCGTCCACCCAGCCGATGTCCGTGATCGCTTCCGTGCGCAGGCTCTGCCCGCGGCGATCCTTGGCGTCTACGGCCGCCGCGTTTGGCAGACTCACCGCCGAATGCTTCACATTATCCAATGCCACCTCAGTGAGTGTGCCCTTGGTGTCCACCTTCACGATTACCGCCGCGGCGTCCGGTCCCCGTCCACGCGACACTGCCAGATAGATATTGCGCGACAGCGGATTCACCGCCATGTCATTGACCAGGATCTGGTCTGGAGCCGTGCCCAGCAGTCCGGCCACCTTCGCTGCCACGCCCTTCAACTCCACGCCAGCGGCGCTCGACGCCTTCCGGTCGCCCGTGTCAATCGCCACCACCTGGGCGCCCATCGAGTCGCCCACAAACAGGATGCCCTCGGGCCCGAACGCGAGCACCGAAGCGGACTTCAACGCCGGTTTGCCGGCCTTCAAACTATCCGTCAGATTGGCCGCCATCGCGGCTGAGGCCGCAAGGCAAAGTGTGAACAGGAAACGTGTCATCAGCTACTCCTTCTTGAACCTTCGGGTCCGGCCGCGCCGGGCCGGTCACTTCTTCTTCTGCGCATTCGCGCGCGCCGTCGAGGGCGGAACCAGCCCCCGGGTGCGCATGTAGCCCACCATGTTGCCATAGTGTTCGTTGAGACTGGACACCAGGTTCACCATCGCCGTCACCGGCACGGCCTTCCGGTCTCCAATCTGGACAGGGGTCAAAGCTCTCTCGTCCGTCATGCCCTTCAATGCTTCATCGCAGTATGCAAACGCCTCAAGAATGGTTCGTTGAAGCGTTGCCTTGTCGGTAGCCCCGTGTTTGATCTTGTCCTTGGGAGCCGCGTGGCCCTGAATCACTGAGCATTGGTTGTAGGCAAGCATCACGTTGTGCTCCACCCATTCGCCAAAGGTTCTCTGCGCCGGCGTCAGACGGAACGCGTAATCTTCCGCTTTGACGATTTCCGCGCTCTCGATGATGTTCTGCTTCATGGGCGTGTAGCGGGCCATCACCACTTGCGTGACGGGTCCCTGAGCAAGAGCCGGCAGACCTGGGGCCAGTAACGCGGCCAGGGCCGGTACGGAGATTCGCATGCCAGCATTGTACACCCTCCGTGCCGTGGACCCAGATGCGTGGTACGTGGCGCGAAGGGACTGAGGGCGTCTAGTCTAGACGTCGCAAATCTTGACGCCTTGGGCGAGCGAGGCGAACTTGTCTTCCCGGGCGGGGATGAATTCCTGACCGACGAAGCCTTTGTAGCCGGTTTCGACGATGGCCTTCATGATGGCGGGGTAGTGGAGTTCCTGGGTCTCGTCGATTTCGTGACGGCCGGGGACGCCTCCGGTGTGGTAGTGGGCGATGTAGGCGTGGTACTTCTTGATGGTCGCGATGACGTCGCCCTCCATGATCTGCATGTGGTAGATGTCGTAGAGCAGTTTGAAGTTTTCAGAGCCGACACGGCGGCAGAGCTCGACGCCCCATTCGGTCTTGTCGCACTGGTAGTCCTTGTGGTTGACCTTGGAGTTGAGAAGCTCCATGACCAGCGTCACCTTGTTCTTCTCGCAGGCGGACATGAGCCGCTTGACGCCCTGGGCGCAGTTTTCGATGCCCTTGTCGTCGGCGAGGCCGTCACGATTGCCGGAAAAGCAGATGACGTTCTTGAGGCCGGCCGCGGCGGCCTTGGGGATGTAGTCCTCGTAGGCGGCGACAAGTTTGTCGTGGTGTTCCACGCGGTTGAATGCCTTGGGGATGCCGCCCAGGCCGTCGACGGTGGGATTGGTTGCCATGGCGCAGGTAATGCCGTGTTTGGCGACGGTTGGCCAGTCCGCGGGGCCCAGCAGTTCGATGCTCGAAAGTCCGAACTTCTTGCCGGCTTCGCACAGCTCGTCGAGTGGCACGCGGGGGTAGCACCACTTGCACACAGAGTGGTTCACGTTGCCTTTGCTGGCCGTGTCGGCGGCGTGGAGCCGCTGGGCGAGTGAGGCCGCAAGGCCGGCGGCGGTGGAAAGAAGGGCGGAACGGCGTGATGGAGTCATGACGGCTGAGATTCAGTGTAGCCTTTTGCGACCTCACTCGCCGCGCAGCAGCGGCAGCGGGGGGCGCGTGGCGGCGCGCCAGCCGGGCAGGGCGCTGGCGGCGGCGCCGAGAGCCGCGATGACGAGACCGGCGCCGAGGTAGGTTGCCGGGTCCTGGCTGCTCACACCGTAAAGAAGGGAGGTGAGGAGACGGGCCAGGAACAGAGCGGCGATGACACCGGCGCCCAAGCCCACGAGAACGGGGACCATGGCTTCGCGGACGATCATGCGAACCGCCTGGCCGGTGCCGGCCCCGAGGGCGACTCGCACGGCCAACTCGTGCGCACGGACCGCTGAGGTATAGGCCACGATGGCGTAAACGCCGATGGCGGCGAGCGAGACGGTCAGGGCGCCCAACACGACGAGGATCCAGGCCGAGAATCTGGGCCGCCAGAGGGAGTTTTCAATGACGTCTTCGAGCGTTTCCACTTTGACGATGGGTTGGGTGGGGTCAATGGCCCAGACCTGGTTCTTAAGAGCTGCGGCGAGGGGCCTGGGGTCGCCCGCGGCGCGCACGACGAGGGTGGACATGAAGGTGGTGAAAATGTACTGCCGATAGGGGATGTAGACTTCGCCAGTGGGCTGAAGCTCATAGCTGGATTGGGGCGTGTCGCGGACGACGCCGACGACGGTAGGCCCCGAGGCTTGGGGTGTTGGGGCGAGCTTTTGGCCGAGCGGATTCAGGCCGGGAAAGAGTTGGTTGCCGAGGCGCTGGTTGATGATGGCGACGGCGGGCGACGATGCCTGGTCGGCTTCGGTGAAGTCGCGGCCCGCCAGCAGGGGAATGCCCATGACTTCAAAGTAGCGGGGGCTGATGGTGCGTGCGGACAGAGCCTGGTTTCTCAGGCTGCCCGGGAGGTCGAATAGGAGTGAACTGTTGATGCCGGAAAGCGGCAGGTTGTTGACGATGGCCGCGGCGGCGACGCCGGGCACGATGCCGGCGCGTTCGAGGATCTCGCGGTAGTAGGCAATCTGCCGGGGGCGGGTGTCGTACTTGCCGGTAGGCCGCGGTTGAGTGAAGGTGCCGACGGGGACTCGGAGCGTCAGTACGTGCTGCGGCCGCAAGCCGCTGTCGTGGTGGCGCAGTTGGAGGAGGCTGCGCACCATCAGACCGGAGCCGGTGAGCAGGAGGAAGGCCAGCCCCGCTTCGACGGCAATGAGCACGCGGAACGGGCGGGATGACCGGCGAACGCCGGCGCCCGCTGACGTGCCGCGCAGGAGTGATTCCAGGCCGGTGCGCGCCACCGCGAGCACGGGCGCCAAGCTGCACAGAACGGCCACCAAAAGGCAGACGGCGGTGGTGAAGGCCAACACGCGGCCGTTCAAGCCGGCGCGCCCCAGGTGGGGCAGCGCGATGGGGAGCGCGGCCAGACGCGAAGTGAGGATTTCCACCCCGAGGTGCCCCAGGGCAAGGCCGGCCACGGCGCCGGGCAAGGCCAAGGCCAGGCTTTCGGCAAGGCACTGCCAGGCGATTCGTCCTGGTCCGGCTCCGAGCGAACCGTGGATGGCGATTTCGCGCCGGCGTTCGAGGGCTCGGCCGAGGAGCAGGCCACTTACGTTGGCGCAGGCGGCCAGGAGCACGAGGCCGGCCGCAGCCATGACGAAGATGAGCGTCAGGCGGTACTTCTCTTCGGGCATTTCGCTCCAGGGAGTGACGGCGAAGCGGACCGGGCCGCGGCTGGCGGGTTGGTCCTGTTGGATCTGGCGGGCGGTAGCCTGGAGTGCGCTGGCGGCTTGCGCGGGCGAGATGTCCGGGCGGAGGCGGGCGGCCACCTGAAGCCAGGGGCTGGTGGGCGTGAGGTGCGCGGGCATCCAGAGTTCGGCCTCGGGATAGCGGAACTCGAAGTCCGGCTCCATGATGCCGGCGGCGGTGACGGCTTCCCCGGAGATGGTGATGGCGCGGCCGAGAATGGCCGGGTCCGCGTGGAAGCGCCGGCGCCAGAGACGGTCACTGAGGACGGCGACGGGCGCGGCGCCCGGGTGGTCATCCGAATGGGTGAGTGTGCGGCCGAGGCGAGCGGGAACGCCGAGCAGGGGGAGGAGGCCACGGGACCGGACAGCGATGACCTGCTCCGGTTCGCCGCCGCCGGTGAGGGTGACGGTATCGCGGAGGAAGGGGACGATCTGCTGGAAAACATTGGTCCGGGTTTCGAGGTGCTGGAAGTATGTTGCCGGGATGGGTGAGGGGGCGCTGGCTCCGGTTGTCTGTTCGATGCGCACAAGACGGGAGGCATCGGCGTAGGGCAAGGGGCGCAGGAGGACGGCATCGAGGAGGCTGAAGACGGCTGTTGTGGCGCCGATGCCCACGGCGAGAATCAGGATGGTGGCCACGGCGAAGAAACGGGACCTGTTGAGTTGGCGGAGGGACCGCGTTAGACCTTGCAGCATGTTGGCGCCTTGAGGGTTTGACACCGGTGGCGACGGGTTTGCTCCCCGCGTTTCGTGATCAGGCCTGCACGAATTCGTTGTGACCGACGACGAGGAGCAGAATGTTGCCCTCCGCAGTGTGGATCGTGGGGTGGGTGGTTTCCTTGCCGGCGACGACGAAATCGCCTTTCCGGTAGACAACTTCGCCGAAACGGATATCGCCTTCGATCACCAGGCACTGCTCGTTGTGGTGGTGATGCGAGGGATAGGAGGCACCGGGGGCCATACGCAGCAGCACGGTGCTCAGCCCGGTGGAGCGGTCCTTGTAGAGGAACCGGACATCGACGCCGGGCAGGCCGGTGTCGGACCATTCGCCGTCAAAGCGGCGGACATCGGCGACGGGCTTGAGGTTTTCGAAATCAGCCACCTGGGTCATGAGGCGGGCCCGCAGCGAGGGCGCCGGGGGCACGGGGACGACGGTGTCGGCGAGAAGAGAGGCGGTTTCAGTGAATTCCGCGATCAGGGCGGGGGGCGCGGAGGCGGTATCGGCTGGTGTCGCGAGCCGGAGGGCAGCCATGGCGGCGCTCTCTTCCCACGCTTCCAACAACTGGCGGTCTGTACTGTGATCGCTCATTGCTTCAAGGGTTCTCCCAGGGTCTGACGCATGCGGCGGAGCCCCGCGCGCACGCGTGTCTTAATGGTGCCGAGCGGCTGCCCGAGGCGCCCGGCGAGTTCGGTATGGCTGAGGCCGCTGAAGAATGCCAGGCGGACGGCCTGCTGTTGTTCCGGCGGAAGAGCGGCCAGGGCCTGTGTGACGCGGCGGCGCCAGAGGGCGGAGTCCGTTTCCTGTTCGGGGGATGGGGCGGCGGAAACCGGGTCAATGGAACCGTCTTCCGTTTCGAGGGGGAGGGCCGGATTCCGGTTCTTCCGCATCTTGTCGATGGCGATGGTCCGGGTCATGGTGAGGAGCCAGCCCTGCACGGAGCCGCGCTCCGGCACATACGACGCGGCATTGCGCCAGGCTTTCATGAAGACGTCGGTGACCACTTCTTCGGCGTCTTCGCCCTTTTCAAGCATTCGCAATGCCAGGCCGTGGACCAGCGGAGCCGTGGCGTCGTAGAGGCCGCCAAGCGCTTCCTGCCCGCCGCGAGCCATTTCCGCCACCAGCGGCAGAAGCGCGTCATCCCGCCGGCCGATATAGGGGCGCGGCGGGGACGTGGCTGACCGTGTCGCGGTGCTGGGGTGTGTGGACATCTCTGTCTGGTTCCCCGGTCTGGCGTCACCGGGAAACAGCCTTCTTCTCAGGATAGTGGAAACCAGGGTTGGACGACGGCCCACGGCTGGAAGGATGAACCCCATTTCAATCCTATTACGCGCGGAGCAGGGGTTCCAGATCTTCCTATTCTGGCCGGTAGGCGACATAGGCGAACCGGCGGGAATCGGGGGCCCAGGAGTTGACGTTCATCGTTCCCTGGCCGCCGAAGAATTCGGTTAGGGTTTCGATTTTGGCGTTGCCGCGCTTGCGTCCGGGCGCCGGAATCATTCGCAGGCGCATACCGGGCATGCGGCCGCCGTGGCCGGGTGTTCCGGGCGGGAAGGACAGGAAGATCATGTGGCGGCCGTTGGGTGAGAAGTGGGGAAACCAGTCCTCCCATTCGTCGCTGGTGATCTGTTCGGCGAGGCGATCAGCGGGGCCGGCGCCGGAGGGGGGCATGCGCCAGATGTTCCAGGCACCGCCGCGGTTGGAGTTGAAGTAGATCCAGCGGCCATCGGGGGTGTATTCAGGGCCGTCGTCATAGGCTCCGGCGGAGGTGAGACGCTGCTCGTCGCCGCCGTCGACAGAGACGCGGAAGAGTTCGTACTTGCCTTGGCGCTGGCCGACAAAGGCGAGCCAGCGGCCGTCGGGAGACCAACCGTGGAAGTAGCTGGGAGCGATTGGAGTGAGAAGTTCGGCTTGGGCTCCAGAGGACTGAGCGACATAGACCTGGGACTGGCGGGAGGCGGGACTGGAGGCCGAGAAGGCGAGGAGGGCGCCGTTGGGCGAGAGGTCGTGATCGTTGTTGCAGCGGAGACCTTCGCCTACCGGAATCTGTTCGAGCTTGGGCGGCCCCTCGAGCGGGAGACGGTAGAGGTTGCCACCGGTGTTGACGAGCAGAAAGCGGCCGTCGCGGGACCAGTTGGGGGCTTCGGCGATACCGCTTTGTCCGTAGATGGTTCGGGAGGTGCGGGATTTGAGGTCGAAGATGGCGACGGTGCTGTGGAATCGCTGGGTGGTCTGGGCGAGGGCGGCGGGGAGACTGGCGAGGAGGGCTCGCCGGGTGAGGCTGCGTGGGTGTTGATGCACTAGAGCGGAGTGTACATCACGGACCTACCGATTCGGGAGGGCGCTGGAGGCCTGGTTGGGTTGCCAGAGGGTCTCTTCGGCTCCCAGGGCATGGGTGGCCCAGCGGCTCCAGGCGAAGAGGGCGTCGCTCAGGCGGTTCAAGTAGTGGAGGCATTCAGCAAGAACTTCTTCTTCGCGACTGAGGCGGACAAGGACCCGCTCGGCCCTTCGGCAGACGGTGCGGGCGACGTGAAGTTCGGCGTTGATCCGGCAGCCACCGGCGAGGGTGAAGGAGCGGAGGGCTGGTAGGCCGTCGAGCATGGTGTCGATTTCGTGCTCCAGTTGGGCGATGTCGGCTTCGGTGACCCTGGGCTGTTTGGGGTGGATCTTGCCGGGCTCATGGGCGAGGATGGAGCCGAGGTTGAAGAGCTCATGCTGGACGCGCAGGAGGATGGCGGCGAGCGGGGCGAGAGCGGGGCTGGCGTCACAGGTAGTGCGGGCGGTGCCGGTGACGGCCATCAACTCATCGACGGTGCCGTAGGCTTCGATGCGGAGCGACTCCTTGGGGAGGCGCAGGCCGCCTGCGAGGGCGGTCTCACCACCATCGCCCCGCCGCGTGTAGATGCGGCTGAGCGTGATGCGGGGTTGGTTGAATTTTTCTTCAGGCAAGGGACTTTACCATTGGGTGCCTTACGCCACAGGAGTCTAACGCCCGGAGTCGGAGTCTAACGATAGTTGCGCTGGAGTTTCTCAAGCGCATCCGAGCCCGGGCACAGTTTTTCGTAGGGCAGATTGAACAGGGACTCTTCCGGCGAATTGTTCATGACGTGCATGTCACGGGTTTCGGGGTCGCGGAACAGCAGCCCCGTGGGTACGACGCCGCGCTGCTGGCACTCCTGGAGGTAGGTGTAGACCTTTTCCCGGGACTGAGGATCGTAGCCTTCGGGGGTGGAGGTGAATCGGACAGTGCCGCCGTCGTGCATGCGGACGGGTGTTTCGCCGGCCGGGGTGATGGTGGCGACGATCTCATCCTCTTCGGGCACGAAGTCCACCTCGGTAGCATGGAACAGGCGTTGGCGGGAGTAAAGATAGCTCTTCGTCGATCCTTCGTGATCGTTGAAGGTGACGCAGGGTGAGATGACATCGATGAGGGCGAAGCCGGGGTGGGAGAGGCCGGCTTTGAGGAGCGGAACGAGTTGTTCCTTGTCGCCGGAGAAGGCGCGGGCGGCGAAGGTGACACCGAGGCTCATGGCGAGGGTGACGGGGTCGATGGGCGACATCTGGTTGGGGTCGCCTTTCTTGGGCTTTGAGCCGACATCGGCGGAGGCGGAGAACTGTCCCTTGGTCAACCCGTAGACGCCGTTGTTTTCGATGACGTAGAGCATGTTGAGGTTGCGGCGGATGGCGTGGGAGAGTTGGCCGAGTCCGATGGAGAGGGAGTCGCCGTCGCCGGAGACGCCGATATAGACGAGATTGCGGTTGGCCGCGTTGGCGCCGGAGGCGATGGCGGGCATGCGTCCGTGGGCGCTGTTGAACCCGTGGGCGCCGCTGACGAAGTAAGTGGGTGTCTTGGATGAGCAGCCGATACCGCTCAGCTTGGCGATCATATGCGGCTCAACGGAGAGTTCCCAGAAGGCCCTGGTAATGGCCGCGGTGATGGAGTCATGCCCACAGCCGGCGCAGAGCGTGGACATGCTTCCTTCGTAATCGCGAACGGTCAACCCGAGTTTGTTGGCGGGCAGGCTCGGGTGCTTGGCTACAGGTTTGACGATGGACGGCACTGGAAACTAGTCTCCCAACTCTTTGAGAACGGCATGGACGACGTGGCGGGCGCTGAGCGGGAATCCGCCGTAGAAGCGGAGTGACCGCAGTTTATCCTTGGGCACGGCGGTTTCGATGGTGAACAGCGAGTTCAACTGGCCGTCGCGGTTCTGTTCGACGACGAAACAGAGGTCGTGTTCCAGGAGGAACTGTTCGACCGGCTGATCGAAGGGGAAGCCGCGGACACGCATGTAGTCCATGGGGACGCCGCGAACGGCCAGGGTGTCGAGCGCTTCGCGGGCGGCGAGATCGCAGCCGCCGACGGTGACCAGGCCGAAACGGGCGCCGGGGCGGCGTTCGATGACCGGCGCAGGTACGAAGCGGGCGGCGGACTGATGTTTCTTGAGGAGCCGGTCGACGACTTCCTGATACTCGTCGGGGATCTCGGTGTAGCCACCGAACTTGTTATGGCCGGAGCCGCGCGTGAAGAATGCCCCCTTGGCGTGGACGCCCGGGAGGGTGCGCGGCGGGACGTTGTTTTCATCCTCGTCGGAGTAGCGATGAAAACTGGGGAGCTTTTCGAGTTCTTCGGCCGTGAGGACGCGGCCGCGGCTGGGGCGGTAGGAGTCATCCCAAGTGAGCTTGGGGACGACCCAGTCGTTCATGCCGATGTCGAGATCGCTGAGCATGATGACGGGGGTCTGGAACTGTTCAGCGAGGTCAAAGGACCGGACGGCGAACTCGAAGCATTCGCGAGGGTTAGCGGGGAGCAGGAGGATGTGCTTGGTGTCGCCGTGGGAGGCATAGGCGCATTCGAAGAGGTCGCCTTGCTGGGTACGGGTGGGCATGCCGGTGGAGGGCCCAACGCGCTGCACATCGACGAGGACCGCGGGAATTTCGGCGTAGTAGGCAAGGCCGAGGAGCTCGTTCATGAGCGAGACGCCGGGGCCGGAGGTAGAGGTGAAAGAACGGGCGCCGGCCCATGAGGCGCCGATGACCATGCCGATGGCGGCAAGTTCGTCTTCGGCCTGGAGGATCATGAAGTTGCTGCGGCCGGTCTCCGGGTCGCGACGGTAGCGCTTGCAGAGGTCGGTGAACTCGTCCATGACGCTGGTGGCCGGAGTGATGGGATACCAGGCGGCGACGGTGGCGCCGGCGTAAAGGCAGCCGAGGGCTGTGGCGGCGTTACCGGTCATGAGGACGGAGTCCTGGTTGCCGTCCATTTTCTCGAGGCGGAAGGGGAGCGGGCAGGCGTAATGGGCTTTTGCGTAGTCGTAGCCCATGCGAATGGCCTTGCTGTTCGATTCGCGGAGGGCCGGCTTCTTGGCGAACTTTTCCGCGAGCATGCCTTCAACGACATCGATATCGATGTCGAGGAGGGCAACGAGGGAGCCGGCGTAGACGATGTTCTTCATCAGGATGCGCTCACGGGAGCCGGTGAAAGCTTCGTTGCACATTTTGGCGTAGGGGACGCCAATGAAAGTGATGTCTTCGCGCCGCAGGGCGGGGGCGAGCGGCCAGGAGGAGTCATGGAGGAGGAATCCGCCGGGACGTACTTCCCGCACGTCGCGATCATAGGTCTGGGCGTTCATGGCGACGACAAGGTCGTAATCGAGAGCGCGTGCGGTGTAGCCTTCCTTGTTGACACGGATCTCATACCAGGTGGGGAGCCCCTGGATGTTCGACGGAAAAAGATTCTTGCCCGAAACGGGAATGCCCATGCGAAAGATGGACTGCATGAGCAGTCCGTTAGCGCTAGCCGAGCCGGTGCCGTTGACGTTCGCCAGTTTGATGGCGAAGTCGTTTACGCGTGGGAGTAAGACGTTGTGCATGCCTCTCCTCCCGCCAGCGGCGTCAATAGTTCAAACTTTTGCATATCCCACGCCGAGGTGGGGCATCGTTCGGCGCACAGTCCGCAGTGGACGCAGACATCTTCATCCTTCAACATGAGTCTCTTGGTGTGGGGCAGGGGTTCGGAGGCGTAGAGGGCCTGATCGGTGTTCGTGGCGGGCGCGGACAGGCGGCCGCGCACTTCGGCCTCTTCGCCATCGCGGCCGATGGTGAGGCACTGGACGGGACAGATGTCGATGCAGGCGTCGCATTCGATGCACTTCTTGGCCGTGAATACGGTCTGCACGTCGCAGTTGAGGCAGCGTTGCACTTCGCGGGCGGTCTGTTCGGCGCTGAAGCCCAGTTCCACTTCGACGTTCATGCGCTTGAAGCGCTCTTCGAGGTCGACGTGAACCATTTTCTGGCGCTGCGAGGGATTGAAGTCGTTGTGATAGCTCCACTCGCTGAGCCCCATCTTGAGGCTGACGAGGTTCTGGCCCTGCGGCGGCCGGTCGGCGACGGGGATGCCCTGGCAGTGATTGTGAATTGAAATGGCGGCCTGATGGCCATGTTCGACGGCCCAGATGATGTTCTTGGGGCCGAAAGCGGCATCGCCGCCGAAGAAGACGTGGGGCAGCGTGGATTGGAAGGTCTTCTCGTCGACCTTGGGCATATCCCATTTGCCGAATTCGATTCCGATGCCGCGTTCAATCCAGGGGAAGGCGTTATCCTGACCGATGGCGAGGATGACATCGTCGCACGGGATGATGATGCTGTCGAGGACCTTGGAGCGTTCGGCTTTGGCATCCCATTCCAGGCGTTCGAACTCCATGCCGGTGAGTTTGCCGTTTTCGATGACGAACCGCTTTGGGGCATGGTTGATGAGGATTTCGATGCCTTCCTCTTCAGCGTCCTCGAGTTCCCAGGGCGACGCCTTGAAAAACTGGCGGGGGCGGCGGGCCATCACCTTGATATCCTTGCCCCCCAGGCGGCGGGAGGAGCGGCAGCAGTCCATGGCTGTGTTGCCGACACCGATGATGAGCACGCGTTCGCCGATGGATTCGACGTGGCCGAAAGCGATGGATTCGAGCCAATCGATGCCGATGTGGATGCGATCGGTTTCGTGGCGGCCGGGGATTTCGAGGTCCTTGCCGCGGGGGGCGCCGGTGCCAACAAAGATGGCGTCGAAGCCGAGGCCGAGCAGTTCCTTCATGCTGCGAATGGGCGAGTTGTAGAAGATGTCGACGCCATCCATGCCGAGGATCATGCCGGTTTCATCCGCGAGCACGCTTTCGGGCAGACGGAACGACGGGATGTTGGTGCGCATGAGCCCGCCGGGTTTGTTCTGCTTCTCGAAGATGGTGATGTGGTAGCCGAGGGGGGCAAGATCATTGGCGACGGTGAGGGAGGCGGGGCCGGCGCCGATGAGTGCGATGCGCTTGCCGTTGGTGCCGCCCGCGCCTTTGGGGATCTGGTCCGACACGTCGTCGCGCAGGTCGGCGGCCACGCGTTTGAGGCGGCAGATGGCGACGGGTTTGCCGTCGAGGCGTCCGCGGCGGCAAGCGGGTTCACAGGGGCGGTCGCAGGTGCGGCCGAGGATCCCCGGGAAGACGTTCGACTGGCGGTTCAACAAATAGGCCTCGGTGTAACGGCCAAGGGCAATCAGGCGGATGTATTCCGGAACGTTGGTATGTGCCGGACACCCCCACTGGCAATCGACTACTTTATGAAAGTAGTCCGGGTTGCCGATATCGGTGGGTTTCAACGTGTCCCTCCTCAAAACATCGCCGGGGCTATGGCAGACCCCGGCTTGGACCCATTGTACAAGACCCGGGGTGCGTCAGTCCTGAGGTCGGCGCCTGGGATCAGGCGTTCTTGAGGAGTTGCCGGGCTTCGGTGAGGACCTTCGAATCGGGGTCCGAGGGGGACTTCATGTAGTAGAGCATTCCGGCGGCGAGATGAGGCTGGAATGCCGTTGCTGCGAGGGGCACATCCTCAATCAGGGCGGCGAGGTACTTGTAATAGTGCACTTCATCGCCTTTGGCGAGGACATGGCGGATGGCGGCGTTGACGAGATCGCGCCGTTCGGCGGCGAGGATGTGGGAGGCGGCCTGATCGGGCGAGGCGGCGAGCGCGGCGAAGGCCGCGTCGACTGAGGGCTGGGCGCCGGGTCGGATGGCGGTGATGGGGAAGGGCCGGAGGTCCTTTTCGCGCGACTCGCTCCAAACGCGGAACTGCGCGCTCCAGCCGGCGGCCTGGAGGAGCAGGAGAAGGCGGGTGCGGGGATCCACGGCGGCGTGGTAGCCATGGCGGAGGCCGTTCATGGCGGTGACGGCATGGATGCCTGCGATGACCGACGCCCCCCGGGTGCGCATGGCGAGTTCGACGGCAGAGAGGTGCACCGCGTCCCAGGCGGCGCCCGCGGGGACGCCTTTCTCGAGGGCGGAGGCGACGGCCTGGCTGGAGGCATCCGGGGAGCCGGTTCGGAGGGCAGCGAGGAGTTCGCGCGAGGCTTCCGGGTTGTGTGCGGCGGAGGCCCAGGCGGGCTTGAGGCGCGGGTAGATGTCCATCAGGCGGCCGATGTTGGTGTGATAGCACTGATCGAGCCAGGCGTAGCCGTTGACGGTCTGGTCCTTGCCGAAGTCAAGGAGTGCGAGAACGAGAGAGCGCACGACTGGTTCCGCGTGGCGCCAGCCGATGGTTTGGAGCGTGCGGTGGGCGTTGGCGGTGTAGATAGCCTTGTGGCCGATGTTCCGGTAATCACGGGCGCCAAACTGCCAGAGAAGTCCGAAGACATCCTCGGGGGAGCGGTGGCGAACTAGGGACACGGCGGCGCGTTCGGCGCGTTCCATGTCCCAGGTGTCCATGGCGGCTGCGAGTTCGGATTCGGCGCGTCCGGCGGCGGGGATCGCGCCGCTGAGAGTGGTCATGGTGTAGTCGCCGGCTTTCTGCTTGAGGTCCCGGTCCTGTGCGCCCTTGAAGTTATCGAGGGCATAGAACAGGGGGAGGAGACGGTCTTCGGGTGCGGCTTCGAGGCCGAGCAGGTGAGCCGAGTGAATGACGAAGACGCAGTGAAGAGAGAACCCCGGGGGCCTGGGGTTGACGTTGCGGATGCCGGCGAGAAAGAGAGCGCCAAGAAACTGGCGGTACGAGACGCCCTTGCGGAGGAGAGATGCGGCCATGGCTGCGGAACGGTCGCGGGGAGTGTCTTCAATGAGGCGGACGAGGGGTTCCATTTCCGATGAGAAACGGACGATATCGGGGCTGACGGCGGCGGCCGCGCGGGGCACGGCTAAAGGAGAGGCGGCGGCCAGGCCCAGGACGGTCCGCCTGGAGAAACGGCTGGAGTGCGGAGTTGAATTGGACATGGTGAGGGAAGCATAGCAAGTCCGGGCGGCGAGTGAAAGTAAAATCCTGACATCTGACGAAGCTTTCTCATCGTGGCCAAACCGGCGTCGCGATGGGAGTTGGCACGCGTCAGGCGTAGGGCCGGAACCGCCGGAGAGCCGCTTGAGCCGGGAGCACAGAGGAGAACCAAGACGACTTGAACTTGACGTTCTGATCGTTGATAACTCGGCCGCGATTCGGAAGATCCTGCATCGGGTGCCATCTGGGTGAGGGAAAGCTTGGCATGTAACTCGGCTATGTGGCTGAGGACTGACTCGTGGCGTAATCGGGAGAAGTTTGCTCGTGAATGTTATCAAGGTTCTGATTGTTGACGATTTCGCGATTCTCCGCCGCGCGATCGCCGACTCGCTTCAGTGCGACCCCGGCATGGAAGTGGTGGCCGGTGCACCGGACCCCAGGCAACTACCACATGCAGCTTCGCCGAATGGAAGCCCGTTGCCGCATCCAACTGGATCAGGGTCGCATGGTGTGTTTCCAGCGTCCGGCCGTCGACGTGATGTTCGGGTCATTCGCCGAGGCAGCGGGCCGCCACACGATTGCCGCGCCTCTCACCGGTATGGGCGCCGATGGCGCGCGGGGAATGAACGTGCTGCTCGAGCGGAGTGCGCACACCATCGCTCAGGACGAGCTTTCCTGCGTGGTCTACGGCATGCCGCGGGAGGCGGTGAGGCTGGGTGCAGCCGAGAAGATCGCGCCGCTGAAGGACACCGCTCGCAAGATGTTGATGGCCGCCCAGCACCGATCCCGGCAACTGGTTAGCGCTTAGGCGCCCCGCCACATCCGCGCAGGCCTTCTGCCGACACACGGGCGGCAATTTCACGGAGTGCCGCGATGAACTCCCGGCTATCGCCGTTTGGGGCCGGGCGATTTGCATCCACTCCGTCGAACGTAAAGGTCTCCAGGTCCGTGAAGGATTGGAAGTCCACGCCATACGCCTCGTTGAACCGTGTGATCGTGTAGCCGTAGCGGTCTTTCAGGAAACCGACGTAGGCCTGCTTGCCATCGGTTGACGCGCCCAGTTTCTGGAAATGGCGTACCCACGCCGGGCCGATCGAATCCGCGTCCACGGCCTGGCAAGCCCTGCGGACTTGCTCCCGCACCGCGGTGCGGGCGGTTTCGGAATAGAGATCCACCGGCTCGATCCTCAGCGACAGTAGCAGGAGCAGCGCCCACATGGCCAACTATTCTACAAACGCGGTGGGCGGGCGCACTGGGAGCCCTTCGATCCCGAGGCGCCGGGAGAACTCGCCGATGGCTTCCTGCTGGCGTGGGCCAAGCTCGTAGCGGATGTGCTGGCAAAGATACTGGCGTTCGGCTTCGTTCGCCGCCAGGGCATGGCGCGCCGCTACGCCTGCCCGGCCCGCCTCCCGCAGGAGGCGCGCCGTTTCAGGTGGCGCGTCGTGGCGTAGAGCCCAGACGGCGAAGACGAAAGGCAGTCCGGTCCAACGTTTCCACTCTTCGCCCAGATCGAAGTATCGCCAGTGGGGGTGGTTTTCACGGAATCGCAGTGCCTGGTCGCCAATCCAGAGCTGGGCGTTGGCCGGTTCACCTTGTGAGACATAATCCGGACGGAGCCCGGCCTGCTGGTGCAGCAGGACTCGCAGGAGTTGGACGGAGGTCCTGGATGCGGCGTCGAGCGCTACTCTGCACACCTCGGCGAGCGGTGTTTCATGGGCCAGGAATACGCTGTGCACCGGGCCGTCGCAGCCCACGCAGTAGCCATTGAGCACCTGGTAGGCGTCGTGTTCGAGGACCTCAACCACCGGGACCAGGGCGGCGTCGAGTTCGCCCGCTCGCAGCATGGCGCTGAGTTGCACCGGATGCGCCAGGTGCACTTCGCCCGGCAGTGCGTCAATCAACGGCCGCGCATTGAGATAAGGAACCGACCCGATCCGGGCCCCGCCTGTCATCAAGCCGTCACCAACTCCGGCATGCGGGCGTAGAAGGTATCGCGGCGGCGGGGCGTGCGGCCGGCCTGCCGGATGGCGCCTTCCAGGGTCTCGACGGTCTGTTGCTGGGGTGTCTGGGAGCCGGCCATGTGGAAGATGTACTCGCGGAAGATGGTTCCATGCAGATCATCGACGCCGAAGTTCAAGGCGATCTGCGCCAGCGGCAGCCCCAGGCTTATCCAGTAACCGGTCAGGTGGCCGAAGTTGTCGAGATAGATTCGCGAAACGGCCAGTGTTCGCAACTCGTCGTAGGCCGTGGCCCGCCCCAGGTGCGAGAGGGCGTTGTTCCTGGGCTCGAACGCATAGGGAATGAACGACGTGAAGCCGCCCGTCTCATCCTGCAGGCGGCGCAACTGGTCCAGGTGATCGACGCGATGGCCGATGTTTTCGACATGGCCATAGAGCATGGTGCAAGTGCTGCGCATTCCCATCTGGTGCCAGGTGCGATGCACTTCCAGCCACTCATCGGCTGATTCCTTGCCCCGGCAGATCTGGTCGCGCACGGCAGCGTCAAAGATCTCGGCGCCTCCTCCGGTGAGGGAATCGAGACCGGCATCCCGGAGCGCTTCGAGCGTCTGGCGGATGGACTGCTTGGCCACATGTTCCGCCAGGTGGCGAACTTCAATGGCAGTGAAGGCCTTGACGGTCAGGCCCGGGCACCGCTGCTTGATGCCGCGCACCAGGCCGGTGTAGAAATCGAACGGCAGCTTGGGATGGAGCCCTCCCACCATGTGGACCTCATTGGCTCCCTGCCGGTATGCCTCTTCCGCTTGTCCGATCAACTCGTCCGTGCCGTGAGTGAACGCGCCTTCCTGGTTCGGTTTCCTGGCGAACGAGCAGAACTGGCAACTCAGGTAGCAGACGTTCGAATAGTTCAAATAGGTGTTGAACACGTAGGTGGCGACTCGGCCGTTCTTGCGTTCGCAGACATGGTTGGCCAGTACGCCTAATGCGGCCAGGTCGCCGCAGGCAAATAGCCTTTCGCCCTCTTCGAAGGAAACGCGCCCGCCCGCCCACACTTTTTCGGCGATATCCGCGATACCCGCGCGTTCGAACGTCTCAGCTTGCATAAAATGGCTATTTTACCGTCATCAGGCGACCCGGAATCGCTTGACGGCTTCTTCGTCGAGGTCGACGCCGAGGCCCGGCGCGGTTGGCACCTCGATGAACCCGTTTGCCACCTTGAAAGGTTTTGCCAGTAGATCGTGCTGTCTCAAGTAGCAGAGGGTGTCGCTGCCGATGGTGCAGCTCTTGGTTGCCGCGGCGGCGTGAATGAACGACATATCGCGGATGCCGAGTTCGACGCCGCTGCCATGCCACGCGGGGATCCCCGCGAGTTCGGCGACCTGGCCCGCGCGGACGAAGTCCCGCATGTTGCCGCCCAGGTTGAAGACATCGACCGATTCGGTGCGCGCGGCCTCGAACACCTGGGCCAGGCCGGAGGGCGTGAGGGCGAACGGAATGTTGACGCGCTGGCGCAACTGGCGGAACCAGTCGAGGCGTTTGGGCACGGGGTCCTCGATGATGAGGTTGAAGCCCTGGAGCCGGTGCGCGATGGGCAGGAATGAAGCGAGGTCAGGGTACGAGGAGTTGAAATCAACGATGAAGTTGAGCCCGGGGCCGGCCTTGGCGGCGATGGCCATCTGCTTGTCGATGGGGTCGCCGAAGCGGGCCTTGAATTTGAGAGTGTGGAAGCCGCCTTCGACGGCGCGGCGCGCGACCATGGCCAGGTCGTCATCGGTGCGCTGCCCGGTCCAGTAGGAGACGGCGACGCGGTTCTGCTGGCGGCCGCCGAGGAGCGCGCAGCAGGGCATGCCTGCGATTTTTCCGAGCAGGTCGAAGAGGGCGATCTCGAAGCCGTCGGCGGTGCGGCCATCCGGGAGTCCCAGCGCGGACTTCGCCAGATCGATCTCGCCGAGCAGCCTTCCGGTGAGCCACTTCGCGTTCGTTTCCACCGATGCCTGCGGCACCTCGCGCGCGGTTTCGCCGAGTGCAATGGCTCCATTCGAGGCATGCAGCTTGAGGATGAACTTGGGCAATTTGTCGAACTCGGCGAGGCGGCGATCCAGGTTGGGGTAGTTCTCGCTCACGGCCACGCCGGGCTTCATGGGTACCACCACCTTGAAGATCTCGACACGTTCGATGCGCACGGTTTGGGCCGCGCGTGTCTCCAATGCCCATGCAGCACCGCCGAGGAGTCCGAGGAGCCGCCGCCTTGTGATTGCCGATTTCGCCATGACCGGGATTGTATCGCGTCCTGTTACAATCTCTATTCCCGGCGGATCAGATCGCATGCAGCAGCCCATCTGGAACTTCGAGCAGGAGCCCTTCGAGGAAGCCCCCGATGAGAGCGGTGTCAACCTCCGCGCCTACCTGGACCGCATGCCGGACGACAAGCTGCGGCAGTACCGGCCGGAGTGGACGGACGAGGAACTGGTGGCCTGGGACGGCAACTTCCGGGAAGATGGTGTCCTGATGCTGATCTGCTCGGAGCGCGACGTGGACGTGGATGAGTTCCGCCGCGAGCTTGAAGCCTCCATCCGATACCGCAACCGTGTGAGGAGCCAGTTAACCCAGTGAAAGTTACAGGACTAAGCGTCGTCGTCACGGGCGGCGCCAACGGAATCGGACGCGCCCTGGCGCGGCGTTTTGCACGCGAGGGCGCCCGCGGGGTGCTGATTGCCGACCGGGATGAGGCCGGGGCTCGGGTCACCGCGGAAGAAGTCGGCGGCATTGCTGTGGCCGCCGATCTGGGCACCGAGGAGGGTGTGCGGGCCGCGATCACCGCCGCCGAGGCCGCCTTTGGCCATGTGGATTTGTTCTGCGCTAACGCGGGCATCGGGCTTGAAGGCGGCGCCGAGGTGCCCGATGCGGAGTGGCAGCGCATCTGGAACATCAATGTGATGTCGCATGTGTGGGCCGCCCGCGCGCTGGTGCCGGGCATGATCGCCCGGGGCAGCGGGGCGTTCCTGCAGACAGTTTCCGCCGCCGGGCTTCTCATGCAGATCGGTTCGGCTCCGTATTCGGTGACCAAGCACGCCGCGCTTTCCTTCGCCGAATGGCTGGCCGTCACTTACGGCGATCAGGGGATTCAGGTTTTTGCACTCTGCCCGCAGGGCGTGAAGACGAACATGCTGTTCAACGCGGAGTTTGGGAATTCGGCGTTTCTTCTAGAGACCGCGCTCGATCCGGATCAGGTGGCGGAGGCCGTTGTGCAGGGTTTCGAAGCTGGCAACTTCCTCATTCTTCCGCACCCGGAAGTGGCCGAGTTTTTTCGGCGCAAGGCGGCTGACTATGATCGCTGGCTGCGCGGGATGCGGAAGCTGCAAGACAAGATCCGCGTCACCGCGCAAGGAGGACACTGAGCTATGGCCCATTCCGTTTCACGCCGGTCACGCCGGGGATTTCTCAAAGAAACCCTGGGCACTGTCTGGACAAGCGCCGCTCTGATGGAGCAGGCCTTCTTCCGGGCGACGGCGGCCAACGCGCAGGCGACCGGCGGGCTGCCATCCCTGTTCGACATTTCGAAGGTGGCCGAGGGCGTCTATTCGGCGCTGGCCAAGCCGGTAACGCTGCTCAATTCGAACGCCGCCATCTTCGAGCTTTCGAATGAGCTGCTGATCGTGGATTCGCATTCCAAGCCTTCGGCCGTGGTGGCTCTGGTGGCGCAACTGAAGCGGGAGGTGACGCCCAAGCCGGTCCGGTACATCGTCAATTCGCATTTTCATTGGGATCACGCGCAGGGCAATGGCGCGTACCGGAAGCTGGCGCCGCGCGCGGATATCATTGCCACCGAGGCGACGAGGAAGTTGCTTTCGGAGGAGGCTCCGAAGCGCTTGAAGGAGTCATTGGATCAGACCGCGCAGGCGCTGGAGGCGGCGCGGAAGAAGCTTGTGAGCGCCGCGACGGCCGAGGAGAAGGCCTACTATCAGCGGGCGGTGCGCGAATCCTCCGAGTATCTGGCGGAGATGCGGGCCACGCCGATCGATTTGCCGAATGTGACGCTGACCCAGGATTTCATTATTCATGACCGCATGCACGACCTTCACCTGTCGTTCCGCGGCCGGGCGCACACGGCGGGTGACGTGGTTGTGCACTGTCCGCGGAAGCGAGTGGTGGCCACGGGTGACATGCTGCACGGGTTCCTGCCCTATCTTGGCGACTCCTTCCCACTGGAGTGGCCGCGCACTCTGCTGAGCGTGGCCCAACTGGATTTCGATCGCGTGATCGGCGGGCACGGTTTGGTGCAGAACAACAAGGACGTTCTCTACATGAAGGCCCGGTACGTGGAGGAACTGGCGGAGGCGGTGGCCACGGGCCGCCGCGCCGGCAAGAGCGCCGCGCAACTGGGGAGCGAACTGACGCCGGACAAACTGAAGAGCCTGACGGGCGCCTACATGGAGTACTTGGGTGGCAATCTGATGAAGTTTCAGGTGCAGGAGTACGGCGCCAAGGCGGCCGACGTGATTCGGGGAGCGGTACAATTGAACGTAGCCCATGCCTGGGCCCGTTTGAGCTAATTCTCGCATGTCCGCCACATTCGCCTCCCCCGACGTCGAATCGGCGCAGTTTGAGGCCCTTGCACCGTTGTTTAACGTGGTGCTGCTTGACGACGACGAGCACACCTACGATTATGTTGTCGAAATGCTTCAGGCTCTGTTTTTCCTTTCGAAAAGCCGGGCCTACGATCATGCGGTTGAGGTGGATTCAGCCGGCCGCACCGTGGTCCTGACCTGCGAACTGGAGCCGGCCGAGTTTGCCCGGACGCAGATTCACGGTTATGGCGCGGACCGGCGGATGCCCAACTCCAAGGGCAGCATGTCGGCGATCCTGGAACCGGCGGGGAAGCCTTGATGCAACGCACCGCACTTGTGACCGGGGGCTCGCGGGGAATCGGCGCCGCCATTGCCCGGCGCCTGGCGGCTGACGGTCTGGGGGTCTGCATCAACTACCGCACGCGGCGCGAGGAGGCCGAGAAGTTGGCGGCGGAAATCCAGGCCGAGGGCAACTCCCGCGTGATGGCCTACGGCGCCGATGTGGCGAATCCGATGCAACTGGCCTCCATGGTGTACAGCGTGGAGCAGCAGCTTGGCGGCATTGATGTCCTGGTCAACAACGCCGGCATCATTGTCCGCGGCGATATCGAGGATTTCGATTTCGCCCAGATGGACTTCATGCGCCGCACCAATGTGGATGGCCTGGTGGCCATGACACGCGCAGTGCTGCCCGGCATGAAGGAGCGCCGGTTCGGCCGGATCGTCAATCTGACTTCGATCGCCGCCCACGGGACGGCGCTGCCCGGCACCACGTTCTACGCCGCCACCAAGGCCGCTGTGAGCGTGCTCACCCGGCGCTTCGCCATGGACCTGGGTCCTTATGGCATCACGGTAAACGCGGTGGCCCCGGGGTTCATTATCACTGACATGGTGACCGATGGACGCACGGACGAAGAGGTGGACCGGATTCGGGAAGCGTTGGCATCAAAGAGCATGGTGCGCCGCGTGGGCACACCGGCCGACATCGCGGGGGTTGTTTCCTTTCTGGCCAGCGACGATGCGAGTTTCATGACCGCCCAGGTGCTCACCATCGACGGCGGACGCATGGATTACATCAACCACGGCTGACCGGCGGCTTGGGCGCTTCATCCACTTCCAGGCGGAAGATATCGGGGCGGGCGTAGTGGCCCACCACGTCGAGATCCCATTTGCCCTCGACGATCTGGCCCAGGTCGATTTCAGCGGTCAGGATGGCCTCGCTGCCATAGTGCGGCCCGGCAAGGACGTTACCTTGCGGTCCCACGATCAGGCTGCCGCCGCGGATGATCGGCTCGGCTGCTTCCTGGGGAACCAGCGATTGCAGGTCCGGCGGATAGTCGGCCCGCGTCAGGAACTGCACTGCGGAGAGCACGAAGCAGCGGCCTTCGAAGGCGATGTGCCGCATCGATACGGGCCACGTCTCGCGGTCATCGACGGTGGGCGCGCAGTAAAGCTGTACGTTCCTCGAGTACATCGCCATGCGCAGCATCGGCATGTAGTTTTCCCAGCAGATGACGGCTCCCACGCGTCCCACGGCGGTTTCATGGACGCCCAGAGTGGAGCCGTCGCCGTAGCCCCATATGAGCCGTTCCATCGCGGTGGGCATTACCTTGCGGTGTTTGCCCAGCAAAATTCCCGCCGCGTCGAAGAAGAGTGCGGTGCAGTATACGGTGCCGCCATCGCGTTCAATGACGCCCATCACCAGATGGGCGCCGTGGCGCCGGCATGCTTCGCCCAACGCTTCGGTGACGGGCCCCGGTACGTCGATTGCGCTCTCATGGTAGCGGCGGTACAGAGGGCGGGAGGCGGTGGGGCGATGCCCGACGCTGGCCCCGAAGTTCAGGTACTTGGGATAGCCGGAAAGGAACGCTTCCGGAAAAACAATGAGCCCGGCTCCCGCGGCGGAGGCTTCCTCAATCAGCTTGAGGGCCTTGGCCAGGGACGCCGGGCCGTCAAACGGTACCGGCGCGGCTTGAACAACGGCGGCGCGCAGTGTGGACACGCTTCATCATACCCGCGCGGTGAGGTGGCCCATGCGGCCCGCCCTGTAATCGCGTATGGCCTCCAGCAACTCCTGCTGTGTGTTCATGACGAAGGGGCCTTGCTGGGCCACCGGTTCGCGAATCGGATCGCCTGCAAGCAGCAGGAGCCCGGAATCGCTGTCCGCGGCGATCTCCACATCCGTGCCCTCGCCCGCAAGCACGGCGATTTGGGCCTCGCCCGCCAGCGCCGTTCCGTTGACACTCACACTGCCCTTCCGCAGGAAGAGGGCCGCGTTGAAACCCGGCTCCAGGCTGAAGGTTTTGGTCTCACCGGCCTTGGCCGCGATATCGAGCAGGGTCACGGGCGTGAAGGTGTGCGCCAGCCCACGGACACCGCCATGGCTTCCGGCGATCACGCGCACGCCGTCAACCCGAGGGATGTCTTCGTTGATCAGGGTCTGGTAGCCGGGCGCGGCCATCTTGTGAATGCGGGGCAGGTTCAACCAGAGTTGAATGATCTCGAAGGTGCCGCCCTGGCGGGCGAACTCTCGCTCATGGATCTCTTCGTGCACCAGGCCCGAAGCGGCGGTCATCCACTGGACGTCGCCCGGGCCGATGACGCCGCTGCTGCCGGTGGAATCGCGATGTTCCACCTTGCCCTGATAGACAATGGTGATGGTCTCAAAGCCGCGGTGCGGATGTTCGCCGACGCCACGCGGTTGTGGCGAGGGAGCAAATACAGTGGGCCCGGCGTAATCCAACATCAGAAACGGACTAACGTCCTGGGCGATGGGGTTCGAGGGGAACATGTTCCGTACCTCGAACCCGTCGCCCACCCAGTAGGCGGCGCCGTGCCGCCAGATTCCCTTGATCTGTTTGGTCATCTTTGTTGCCTCTCTACGTACTTGATGTGCAGTTCCGGGAAAAGATGCAGGCGGCACGGCTACGGCAGGCGGAACGAGAGGATGTTGCCGCCGGCCGCGATGGCGATGTGCTGGCGGCCCTTCGCCGTGTACGTCATGGGCGAGGCTTTCCATGCCTGGCCAGTCGGGAAATGCCAGAGAGTGCGCCCGGTGCGGGCGTCGGCGGCGGCGAAGGTTCCGCCGGATTCGCCGTAGAAGATCAGTCCGCCTTCGGTTGAGAGGACGCCGGAGTAGTTGCTTTCGGGCGCGCCAACCTGTGGGATCTCCCAGGCAATGGAGCCGGTTTCAATGTTGATTGCGCGGAGGAGTTTCCGGGGCGGTTGGGCCGGATCATTGTGCGGCACAAACCAGCTTCCGGCCTGGCGGTAGACGTTGCAATCCTCAACGGCCATCACGTAGAAGAGCCGGGTAGCCGGGTTGAAGGCAGTGGAGTACCAGTTGGTGGCGCCTCGCACGGCCGGGCACACCACTGTTCCGCCCAGAGTGGGTTTGGCCGCCTCGTTGACGATGGGCCGGCCGCGGGCGTCGATACCGCGTGACCAGGTGAGTTGTTTGACGAAAGGCGTTCCCAGCAGAAACTCGCCGGTGAGCCGGTCGAGCACATAGAAATAGCCGTTGCGGTTCGCCTGCAGCAGAAGCTTGCGAGGGACGCCCTTCCAGGTGGTGTCGACCAGAACCAGAGGCTCGGTGGCATCCCAATCCCAGAGGTCGTGCGGGGTGTACTGGAAATGCCATTTCAGCCGGCCGGTTTTGACATTGAGCGCCACCACGCAGTTGGTGTAGAGATTGTCGCCTTTGCGTTCCGAGCCATCCGTATCCGGGTACGGATTTCCGGTGGGCCAGTAGAGCGTTCCGGTGGCTTCATCGTAGGACCCAGTGAGCCATGTGGCGCCGCCGCCCATGGGCATGGCTGAACCTTGCCAGGTTTCCGAACCCTTTTCACCCGCGGCGGGGATGGTCCAGAAACGCCATGCTTCGCGGCCGGTCGCGGGGTCATGGGCGGCGATGAATCCACGCAGTGGGGAGTCGCCGCCACCGACGCCCGTGATCACCAGGCCGTCCGCCACCAGGGGCGCTGCGGTGGAGCCATAGTGAAAGTCCGACTTGGGCGGCATGTAGACCTGCCACAACAGTTCTCCCGTGAGGCGGTGCAGTGCGATGAGGTGGGCGTCGTCGGTGGCGAAAAAGACCCGGTCGCCCAGAAGGGCCGCGCCGCGCTGCGCGCCCTTAGCCGCGTCACCGGACACCTGGCCCGCCTGGGCGCGGGCCCGCGTGTAGCACCAGATCTCGCGGCCAGTGGAACTGTCGAGCGCGCAGACCTGATTGGGCGCGGTGACGTACATGACTCCTTCGGCATCCACCAGAGGCGTGGTTTGCAGACTCGGGTGCGGCAGCGAATAGCTCCAGGCGGGGCGTAGCGAAGCGGCATTCGCCGTGTTGACCTGTTTGAGGGGGCTGTGCCGGTTGGCGGTGGGAAGACCGTGATAGCCGGTCCAGGTTCCGGGAGCAGCGAGGGTGGCGCCCGCGGCGGGTGCCGAGTTGAGAGGACCCACGGGCACGCCGTCTAGCCCGGCAAGGTAAGCAATCAAGTCGCGGCGTTCGGCCGGGGTGGCCTTGAGCGCGGGCATGTAGGAATTCTTCTCATCCTCAACGGCCGCGTACTGGGCGGTGTCGAGAAGATGCATGCGGCCGTCGAAGCTCTGCACCTGGATATCGTGCGGGCCGCGGCTGCGGGCGAAGCCGCGGAGAGTCCGGCCGTCCTTCATGCGCACTCGGACCACGGCCCAGGGGTCGTCGGGGCAGAAGGCCCATGGCGGGCAGGATGCTGAATTCTTGCGGCCCCGGCGCGAATCCGGGTTGTCGAGAACCTGTTCGAGTTCGCGAACGCTCAACTGGCGGCCGATCTCAGAGAGGCCGGGTCCGTTGACGCCGCCCTGGCCGTGCACCAGGTGACAGGAAGCGCACCGGGCCGCAAAGAGACGGTGGCCCGCGGCGCGGTCGCCGGGGGGATTGGCGGCGAAGGCAGATTGATTCCAGCCTCGGACAAGCCGGGTGAGGGTGTCGAGGTCCGTTTCAGGCAAAGGGAATCCTGGCATGCCGCCGCGTGTTCCCTCCCGGATGACGCCGCGGATGGCAGCATCGGAGCGGGCGCGGAGAGAGCGGGTGTCGATGAGGTTAGGCCCGCGATCGGTGCCGGAGGCGTTGTCGCCGTGGCAGGCGGCGCAGTGGCGTCGAAACGGTTCCGGCAAGGTTTGCCCGAACGCGCCCAGTGAGGCAAGGAGTGCCATGGCCCCGCCGGCGCGGGTATTCAGGAGCAGGAGCGGTAGAAATCGCAACATCGCTCCTGTCAGTGTACCCGTACGGGCGCTTTGATCCAGGCCGCCGTGCGGTACAATGAAGTTCGTATACTCATTGAGGAGATCACTGTTTTGGCTGAAACCAAAGAGCTCTACGCCGCTGAATATCTGGGAAGCGGCACGTTCATCATCAAGAAACCCTCCCGCAAGAAGCATAAGCTGCGCCAGAGCCGTGTGAAGAAGCTCCGCGCCGGCATGCGCAAGTAGTTTACTTCCGGCAAAATCCCATGAAAATCGCGGAGATGCGTCTGCATCCCATCGCGGTGGCTGACGCGCCCCTGCGCAGTTCCTACGGGCGCCATGCTCCGTATGCACTCCGCACCATTGTCGAACTGCGTTCCACGGACGGCTTGACCGGAATCGCCGAGACCTATGGCGGCGACGGGCCGCTGGCGGCTCTGGAAGGTGTGCGCTCGCGTGTGGAGGGCATGGACCCGTTCCAACTGTCGCGCCTCTGGATGCAAAGCGAAGAGGATGCCCGCCGGGAGCAGGCGGACATTGCGGGCGGCCGCAGCCAGACGTACCTGGTCCCCGGCGAGAATCCTCTCGACAAGCACACTCGCACCTACGGGGCGATCGAGGTGGCGTGTCTGGACCTCATCGGCAAGGCCTTGGGGAAGCCCCTGTGCGATGTGGTGGGGGGCCGGGCTCGCAACGAAGTGGCGTTTTCCTGCTACCTGTTCTACAAGCACGCGGGCGGAGGCGGGTTGGGCGCCGACGAGCGCGAGGATGAGTACGGAGAAGCTCTCGACGCGGTTTCCATTGTGGCCCAGGCGCGGCAAATGGTGGCCAGGTACGGATTCAAAGAGATCAAGTTGAAGGGTGGCGTGCTCGATCCGGATATCGAGATTGATTCCATCCGGAACCTGCGCGCCGAGTTCGGCCCGGCGTATCCGCTTCGCATCGACCCGAACTGCGCGTGGTCCGTGGACACTTCCGTGCATGTGGGCCGGTCGCTCAAGGAAGAGCTATCGGACGGCGGGTATCTGGAAGACCCGGCCGCGGGCATGGACGGCATGGCCGAAGTGCGGCGCCGGCTGCTGGCGGAAGGAAACCAGACGCCGCTTGCCAGCAACGTCGCGGTGACCTGCTTTGCGCACGTGCCGGAAGCTTGGCGGACGGATGCGGTTCAGATCGTTCTCTCGGACCCGCATTACTGGGGCGGCATTCGGAACTTGCAGCGGCTTTCACATCTTTGCGACACGCTGGGGATGGGCCTTTCGATGCATTCGAACAATCATTTGGGCGTGAGCCTGATGACGATGGCGCATGCTGCGGCGTCAGCGCCCGGTCTCACCTATGCCTGCGATACGCACTATCCGTGGCAGACGGAGCAGGATGAGGTGGTGGCGGGTGGCCGCATCGCCTTCCACCAGGGCGCGGTCCGCATTCCGGACAAGCCCGGTCTGGGCGTCGATCTGGATTTCGATCAGCTTCAAAAGCTGAAGCGCCTGTATGAGGGTCTGCCGTTCCGCAAGCGTGACGACGAGGCCGAAATGCGCAAGCACGTTGATCCGAACTGGCGCCGCATTCTGCCGCGCTGGTAAGTGAGCCTGGCGGGCGTCAGGAGAGGATAGCCCGAATGGGGCCGGAACCCTCTTCCACCAGGTGGAACGTGCGGCCCATCGCTTCCACGAACATCTTTTTATAGTCGAGTCCCAGCAGGTGCAGGACCGTTGCGTGGAGATCGCTGTAATAGTGGCGGTTCTCGACGGCCTGATAGCCGAATTCATCCGTGGCTCCGTGCACGGTGCCGCCCTTGATGCCGCCGCCCGCCAACCATGACGTGTAGCCTTTCGGGTTGTGGTCGCGGCCGGTGATGTTCTGGGACCAGGGGCTGCGGCCGAATTCGCTGGTCCATACGACGAGGGTGGACTCCAGCATGCCCCGTTGCTTCAGATCGCGAATCAGACCGGCCAGGGGTTTGTCCGTGGCTCGGCACAGCGGCTCATGAGTTTTGATGTCGCCGTGCGCGTCCCAGGCGCCATTGCCGCCGCCGGCGTGGCAGATCTGGATGAAACGCACGCCCTGCTCGGCCAGGCGGCGTGCCAACAGGAGTTGCTTTCCGAACTCGTCCGTGGCTTCCGGGCCGATGCCGTACATCTCCCGCACGTGGCTGGGCTCGGTGTCGAATGAGACAGCGGCCGGGGCGTGGAGTTGCATGCGGGCCGCCAGTTCGTAGGCTTGGCTGCGTGCGGCGATATCGGAGTTCAGCGCGTGGCGCTCCCGGAATTCGGCGTTGAGACGGGCGAGAACTTCCATCTGGCGCTCGCGTTCGGCGGGCACGCTACCCTTCGGCGCCACCAGGTTCGGAATGGGGACTTCGCCAGCCTGAAACGGCGTGGCGGCGTGGGATGCGCCCAGATAGCCGCCCGTGAGTTGCACCGGGGAGGATGGACGGCCGATGTTGACGAACGTTGGCAGGTTGCGATTCGCGGTGCCCAAGGCATAGGAGACCCAGGCGCCGAGCGAGGCATGATCGAAGGCGCGCCCGCGGTGGCCGGTCTGAGTTTCGATGACGGCGGGGAAATGGTTGCCCTCATGGCACCAAAGGGAGCGGACCACTGCGATGTTGTCGATCACGGAGCCGACGTGCGGAAACCAGTCCGAGGCGGGAATTCCGGACTTACCGTGAGCCGTGAAGGTGCGAAAGCAGGGGATCACCGGGCGCTTCATCTCCGCCACGTTGTCGCCGAAGCCGATAGCGTCGATGAGTTTACCGGCGTGCTTGTTGCCCTTGGGGTCGAAGGTGTCGAGGTGGCTGACACCGCCGCACATGAAGAGAAAAATGACGGAACGGACCCGGGGCGGGTGATGGGCGGCGGCCAGGATTCTGCCATCGGCTGCCAGCATGGCGCCGAGACCGGAGCCGAGAAAGGCCCCCGAGGTGCGATGGAAGAAATGGCGCCGGCTGATCATTGCACAAAGACAAACTCGTCGAGGTTGAAGAGCAGCCACGCCAGCCCCTTGAGACGCGCGGCGTCACCCGCCAGATAGGTGACACCGTGGTCGCTTTCGGCGGCCGATGCGCCGCGGCCCAGCACGATGCGGTAGGCAAGGTCGACGGCGGCCTTGAGGTCTCCGCCGGACTCCTTGCGCAGGCGCTCGGCCAGCTTGGTGGCGGACTGATCAACGTGATCGCTGTTCATCAGGAATAGGCTCTGCGGCGGTGTGACGGTGCGGGTTCTCAGGGGGCAGGGCAGGCGGCCGTCCTCAACGTCGAAAGCCTGAAGGAAGTTCGGCACGATGTCGCGGCTGGTGGAGAAGCCCCGGACGATGTAGGCTCCACGGCGGTTGGTTGCGGCGGGAGCACGTCGCACGGGGCGGGAGACACGGCGGGGCGGTTCGGCGCCGGGGAGGTCGAACGAGGGGCCACCGATCGTGACATCCAGGTCGTTGGCGGCGGCGAGGATGGAGTCCCAGATGGGTTCCGCTTCAAGGCGCCGCAATCGCATGGTGGCAAGGTAGACGTTGCCAGAGTCGATCCGGAGATTGCTCTCCATCGTCGGACGGTCTGTGACGGTTGCCCTGCGGTAGGCGTCCGACATGACGATCAGCTTGTGCATGCGGCGCATCGAGAAATTGTTGGCCGTGAATTCGCTGGCCAGCCAGTCGATGAGGCCGCGATGATCCGGGTCGCCACCGTGCGCGCCAAAGTCGCTGGGTGTGCGATGGAGGCCTTCGCCGAAGTGCCATTGCCAGAGTCGATTGACGGCGACGCGCGCAAAAAGCGGGTTTTCCGGGGCGGTGAGCCAATCGGAGAAGGCTTCGATGCGGCCATCGCGGAAATCGATCTCCTGGGGTGCGAAAGGCCAACCCGGCTCGACGGGCTTATCCTTAAGGGGGCGTTCGGGTTCGCCGCTCACAAGCATGTAGCTGGGCTCAGTGGCGCGCTTGGAGTCATACTCGACAGTCCAAAAGGCCGGGAGTTCGGGCTCACGGCTGGCGATCTGGGCGAGTTTCTGCTGAAGCTCCTTGAAACGGGTGCGATCGGCCGCGGGCATGGCTTCCTGAAGCGGCCCGGTGTCGATGCGCAGCACCGGAAAATAATCGTCCGCGATCTTCTGCTCTTCGACGGTTCGGGTTCGTTCCGATTTTCGGATGATCACCTGTGCCTCCGGCGGCAGCATGGCGATGCGTTCCTGGTAGAGCTTCTCCCGATAGGGCTTGGCAAGCGCCTCCAGCGGACCCTCCACCGCAGCCCGTTCGGCGGCAAGCCGGTCATTGGCTTTGGCGCGTGCCATGATGTCGGCGGGTGTCGCAAGGGGGATCTTGCGGATCACCAGAGGATCGAAGAGTGCCTTCATGCGGTAGAAGTCGCGCTGGGTCACCGGGTCATACATGTGGTCGTGACACTTGGCGCAGCCGACGGTGATGCCCATGAAGGCGGTTGAGACGGTTTCGACGGCGACAATGGGGAGTTCCTGGGTGTCCTTGTTGTCACGGACCACGGCGCCGCGGGCGAGGAAACCCCGGGCGAAGAGGTCCTCCGGCCGGGGCTCAAGCCTGATTCGCACACCGATGGCGGATATCTGCGTGCGTGCGGTGGTGCGATGGCCGGTGAGCATGGTCCGCACGAACTGGTCATACGGCATGTCGCTGTTGAGGGCGTAGATCACCCAATCGCGCCAGAGGTGGATGCCCGGGGCGGCGTACATGCGCTCGTCGGCGTCGGCATATCGGAGAACGTCCAGCCAGTGGCGGGCATAGCGTACACCGTGCTGTTCACTGGCGAGCAGGCGGTCCACCACCTTTTCGTAAGCCTCTGGCGAGGTGTCTGTCAGGAACGCTGCTTGTTCGGCGGGTGTAGGGGGCAGGCCGGTTAGATCCAGATGGACCCGGCGCAGGAGTGTCGCCTTATCCGCCGGGGGTGCGGCCACCAGCCCCTTCTGCCTGTGCATGACGCTCAGAAAGGCGTCGATCGGGTGGGTGGCGCCAGTTGGAACCGGAGGCCGCGTGACTTTTTCAAGACTCCACAGCTTGACGTTGGCCGCGGCGAGCGGCATCGTCAGAATCGCTAGCAGACCGGCAAACTTCATTCCAGCCTCATCTTATCGCAGGGGTTCGCTTGGGATCAGTGAATGACGGCCGCCACGGCCATTTCCAGAACCCGGCGCACGCCGTCGTCGACGCCCACGGGGCCGTCTGAGAACTGGCTGCGCGGGGCGGGGGTCCAGTTATCGCGCGAACCGTCGTAGGGGTAGGACCGCTGTTCCAGGCCCGTTCGCGCGGGGTCATATTGGGCGTCGCTGCCGGCCATCTTGTAGATCACCATGTCGAGCGAGGGGATGACGTAGACTCCGAAGCCCCCTCCGCCGGATTTGAAATAGGCATCGCGTGGGGCTCCGGCGATGTGGCCGCCGGCGTTCGATTCAAAGCCGAGTCCATAAGGCGAATGGCGGTTGTAGGGGGATGGTTTGGCGCACATGGCGACGAATTCCGAAGGGACCAGTTGAGCCGGGCCCCAGCGGCCGTTCCGGAGCAGCATGTAAAGAAAGCGCAGCATGTCCGTGGAGCGGGCGGCGATGTTGGCGCCGCCGGGTGTGTGGGGAAGATCCGTTGCGCCGCGTCGGCGAGCCCAGCCCCACGGGCCCCAGCCCATGGGTTTGGCGAGCTTGCGATCAATGTAGTCGTGCATCTCCATGCCGGTGAGCCGGCGGAGGACCATGGAGGCGATGTGCGGTGATTGGGAAGTGTAGGAGTAGCCTTCGCCCGGCGCCGTCCAAAGCGGCGTGCGGACCGCGCTCTGGTCTTGATCGGGATTGCGGCCGCCCATGGGGGCCAGCTTCACTGACGGCTCGCCTTCCACGAATCCCGGATTGCTGCCCTCACCGTGCAGGCCCGCGCTCATGGAAAGCAGGTGGCCCAGGCGGATCCCAGCTTTGCGGCAACGCCTCGGGCAGGAAGCGTTCGTTGAAGACCAGAGTGTCGAGCCCTTCTGGGATGAGGTTTCTTTTGTCGGCGAGCATGATGCCGGTTGCAATGCTGGTGAACGCCTTGCCCACCGAAGCGGTGGCTGGCAGCGCTTCACGGTGGCCGCGGCCGTAGTAGCGCTCATAGACCAGATAGCCGTGGCGGACAACCAGCAGGCCACCGTGCTGGCTGGTGCGTGAGGCGTACTGGAAAGCCTGGTCCAGCCGGGCCGTGTCGATACGGGCGGTCCGGCGGATGCGTTCGGCATCGGGCAGGGTTCGCCAGCCGCCCTGGGAATCGGGTGCGGGGACGTAGTCGGCGGCCGCCGCGGCGATGGCGGCGGCCAGCGTGATGGTAATCCTCATAGTCAGTAGGTGAGGCGCAGGCTGAATTGAATGCTGCGCGGAAGGTTGGTCTGGGGGTTGGTGAACTGTCCGAAGAACGGGCTGTTGATATTGGTACCTAAACTATGCACGCCGCCGAGTTGAGCGGGTCGATAGATCGGGTCTGACACCACTTGGGACCCCTGAGAATCCTGCGGTAAAACAGAAGAGGCCGCCGAGTAGGCGCTCTGCGGACCCGACTCT
>Ga0194131_10001378_pt1 | contig 41646 bp, 31 predicted proteins | sample TA2KigO120mmetaG_FD_148631 | JGI IMG/M metagenome (GOLD analysis project Ga0194131, IMG submission 148631) | Freshwater microbial communities from Lake Tanganyika, Tanzania - TA2015053 Kigoma Offshore 120m | ecosystem: Environmental > Aquatic > Freshwater > Lake | place: Tanzania: Lake...
ACCACACACACCGCAAAAACCATCACAAGACCGAGTCCAACTTGGAATCTCGTCGGCATGTTGTCTCCGAAGGCCGCGAATGAACTCGCAGTATTCAGCTGAACCCCTCGGCAGGTCAAGTGCGTTTGGCGGGATTGGTGAAGCCAGTCTGAGACAGCGTTGGCGACAGGCTCGGCGGGTCCGCTCGCGTCAAATTGCACGCGCTCGCGGAACCCGCCCTACGTACGTAGGCCGGGTTCCGTCACGCGAGGGCGTTCATCGCGTGACGGACCCGGTGCAGTCGAATCTCAACAGCCTCGGCGCCTCGGTGTTCCGTAGCAGCGGAAGGTGCCTAAGGTAGGATCACGAGATATGGACCTGGGCCAGTTTGCGGGCGTGAACGCGGGGTACGTGTTCGAGCTGTACGAACGCTACCGGCGCGATCCGGCGTCCGTCGACGAGGCCACGCGGCGGGTGTTCGAGACCTGGACGCCGTCGGAGCCGGCGGCCGCGGCCGCGGCGCAGGGCAGCTCCGCGCTCACGGTGGCGAGCATCCACACGATCGTCGGGGCCGCGAACCTGGCGGAGTCGATCCGGCGATACGGCCACCTGTGCGCGCAGGTCGACCCGCTCGACTCGCCGCCGATCGGCGACCCGTCGCTCTCCCCGCGCGCGCACGGCATCACGGACGAGGATCTGCAGCGCCTGCCCGCCGCGCTGGTGGGAGGCACGGTTGCGGAATCCTCCGCCAACGCGTCCGAGGCGATCGAGAAGCTGCGGCGCGTGTACTGCTCGACCACCGGCTTCGACTTCGCGCAGGTGTTCGTGCCCGAGGAGCGCGAGTGGCTGCGCACGGCCGCGGAATCGGGGCGGTTCCTGCCGCCGACCGATCCCGAGAGCGCCGAGGCGCTGCTCGACCGGCTGACGCAGGTCGAGGCCTTCGAGCAGTTCCTGCACCGCGTGTTCCCCGGGAAGACGCGGTTCTCCATCGAGGGGCTCGACATGCTCGTGCCCGTGCTCGACGAGATCATCAGCGGCGCCGGCGATCAGGGGGTGCGTCATACGCTGCTCGGCATGGCGCATCGCGGGCGCCTGAACGTGCTCGCGCACGTGCTCGACAAGCCCTACACGCAGATCCTGGCGGAGTTCAAGGATCCCGTGCAGACGCAGCGCGTCGACCTCGGATGGACCGGCGACGTGAAGTATCACGCGGGCGCCCGCACCGCGGGCCCGCGCGGCCAGATGTTCGTCACGCTGGCGCCGAACCCGAGCCACCTCGAGGCGGTGAACCCGGTCGTCGTCGGCATGGCGCGCGCGGCGGGGACGCACACCAACCGTGCGGGTGCGCCCGAGTACGACGGCCGCACCGCGCTGCCGATCCTGATCCACGGCGACATGGCGTTCCCCGGCCAGGGCGTCGTCGCCGAGACGCTGAACCTCTCGCGTCTCCCCGGCTACGACACGGGCGGCACGATTCACATCATCGCCAACAACCAGCTCGGGTTCACGGCCACGGCCGCCGAGTCGTACAGCACGAGCTACGCCAGCGGTCTCGCGCGAGGCTTCAAGATTCCGATCGTGCACGTGAACGCGGACGACCCGGTGGCGTGCCTCGAGGCGGCGCGCCTGGCCTGGGAATACCGCGCGCGCTTCAACCGGGACTTCCTGATCGACCTCGTCGGCTACCGGCGCCACGGCCACAACGAGGGCGACGAGCCCGCCTTCACCCAGCCGCTGATGTACCGGAAGATCGCGGAGCAGCCGACCGTCCGCCAGGTCTGGGCGAGCCTGCAGGAGCAGCAGGGCAACATCCCGCCGGGCCGCGCGGCCGCGCTGCTGAAGGCGCACTTCACGATCCTGGAGAAGGCGCTCGAGTCGCTGAAGCCGGAGCAGGATTTCGTGGCGCCGCTGCCCGACCCGGTGCCGCCCGGCGCCGCCGCCAAGGTGCAGACCGGCGTCGGCGTGGACCGGCTGCGCGAGATCAACGAGGCGCTGCTCGTCCGGCCCGACGGGTTCACCTTCCACAAGAAGGTCGACCGCGCGCGGGACAAGCGCCGCCACGTGCTCGACCATCCGGCGGAGCGGACGATCGACTGGGCCGCGGCCGAGGAGCTCGCCTTCGCCACGATCGTCGCCGACGGCACCCCGATCCGCCTCACGGGCGAGGACGTCGAGCGCGGCACGTTCAGCCACCGGCATGCCGTCTTCCACGACGTGCACTCGGGCAAGCAGCTCATCCCGCTGCAGGAGTTCCGCTTCGCGCGCGCGTCGTTCGAGATCCACAACAGCCCGCTCACCGAAAACGCGACCGTCGGCTTCGAGTTCGGCTACAGCGTCTACGACCCGGCGACGCTGGTGCTGTGGGAGGCGCAGTACGGCGACTTCATCAACGGCGCCCAGGTGATGCTCGACCAGTTCGTCACCAGCGCCCGCGCGAAGTGGGGCCTGTCGCCGTCGCTCGTCTTCCTGCTGCCCCACGGCTATGAAGGACAGGGGCCGGAGCACTCGAGCGCCCGGCCCGAGCGCATCCTCGAGTCCGCGGCCGACATCAACCTGCGGCTCGCCAACTGCACGACCGCCGCGCAGTATTTCCACCTGCTGCGCCGGCAGGCCGCGCTGCTGCACGAGGATCCGCTGCCGCTGTTCGTCCTCACGCCCAAGAGTCTCCTCCGCCATCCCGCGGTGGCGTCCACGCCGATCGAGCTCGAGCAGGGCCGCTTCCTGCCGGTGATCGACGACCACGATGCGCGCGGCCGCGCGAAGAACGTCCGCCGCCTGGTCCTCTGCAGCGGCAAGGTGTACGTCGACGTGATCTCCAGCGAGCGGCGCGCCCAGGCGGCCGACGTCGCGCTCGTGCGCGTCGAGCAGCTCTATCCGTTCCCCGCCGCGCAGGTCCGCGAGGTGCTCGCCGGCTACCCGTCGCTCAGGGACGTCGTCTGGCTGCAGGAAGAGCCGGAGAACATGGGCGCGTGGACGTTCATGCGTCCGCGGCTGGAGGAGGTCCTCGACGGCCGGTGGCCGCTGCGCTACGTCGGCCGCGCGCGCAGCTCGAGCCCCTCCGAGGGATCGTCCACGTGGCACCAGCTCAATCAGAAGGCGCTCGTCGCGCAGGCGTTCGACCCGCAGCGCGGCGCGGCGGAGCCGTCGATGGTCCTGTCCAAGCAGGTGTAGGCGATGTCGAACATTGTGGTTCCCCAGCTTGGTGAATCAGTGGTCGAGGCGCGCGTCGCCCGCTGGTTGAAGAAGGAAGGCGACCGCGTCGAGACCGGCGAGCCGGTGGTCGAGCTCGAGACCGAGAAGGTCGACCTCGAGGTCGGCGCCGACCACGCCGGCGTGCTGACGAGCATCAAGCGCAAGGAAGGCGAGGACGTCACAGTCGGCGAGCTCCTCGGGATCGTCGACGAGAGCGCCGCGGCGGCGAGCGGAAACGGCAACCGCCAACAAGCACCCCAGGCACCCTCGGACGAGAAGAGAGCAACGCCGACCGCCAAACGCGTCGCCCGCGAGCACGACGTCAAGCTCGAATCGGTCGAAGGGTCAGGCGCCGGCGGCCGCGTGATGAAACAGGACGTCCACAAGGCGGTCGCACCCCAGGCACTCAAGGCACTCTTGGCACCCCAGGCACCCCAGGCACCTACCGCCGCTTCGCGAAGCGAAGAGCGCGTCCGGATGTCGAAGAGGCGCGCGACGATTGCGCGCCGCCTGGTGGAAGCCCAGCGCACGGCGGCGATGCTCACGACCTTCAACGAGGTCGACATGACCGCCGTCATGGAGCTGCGCGAGCGCCAGAAGGAAGACTTCAGGAAGAAGTACGGCGTCGGCCTCGGCATCGCCTCCTTCTTCGTCAAGGCGTCGGTCGCCGCCCTGCGCGCGTTCCCGCAGCTCAACGCCGAGATCCAGGGCGACGAGATCGTCTACAAGCACTACTACGACATCGGCATGGCGGTCGGCGCCGAGGGCGGGCTCGTGGTGCCGGTCCTGCGCGACGCGGACCGCATGTCCTTCCTGCAGATCGAGCAGGGCATCCGCGACTACGCGAAGCGCGCCGCCGACGGCACGCTCACGCTCGAGGATCTCGAGGGCGGCACCTTCACCATCACCAACGGCGGCGTCTTCGGATCCCTGCTCAGCACGCCGATCCTCAACCCGCCGCAGGTCGGCATCCTCGGCCTGCACAAGATTCAGGACCGCGCGATGCCGAGCAACGGCCAGGTCGTCATCCGGCCGATGATGTACGTGGCCCTCAGCTACGACCACCGCATCGTCGACGGCCGCGAAGCGGTGCAGTTCCTCGTCATGGTGAAGGCGTTCGTCGAAGACCCCGGCCGCCTTCTGCTGGAGAGCTGAACGATGCGACAACTGCTCGGCGGACTCGCGATTGCGGCACTCGCTGCCACGTCACTGGCTGCGCAGTCGGGCACCGTGCCGCCCGTGCCCGACGACGTCGCGGCGCCGCCGGCCGACGCCGCAAAGACGGCGTCCGGCGTCGCGTCGAAGGTCGTCAAGCCCGGCGGCGGCGAAGAGAAGCCGCTGCCCACCGACGTCGTCACCGTGCACTACACCGGCTGGTCGAGCGCCGGGCAGATGTTCGACAGCTCGCGCACGCGCGGCAACCCGGCGATGTTTCCGCTGAACCGCGCGATTCCCGGCTGGCGGGAGTGCGTGCAGCTCATGACCGTCGGCGAAACGCGCCGCTGCTGGGTGCCGCAGGAGCTCGCCTACCGCGGCCAGCCGGGCCGGCCGGCCGGAACGGTGGTCTTCGACATCGAGCTGATGGACACGCGCCGCGCGCCGAACGTGGCGCCGCCCGACGTCAAGGAGCCGCCCGACGATGCGAAGCGGACCGCGTCGGGGCTGGCGTACAGGATTCTGAAGCCCGGAACCGGCGCGCGGCGGCCGTCCGCCTTCGACCGCGTGACCGTCCACTACACCGGCTGGACGACCGACGGAAAGATGTTCGACAGCTCGGTGGCGCGCGGCATGCCCGCGACGCTCTCGCTCGAAGACGTGATCAGGGGCTGGACCGAGGGAATGCAGCTGATGGTCGAGGGCGAGCGGACGCGGTTCTGGATTCCGCAGAACCTGGCGTACAAAGGCGAGGCCGGGTCGCCCCGCGGCATGCTTGTCTTCGACGTCGATCTAATCCGGATCGAAAGGTAGGGGCGACGCATGCGTCGCCCGTATCAGTCTTCGGACATGTAGGGGTAGCGGTAGTCGCGCGGCGGGGAGAACGTCTCCTTGATCGCGCGCGCGCTCACCCAGCGGATCAGGTTCAGCTTCGATCCCGCCTTGTCGTTGGTCCCCGATCCTCTGGCGCCTCCGAACGGCTGCTGCCCCACCACCGCGCCGGTCGGCTTGTCGTTGATGTAGAAATTGCCGGCCGCATGGCGCAGCGCGGTCGTCGCCTGCAGGACGGCCGCCCGGTCGCGGGCGAACACGGCGCCGGTCAGCGCGTACGGCGACGTCTCGTCCACCGTCTTCAGCGTCTCGTCCCACTTCGCATCGTCATAGGCGTAGGCGGTGACGACAGGGCCGAAGATTTCCTCGCACATCAGGCGATAGCCGGGGTCGGCGGTCTCGATGAGCGTCGGCTCGATGAAGTACCCCTTCTCGCCGTGCGCCTTCCCGCCCTGGATGACTTTCGCGTTCCTGCGCGCGTCCTCGAGGTAGCCGCTGATCTTGTCGAAGGCCTTCCTGTCGATGACCGCGCCGGCGTAGGTGCGGAAGTCCTGGACGTCGCCCATCCGCATCTCGGCCATCATCGCCGCGACCGTGTCGCGCACCCCGGGCCAGATCGACTTCGGCACGTAGACGCGGCTTGCGGCGGAACATTTCTGCCCCTGGTATTCGAACGCGCCGCGGGCAATCGCCACCGCCAGCTCCTGCGCGTCGGCGGAGGGGTGCGCGACGATGAAGTCCTTGCCGCCGGTCTCGCCGACGAGGCGCGGATAGCTCTTGTACTTCGCGATGTTCGCGCCGACCGTCTTCCACATGCCCTGGAAGACCGGCGTGCTGCCGGTGAAGTGGATGCCGGCCAGGTCGGGCGAGTCCAGGAGCAGCGAGGAAATCTGCATCGCGTCGCCGGGCACGAAGTTGATGACGCCCGCCGGCAGGCCGGCCGCCTCGAGCAGCCGCATGATGTAGTAGCCGCTGAGCATCGCGCTCGACGCCGGCTTCCACACCACGGTGTTGCCCATCAGCGCCGGCGCGGTCGGCAGGTTCCCGGCGATCGACGTGAAGTTGAACGGCGTGACCGCGTAGACGAAGCCTTCGAGCGGCCGGTACTCCAGACGGTTCCACGTCGCGTGCGTGCTGATCGGCTGCTCTCCGTACAACTCCTGCGCGTAGTGCGGGTTGAAGCGCCAGAAGTCGATCATCTCCGACGCTGCATCGATCTCCGCCTGGAACACCGTCTTCGACTGCCCCAGCATCGTCGCGGCGTTGAGCGTCGAACGCCACGTCGTGGTCAGCAGCTCCGCGGCGCGCAGGAACACCGCCGCGCGGTCCTCGAGCGACCACGTCTCCCACTCGCGCTTCGCCTTCGCCGCGGCCTCGATCGCCTGCTGCACGTGCTGCGGCTCCGCCTTGTGCCAGTCGGCGAGTACGTGCTCGTGGTCGTGCGGCATGACCGCCTGCCCGGTCTTCCCCGTGCGGATCTCGCAGCCGCCGATGATGATCGGGATGTCGATCTTCTCGCCCGCCATCGCCTCGAGGCGCGCCTTCAGCTTCGCGCGCTCGGGCGAACCAGGCAGGTAGGAGCGATTGGGTTCGTTGACGGGCGGAGGTATCACACCCGTGATTGTACGACTCTCCCAACTCCCAACTCCCAACTTCCAACTTCCAACTCCCAAGATGACTGCACTCGTCGAGCGCGCGGCACGCCTGATGCATTCATATGGAACACAACGATTGGCGTCCGACGCGAAAACCCTACGATCTTCGAGAGAGACTCTTCGAATTCGCCTGCCTGATAGTCCGGGTAGTGCAGTTTCTGCACACTCGAGGACCGATTCCCCGTGCACTTTCCGATCAACTGCTCGAGTGCGGAACCTCCGCTGGCGCGAACTACGAAGAAGCTGACGACGGCTCCAGCCCCGCGGACAAGCTCGCCAAGAGAAGAATCACTCTGCGAGAACTGAAGGAAGCGAGGTTTCGAGGTTTCGGCTCCGGGTGCTGAAGGAGTGCGGGTACCTGACGCAGGACCAAGACCCGGTAATCGTTGAAACTGACGAACTCGTGAGGATCGTGGCGACACTGATCCGGAACAGCGATCCAGGCAAGGCCTAGGCAGTAATCGCCTTGGAAGTTGGTAGTTGGAAATTGGGAGTTACTTATTAAGTGCGCGTCGCCGCGTCGGGCGCGGGATCGCGCATCGGCACGTGGGGCTCGGCGCCGGGGACTTCCGTCTCGGCGGTGACGAGCGGCGGCCTGGCCGGCGCTTCGATGTCGACCTGGATGTCGCGCCATTTCCCCTGGCGGAACCGGGCGACGCTCAGCGTGCACCGCGTGATGTGGCCGAGCAGGATGGCGAGCCAGATGTAGCCCGGCTGGAGGCCGGTCGTTGCCTGCAGGATCGAGCACAGTCCGAGCGGCACGACGATCTGCGAGACGACCGAGATGTAGAGCGGGCTGCGCGTGTCGCCGGTGCCCTGCAGTCCACCGGTGTAGCTCAGGGCCACGGTGATGAAGAAACCCGAGACGCTGAGGTACTGCAGGAGCTCGGCCGCGATGTCGATCACGCGCCCGTCGGTCATCCCGAACACCGCCAGCAGGTACCTTGGGATCAGCACGAACAGCGCCCCGATGCATGCGGCCACGCCAAGGCCGATGTGCGAGGCGACGCGCACGCCCTCGACCGCGCGCTCCGGATTGCGCGCGCCGAGGTTCTGTCCGGCAATCGTGGCCGCGGCACCCATGAGGCCGACCGACGTCCACGTGATGAGCGAAAACAGCTCCGTGTAGCCGACGGCGTACGCCGCCTGCGCCTCGGCGCTCTCGTCGAGCCCTCCGATGAAGCGCAGCAGCAGCACGCCGGCCACGTTCATCGCGATGCCCTGCACGCCCGTCGGCAGGCCGAAGCGGAAGAGCGACCGGATGATCGTGAAGTCCGGCCGCAGATCCATTCCCGGCTCGAAATGAATCACCGAGTGCGGCTGCATCACACGCCAGATGCCGTAGGCCGAGACCAGCGTGCTGCTCGCGATCGTCCCGTAGGCGGCGCCGATCGTGCCGAACATCGGGATGAGCACGACGTTGAACGCGACGGTCGCGATGGTCATCGCGACGCCAAGACGGAGGGGCGTATGCGGGTCGCCGGCGGCGCGGAACGCGCCGCTCAGCATGAAGAACATCATCATGCCGATGAAGCCGACGAACATCGCGCGGAGGAACGGCAGCGCCTCCGCGTACACGTCCGGTGCCGCGTTGACCAGGTCGAGCAGGGCCGGCGCCGCCACCCAGCCGACCGCACCGAGGATCCCGGCAAGTCCGGCGGCCGTCAGGAACGCCTGATAGACGACGCGGTTGACCTTCTCCGGCTCGTTGGCGCCGGCAAAGCGCGCCACGAGCACGCCCATGCCGGAGAACACCGACGCGGCGAAGACGATGACGACGAGGATGATCTGCCAGCTCACGCCGATGGCGGCGTTCGCCGTGTAGCCGACGAAGTGGCCGACCATCGCGTGGTCGATGATCCCCTGCAGCCCGGCGATGACGTTCTGCAGCATCGTCGGCCACGCGAGCTTCCAGACCGCGGGACGGATGGGACCTTCGATGATGGAGCGATCGAACTTTCGAGGCTTTGCCTGGGGCCCTGCCATTCGCGAGTAGGGGCACGGAACGCCGGGCCCGTACCGCAGTCTACTACGCCGGAGACGCCACTGCCGACGCCGGCCGCGCGCGCTGGATGCTATGCTTCCCGCGTGTCGCCTCCACACCGGCTTGCACGTACGGCGGAGGAGCGCTTCTGGTCGGGTGCCGACGCAGCCGAGAGGTTCTTCATGGGGCAGGCCGAGGTCCAGAAGGCGCTCGAGAAGCTCGCCCGAACGCTCGATGCCGGAGGGATTCCGTACGCCATCATCGGCGCAATGGCCCTGAACGAGTTCGGCTACCGGCGGGTGACAGTCGACATCGACGTCCTGCTGACGCCCGAAGGCCTTGCGGCATTCAAGGCCGCGAATCTCGGCCGGGGCTACAAGGAGAGTTTCGCCGGAAGCCGGTCGGTCCGAGACACAGAACACGGAGTCGACATCGATGTCGTCCTTGCCGGCTCCTACCCGGGCGACCGAAAGCCGAAAGCCGTCGCGTTTCCCGATCCGGGTGCCGTGGCTGAACGGGGCGCGCGCGTCGCGCTGCTGCCGCTGCCGCTGCTCCTCGAGCTCAAGCTGGCCTCCGGCATGACCGCGCCGGATCGACTCAAGGATCTTGCAGACGTGCAGGAAGTGATCCGGATCAACCGCTTGCCGCGCGCGCTCGCCAACGATCTGAATCCCTTCGTCCGCGGCAAGTACCTGGAGTTGTGGCAGGCGGTCGAAGATCGATCGGAAGGCATGGACGCCGCCGGGTAAATGCCTCTCTCAGCCGGAACCAGACTTGGCCCGTACGACGTGCTCTCCGCGATTGGCAGCGGCGGGATGGGGGAGGTCTATCGCGCGCGCGACACGAAGCTCAATCGCGATGTCGCGCTGAAAGTCCTGCCCGAGTCGTTCGCGTTCGATCCAGACCGCCTGGCGCGGTTCAGGCGCGAGGCGCAGGTGCTCGCCTCGCTGAACCACCAGAACATCGCCGCGATTCACGGCTTCGAGGAGGGCGCCGGTGTTCCCGCGCTGGTCCTCGAGCTGGTCGAGGGCCCGACGCTTGCCGACCGAATCGCTCAGGGCGCGCTTCCGGCCGAGGAGGTCCTTCCCATAGCGCGCCAGATCGCCGAGGCGGTGGAAGCGGCGCACGAGCACGGCGTCATCCATCGCGATCTGAAGCCGGCGAACATCAAGGTGCGGCCTGACGGCACCGTGAAAGTCCTCGACTTCGGTCTGGCCAAGGCAATCGAGGGCGAGGCGGTGCACCTCGACGTGTCGCAATCGCCCACGATCACGACGCCGGCGGCCACGCGCCTGGGTGTCATCCTCGGCACCGCCGCGTACATGAGCCCTGAACAGGCGCGGGGAAAGGTGGTCGACAGGCGCGCCGACGTGTGGGCGTTCGGATGTGTGTTGTACGAAATGCTCACCGGCACGCGGGCGTTCGGCGGCGACGACATCACCGACACGATTGCCGCGGTCGTCCGCGCGGAGCCCGACTGGAATGCCCTGCCCGTGGCGACGCCGCCGGCCGTCCGCACCCTGCTGCGGCGATGCCTCGAGAAGGACGCCAGGAAACGATGGCAGGCCGCAGGCGACCTGCGCGTGGAGATCGAAGCGGTGCTTGCGGCGCCCGGTGCCGACAGTCACGCGCCGCCGTCCCTCCCAGCCGCGCGGCTGTCGGCATGGAGGGTCGCGGCGCTCGTACTTGTCTCCGGCATCGTCGGTTCCGCAGTCACGGCCGCGGTGATGTGGGCGCTGCGTCCTCCGGCGTCCACCGCGAGTGTGAGCAGGTTCTCGGTCCCCGTGCCCGCCGGAATGGCGTTCACGAGTACCGGCCGCCATCTCATTGCGGTGTCGCCGGACGGCTCGAGCGTGGCGTTCGTGGCGAACAACCAGTTGTACCTGAGGCGGATGGCCGACCTCGAGCCGCGGGCCATTCCCGGAACCAGCCTTGGCGCCGGCGTCACCAGTCCGTTCTTCTCGCCAGATGGCCAGTGGATCGGCTTCTGGGCTGCACGGGACAACACGCTCAAGAAGATCGCGATCAGCGGCGGCGCTCCGGTGACGCTCGCGGAAACAACCAATCCGTTCGGCGCGAGCTGGGACGGCGACACTGTCGTGTTCGGCAGGGCGGGCGAAGGCATCCTGGCGGTTCCTGCCACTGGCGGCACCGCCGAGACGTGGGTCACAACCGCGCCCGACGAGCAGGCCGACAGTCCGCAGCTCCTGCCGGGCGGCAACGCGGTGATGTTCACGGTGACCAGGGCGAGCGGCCTGGCCCGATGGGACAGCGCCGACATCGCCGTTTTCGTCCGGGGCACTGGAGAGCGGAAAGTGTTGGTCCACGGCGGCGCCGCGGGCCGTTACCTGCCCACAGGCCACATCGTCTACGCCGTCGGCGCGAACCTCATGGCAGTGCCCTTCGATGTCCAGCGTCTCGAGGTGACAGGCGGTCCCGTGCCCGTCATGGAGGGCGTGACGCGGGCCGCCAACGCCGCGATCAACACGGGCGCCGCCAACTTCGCCGTGTCGGGCAATGGCACATTGGTCTTCGTTCCCGGCGCAGGGGACGCGGTCGATCTGCGAACACTGGTGTGGACCGATCGAGCGGGGCGGGAAGAGCCCGTGAAGACGCCGGCGCGCGCCTTCTTGTATCCGCAGGTCTCGCCGAGCGCGCGACAGCTGGCCATCGAAGTCAAGTCTGACAGCGACGACATCTGGACGTTCGACCTCGCTCGCGGCGTGCTGACACGGCAGACGTTCGAGCCGGAGGAAGACGAGACGCCGGTCTGGTCGCCTGACGGGGTGTGGGTGGCCTACGCATCAACCCGCGGGAAAGACCGCACCGTGTTCCGGCGGCGCGCGGACGGCAGCGGCCCCGAAGAGCCGCTGTGGAGCGCCCCGCTGCCGGCGCACAGCCACGTCGAGGACTGGTCGCGCGACGGACACCTGGTCCTCGCGATCACGGCCGACTTCGGCAGCCAGCAGTACGACGTGATGGTCCTGCCGGTGGACGGCGACCGCGCGCCCAGGCCGCTTCTCCGGACCCGATTCAACGAACAGGCGGGCCGCATCTCGCCGGATGGCCGCTGGATCGCCTACAGCTCCGATGAGTCGGGCCGCGTCGAAGTGTACGTGCAGGCGTTTCCCTCTCTCGAGGGCAAGTGGCAGATCTCAACCGGGGGCGGGACGCAGCCGGTGTGGTCCAGGCGCGGAGACGAGCTGTTCTATCGCGGCGACGGCTCGGTGATGGCGGTGGGTCTGCCGCCGGGAGCGTCGTTTGCTCCGGGCGCGCCGCAGAAGGTGTTCGACGATCGGTTTCACTACGCGGGAACTGGTCACGCCAACTACGACGTGTCGCCCGACGGCCGGCGGTTCCTCATGATCAAGGACGGCGGTTCCGACGGCCAGACGGCGGGGGCCCAGCACATCATCGTCGTGCAGAACTGGACCTCTGAGCTGGCGCGTCTCGTCCCGACCAACTGAGGAGTGTCCCGCCGCCACTCGACTACACGTCCAGCTCCCGGGCTTCCTCGGCGCGCTCCATGATGAAGCGGAAGCGCGCGGACGCGTCCTTCCCCATCAGCTCGTTGATGATGCGGTCGGTGACGATCTGATCCGAGATGTCGACGCGCAGCAGGCGCCGCGTCTTCGGATTGAGCGTCGTCTCCCACAGCACCTTCGGCATCATCTCGCCGAGCCCCTTGAACCGCGTGATCTCCGGATGGCCCCGGCCTGCCCTGAGCGCGGTCGAAGGGCCGTTGCCGTGCTGCTTCAGGATGCGGTCCCGGTGCGCGTCGTCGAGCGCCCAGTGCGTCTCCTTGCCGATGTCGATGCGGTAGAGCGGCGGCTGCGCGAGGAACACCTTGCCGGCGGCAATGAGCTGCGGCAGGTGGCGGTAGAGAAACGTGAGCAGCAGCGTCGCGATGTGATGGCCGTCCGAGTCGGCGTCGGCAAGGATGACCACCTTGCCGTAGCGCAGCCGTCCCAGATCGAAGTTCTTGCCGAGGCCGCAGCCGAGCGCGACGACCAGGTCGGCGAGCTCCTTGTTCTCGAGCACCTTCGCGAGCGTCAGCCCTTCGGTGTTCATCACCTTGCCGCGCAGCGGCAGGATCGCCTGCTTCGTGCGGTCGCGTCCCTGCTTCGCGGAGCCGCCGGCGGAGTCGCCTTCGACGACGAACAGCTCGCTGTCGTCGCGGCCGGCGCCGGTGCAGTCACTGAGCTTGCCGGGCAGGTTGAGCCGTCCCGTGGTCGCGGTCTTGCGCGTCACCTCGGCCTGCGCCGCGCGGCTCGCCTCGCGGGCGCGGGCGGCGAGAATGACGCGCGCGACGATCGACTCGGCGACGCTGCGGTTGTGGTTCAGCCAGTGCTCGAGCGCGGGCCGGACGGCCGAATCGATCGTGGCGGTGAGCTCCGGGTTGTTCAGCCGGTCCTTCGTCTGCCCCTGGAACTGCGGTTCCTGGATGAAGATGCTGAGGACGCCGGTGAGCCCCTCGCGGATGTCGTCCGCGGTCAGCGTCACGCCCTTCGGCGACAGGCTGTGCGTGTCGATGTAATTGCGGACCGCCTTGCCCAGTCCCGCGCGCAGGCCGTTCTCGTGCGTGCCGCCGGATCCGGTGGGGATGCCGTTGACGTAGCTGCGCACGTGCTCGTCGGTCGCCTCGGTCCACTGCAGCACCAGATCCAGCTTCGGGCCGCTCTCGCGCGCGAGCACGAACGGCGCTTCGTGCACCGGCTTCGAGCCGCGCTCGGCGACGATCTTCTTCAGGTAGTCGCTGAGCCCTTCCTCGTGCTGGAAGACGACTTTCCCGCCGGCTGCCGGCTGCCGGCTGCCGGCAGAAGTCTCGTCCTCGAAGGTGACCTTGACGCCCTTGTGGATGTAGCTGACCACCTCGAGGCGCTCGCGGATGATCGCCGCGTCGAACTCCACCTTCGGAAAGATCGTGGGGTCGGGATGGAAGTAGACGGTCGTCCCCGTGCCGCGCGCGGGACCGGCCTTCTTCAGCGCGCCGGTCGGCTTGCCGCGCTTGAACGTCATCTCCCACAGCGCGCCGTCGCGCTTGACGCTCGCGTGCAGCTCGGACGACAGCGCGTTCACCACGCTCGCGCCGACGCCGTGCAGACCGCCCGCGGTCTTGTAGGAGCCCGGCTCGAACTTGCCGCCCGCGTGGAGCACGGTGAAGATCGTCTCCAGCGCGCTCTTCTTCGTCTTCGGGTGCTTGTCGACCGGCGCGCCGCGCCCGTCGTCTGCGATCGTGATGGAGCTGCCGTCGGCGTGGAGCGTGACGCTGATGTTCGAGGCGTAGCCGTTCATCGCCTCGTCGACGGCGTTGTCGAGGATCTCCCACACGAGGTGATGCAGGCCGGCGGTGCCGACGCCGCCGATGTACATGCCCGGGCGCTTGCGGACCGGCTCGAGCCCCTCGAGAACCGTGATGTCTCTGGCGGTGTAGTTGGCCACAGGAGGAAGAAGGAAGGAGATAGGAGGAAGAGCGACAAGCGCCCTATCTCCTGCCTTCTATCTCCTTCCTCCTGATTAGAGTAGCATCCTCACGTGGTTGGCCGGTTGATTGCCGCCGGTGGCGCAACGCTCGCCGTGGTCGGCCTCTTCGCCGCCACGCTGTACGTCTCCTCAGGGTCGCGCAACGTCAACGTGGCGCCCGCCACCTCATCGGGCCTCGCGCGCGATCTCGGGAGGCCCCAGTCAACGACGCTCTGGCCGGCGTGGACCGTGACCATGGCCAACACCGCGCATCATGCGCTCGTCGTGGACGTGGAGGCCCGCCGCGTCGAACAGGCGCGGCAGATCGCGGAGCAGATCGTGGAGCCGGTGCGGTCGCGGGGCTACCAGGAGATCCTGATCTACATCCGCAAGGCCGGCGATCCGGAGGCGCTGATGCGGCGCGTCCAGTGGACGCCGAAGACGGGCTACGTCGAGTCGGCCTACGGCGCCGCCAGATAACTTCCAACTCCCAACTGCCGATTCCCAATCGTCCTGGACGTTGGAGGTTGGGCGTTGGGCGTTAGCGCGGTTTCGACTTCTTCGTAGTGTCCGGCTTTAGCCGGACCACACACGGCGGTGCCGATCAACTTGGTCCGGCTAAAGCCGGACACTACGACGTTTCAGAAACCGCTCTAGTCCCTGTCAGCCGCCTCGGCCTTCGCCTTCGACGTCTTGCGCGCGCGCGTACGTGCGGCCTTTGCCGGTGCGGTCTTCCGCTTCGTGCCGGTGGTCTTCCGCCTGCGAGACGGAGGCGGCGGCGCGTCCACCGTTTCCGCCTCGACGATCGGCGGCTCCTCCACCGCCTCGGTCGCGACCGGCCCGCTGACAGCGACTTCCGGAATCTCCTCCACCGCCGCCTCGACGACCTCCGCCGTCTCCACGGCCGCGGCCGGCGCCGCACTCGTCATCTTCGGGCCCGCGAAGAACCGCGGCGCGCCGCGGCGATCCCGATCCAGACGCAGGACGCCGTCCTTGGCGGCCGCGCGCAGCAGCGCGTCCACGTTCGCGAAGCCGTACTTCCGCTCGTCGAAGCCGTCGATGGCGCCGCGCAGGAACTGCCGCGCCTGGCGGACGTACATCGGCCACCGTGCCCCGCCGGCGATGAACGCCTGCTGGCAGGCGCGGATGCCGTCCTGATGGCTCATCGCCCCTCGACCTTGCTCGGGGCGACCCTGAGGCTCTCGAAGGGTCGGCGACGCCGGCGCCTCCTCGAAGTCGTTCACGGGCTCCTGCAGGGCGGCCCCTTGCGGGCCGCCCGCGTCTGGCGGGCCGTAAAGACCCGCCCTACCCGTGTCGGCATCCTCACGTGCCTCGACGAGCAGGCTCCGTCCCGACTCGCGCAGCATGACCGCGCCGGTCTCGGCCACCTTCTCCATGAAGTCGCGGAAGCTGCTCGCGCCGTACTCGCGCTCCGAGAACGTGGAGTCGAGCTGCAGCAGCGTGCTCTTCAGCACGCCGAGCTGCGGCGTCACCTCCCGCTCCGACAGCACCGTGAGCGCGCGCTTCACCAGCGGGAGGACCTTCGAGATGTCGCTGGCGGCGCCCCGCTTGCCGCGCCGATCGGCGCTCCGTCCGGGGCCCTTCGTCCCGACCAGGTTCTCGTAGGCGATGAACTCGTGGCAGTTCTTCTGCATCGTCACGCTGGTGAACTGGCGTCCACCGACGACGATGACCGTGCGGCCGTACTGCTTGAGCTTTTCGACGAGCGAGATGAAGTCGCTGTCGCCGCCGACGATGACGAAGGCGTTGATGTGGTCGTGCGTGAACGCCATCTCCAGCGCGTCGAGCGCCATGGTGATGTCGGCGCCGTTCTTGTCGCCGCCGGGCGTCACGTTGCGCTGGACCATGCGGATGGCATGCTGCGTCAGCACGCGGCTGTAGTCGCCGGCGCGCTTCCAGTCGCTGTAGGCGATCTTGGTCACGATCTCGCCGCGCTCCTTGATGGCTTCGAGCACGAGACCGATGTCGAACTGGCCGCCGATGGTGTTCTTGACCCCGATTTCCACGTTGTCGAAATCGATGAACACGGCGATGCGGGTACTGCGCGAGTCGGTGAGAACCATAAAACGTACCAGTATACCTGTGGACGCAGGGGCACGGCGGCGCCGTGCCCCTACCGCGTCAGACGGTCGAGAAAGGCGAGCACGGGCGTCCAGTACGCCGTGTGGTTCACGCTGAAGAAGTCGTTGTGGTCGGCGCCGCTGATGCGGACGAACTCCTTGTGCGCGTCGATCCGCTCGAAGAGCTCCTCGCCGAGCGCGAACGGCACGATGCTGTCGGCGTCGCCGTGCATGACGAGCACCGGCCGCGGAAAATCCCGCAGCAGCTCCACGGTCGAGAACCGGTATCTGCCGAAGAGATTCAGCGCGCGCAGCACCGGCTGGCTGCGCGCGACCGACGCCTTGTCGGGAAACCCGCTCTCGAGCACGACCGCATCCGGCGTGACCACGCGTGCGGCGAAGGCCGCGATCGGCGCACCAAGCGATCGTCCCCAGAACACGAGCGGCAGCCCCGGCGTCCGGTGCGCGGCCGCATGGCGCACGGCGGCCTCGGCGTCCCGATAGACACCATCCTCGGTCGGCGTGCCCGTGCTCAGTCCGTAGCCGCGATAGTCCACGGCGAGGACGCGGACGCCCTGCATATGAAGCGCCGCAAATACCGGCAGCCATAAGGAGAGGTTTCCGCCGTTGCCATGGAAGTACACGACGGCGGCGCGCGGCTGTTCCGGTTCGAGCTGCCAGGCGGACAGCCGCTCGCCGTCGGCGGTGGTGAGCGTGACGGCCTGGTAGCGCAGGCCGAAGCGCGCGGGCGTCTCGTCCTCCCCTTTCGTGGGGAAGAACACGAAGCGCGGCTCCAGGGAGCCGACCAACGTCCTCAGCAGGAGCAGCGCGACCGCGACGACGAGCAGGACCGCCGCGGCTTTACCGTACAGCGGCATGACCGGAGATCACGACCCCGAGAACGGCGGGGGATTCTCCACGTCGTTGGGAATGACGCGAATGAACTGGCCGCGCTGCAGCAGCTCGCGTCCCTTGCCGCCGCGGCCGGTCACCTCGTACTTCGCGGTGCTGATCGTCTGCTCGCCGCCGCGGCTCGTCTCGACGCGCATGAGGTCCCGGTCGCCGACCGAGGCGACGAAGCCGAGCACGCGGTCCTCCTTGCCGGTCAGCTTGATGAGGATCACGCCCTTGCCGGGGCCGGACAGGTAGTTCACCTCATCGGCGCGGCAGAGAATCGCGCGCGCATCCTGCGTGGCGGCGATGATGATCTCCTCGCCGGTGAGCCGGGCGACGCCGACGACCTCGACGCCCTGCGAGGGGCGCGCGTACCGCCGCCCGGCGCGCGTGCTCGGCTCGACGAACGGCTCGAAGCTGAAACGCAGGCTGTAGCCGTCGCTCGTCACCGCCATCGCGTGGATCGGCGGCGGCTCCGCTTCCTTGCGCGCGGCGATGTCGCCGATCGCCCGCGGGTCGAGGCTGAACGCGGCAATCACCCGTTCGCCGTCGCGCAGCTTGAACAGCTTCTGCACCGGCTCGCCGTAGCCGGTGGACGCGGGCACGTCGATGATGCGCGACGTATACGCGGCGCCGAAGTTGGTGAAGAACACGACCGACGCGCGCGTGCTGCCCGGCACGACGGCCAGCACCGCGTCCCCTTCACGCAGCCGCGTCGTGGCCAGGTCGCGCACTTCCTTCTGCCGCTTCACCCAGCCGTCGCGCGACACGATGACGACGTTGTCTTCCTCGACGATGAAGTCGTCGGCGGTGAAGGAGACCTCCTCGGCGGCCTCGATGAGGCTGCGCCGCTTGTCGTCCTTCCCGTCCCTCTTCTGGATGTCCTCGATCTCGTCGCGAACGACCCTCCAGCGGCCCTCCTCGTCCTTCAGCAGGCCGGTGATCTGCCGCGCGCGCCTGCGCTTGTCCGCGAGCTCGTCCTGGATGACCAGAATCTCGAGGCGGGCGAGGCGATAGAGCTTGAGCTCGAGAATCGCGTCGGCCTGCTCGTCGTCCAGGCCGAAGCGCTTCATGAGCTTCTCCGCCGCGTCGGCCTTGCCTTCCGACTTGCGGATCAGCTTCAGGATCTCGTCGAGGGCGTCGAAGACCTTCTCGAAGCCCTCGAGGATATGAATGCGCTTCTTCAGCGCCTCGAGCTCGTGCGCCAGCCGGTTGGTGACGACCTCGAGGCGGAAGTGGAGGAAGTGCCAGAGGATCGCCTTCAGGTCGAGGCGCTCGGGCCGCCCGACTTCCGCGTTCTCCGTCGGAATCAGGCACGTCAGGTTGACGATGAAGTTGGACTGGAGCGGCGTGTTCTTGAAGAGATACGCCATCACGAGCTGCGGGTCGGCGTCCTTCTTGATCTCCAGCTCGATCCGCACGTCGTCGGTGGAGATGTCGCGGACGTCGAGCAGCGGCGGCAGCTTGCGGGAGACCACGACCTCGCCGATGCGCTCGACGAGCGACGCCTTGTTCACCGCGTAGGGGATGCTCGTGATGTACAGCTTCTGCCCCGAACGCGACGCCGGCCCCTCGTCCCAGGTGGCCCGCATGCGCACGGTGCCGGACCCGGTCTTGTACATCTCCTTCAACTCGTCGGGAGAGTTGAGGATCTGCCCGCCGGTCGGAAAGTCCGGACCCTTCACGTAGCGGCACAGCTGCACGCTGCTCAGATCGGGGTTGTCGAGCAGCTTCAGGAGCGCCGTGCAGACTTCGCCGAGGTTGTGCGGCGGAACGTTCGTCGCCATGCCGACGGCGATGCCCGTGGTGCCGTTGATCAGCAGGTTCGGGATGCGCGCGGGCAGGACGACCGGCTCGCTCTTGGTGCCGTCGTAGTTGGGGCGGAAGTGGACGGTCCGCTGGTCGATCTCCGAGAGCAGTTCGTCCGCGAGCCGCGCCAGCCGGCACTCCGTGTAGCGCATCGCCGCGGCGTTGTCGCCGTCGAGCGAGCCGAAGTTGCCGGAGCCGTCGATGAGCGGGTAGCGCAGCGAGAAGGGCTGCGCCATGCGCACGAGTGTTTCGTAGAGCGCCGCGTCGCCGTGGGGGTGATAGCTCCCCATCACGTCGCCGACCACCTTCGCGCACTTGCGGTGCTTGGCGTCGGCGGTCAGGCTCTGCTGCCACATCGTGTAGAGGATGCGGCGCTGCACCGGCTTCAGGCCGTCGCGCACGTCGGGCAGCGCTCGGGAGGTAATGACCGAGAGCGCGTAGTTCAGGTACCGCGTCTGCGCTTCCTCGTGCAGCGCAACGGCGTCGCTGAATCCGCCCGGGGGCGGCGCGGCGGGTGTGTCGGCTGTGTCGGCGAGGTCGAAGAGAGAAGGGGTCGACGTGCGACGCTTGGCCATCAGATCTGGAACATCTTACCGGGATTCATTCGATTGTCGGGATCGAGCGCGCGCTTGATCGCGCGCATGACGTCCACGGCATCGCCGTGCTCCTCGCGCAGGTACTCCATCTTGCCGATGCCGACGCCATGCTCGCCGCTGCAGGTGCCGCCCATCGCCAGCGCCCGCTTCACCAGCCGGCCGTTGATCTGCGTCGCCTCGGCCAGCTCCGCCGGATTGTCCGCGTCCAGCGCGAAGATGACATGGAAGTTGCCGTCGCCCACGTGGCCGACGAGCGTCGCCACGAGCGTGGACTGCTGCAGGTCGCGCTTGGTCTCGAGCACGCACGCGGCGAGCCGGGAGATCGGCACGCACACATCCGTCGTCCACGCCTTGCTGCCGGGACGCAGCGCGAGGGCCGCGTAGAACGCGTTGTGGCGCGCATGCCAGAGGCGCGCCCGATCCTCGGTCCTCGTCGCCCACTCGAAATCGCGGCCCCCGTTCTCGCCGGCGATCGCCTGCACCTCGTGCGCGCACTCGGCGACGCTCCCGGGGCTCGTCCCGTGGAACTCGAAGAACAACGTCGGCTTGAGCGGGTACGACAGCTTCGAGTACCTGTTGACGGCGTCGATCTGCACCTCGTCGAGCAGCTCGATGCGCGCGACCGGGATGCCGAGCTGAATGGTGGTGATGACGGTCTGCACCGCCCCGTCCATCGATTCGAACGGGCACACGGCCGCGGACACCGCCTCGGGCAGCCCGTGGAGGCGAACGGTCACTTCCGTGATCACACCCAGCGTGCCCTCGGATCCGACGAACAGCCGCGTCAGGTCGTAGCCGGACGAGGACTTCCGCGCGCGGCCGCCGGTCTGAATCACCTGCCCGTCGGCGAGCACGACCGTCAGCCCGAGCACCACCTCGCGCATCGTCCCGTAGCGCACCGCCGTGGTCCCCGACGCGCGCGTGGCCGCCATGCCGCCAATCGTCGCGTCCGCGCCAGGGTCCATCCAGAACTGCACGCCCATCCCGTCGAGCGCCTCGTTCAACTGGCGATGCGTGACGCCTGCCTCGACGGTCGCGTCGAGATCCTCGACGCTGATGCGCAGCACGCGGTTCATGCGCGAGAGATCGATCGAGACGCCGCCGCGGACGGCGTTGACGTGCCCCTCGAGCGCGGAGCCGACGCCGAACGGCACCACCGGAGCGCCGTGCCGCGCGGCCGCGCGCACCACCGCGCTGACTTCGTCCGTACTCACCGGAAAGACGACGACGTCGGGTTCGCCGGCGGCGTGCCAGGATTCGCCGTGGCTGTGATGCTCGATTTGCGTGGCGTTGGTGGTGCTGCGGTCGGCGAGCAGACTCTGCAGGTCGGCGACGAGTGCCGCGCGCGCCGTGGCCGACAGGATCGAAGGCATGGCCGGTTGGTATTATCGCCTGCTGTGACTTCTCCATTCACCCGCAAGACGCTCTCATTCCTGCGCTCGCTCACGCGCAACAACGATCGCGAATGGTTTCGCGCCCGCAAGGCTGACTACGAGCGCCACGTGCGCGGGCCGATGATGGAGATGCTCGATCGCCTGGCCGCCGACCTGCCGCGGTTCGCGCCGGAGGTCATCGCGGACCCGCGTGTGTCGCTCTACCGCATCTACCGCGATACGCGGTTCAGCGCGGACAAGACGCCGCTGAAGACGCACGCCGCCGCACACTTCCCCTCGAAGCCGTTCCGGCGCGGCCAGGGCGCCGGCCTGTACTTCGAGGTCGCCCCCGGCTGGTGCTGGATCGGCGGCGGCTTGTACATGCCGTCGCCGCAGGACCTGCAGGCGATCCGCGGGCACATTGCCGCACACCACCGCGCCTTGCACCGCATCGTGACGCGGCCGGCGTTCACGCGCGCGGTCGGAAGGCTCGACGGCGAGCAGCTCACGCGCGTGCCGCGCGGCTACCTCGAGGACCATCCTGGCGAGTACTACCTCCGGTTCAAGCAGTTCCTCGCCGGCCGCGAGTTCGAAGCGGAGTTCGCCACCAGCCCGCGCTTCTACCGCCAGGTGCTGACAACGTTCGAGGCGGTCGTGCCGCTCGTCCGCTTCCTGAATGCGCCGCTGCTCAAGCGGAGCGCGCAGGCCCCGCCCGCAGAATTTCTGTCACATCGGCGGCAAACCGCTCAGCGTCCGGCTGGGTAAGCGCCGCCGTCGTCACCCGGATCGCCGGCGGGCTGGCGATGCGGAAGCGCTCGCCGGGCGCGACCGCCCACCCGCGGTCCGCCAGCCCCCGCACCGTGCGCGCCTCGTCGCGGACGGGAATCCACACGTTCAACCCCGAACGCCCGTGCGCACGGACGCGCGACGACGAGAGCGCCGCCAGCAGCGCGTTGCGCCGCTGCGCGTAGATGTCCGCCGCGCGGGCGAGCCGCCGGCCGCCAGCGGGGTCCGACCAGAGCGACAACGCAAGCCGCTGAAGGATGCGGCTCACCCAGCGCGTGCCGAGCGCCTGCCGCCCCTGCACGCGCGCGGTCGTCAGTTCGTCGGCGGCCATGACGGCCAGACGCAGGTCCGGCCCCAGGAACCTGGAGGTCGATCGGACGATGGCCCAGGCGGCGCGCGAGCGCTCGCGCAGCGTCACGGGTGGCGCGCCCGCGATCGGCGCCGCCGCATCGTTCTCGATGAGCACCGTGTCGGGACACTTCCTGAGGATGCGCCTGAGCTCGCCCGCCCGTGCGTCGCCGATGGCGGCGCCCGTCGGGTTCTGCGCGCGCGGCGAGACGAGGACCGCCGTGGTCCTTCCGGCAAGCGCAGCCTCGAACGCCGCCGGCACCGGACCTTCGTCGTCGATGGCGTAAGGGATCGGGACGAGCCCTGACACCTTGAGGAGATCGACAGCCCCCGGGAATCCAGGGTCCTCGACGGCGATGCGGTCGCCGGGCTTCGCATGCTCGCGAAGCACGCGCTCGATCGCGTCGAGCTCGCCGCCGAGAATCGTGATCGCTCGCGCATGGATGCCGTCGGCCTCGAGGTCGCTCGCCGCAAACGCGACCAGGCCGGCGAGCTGCGTTTCCGCGCCGTACAGCAGCGCTTCGTCGTCGAGCGACCGCAGGACGGGACCGAGCGGCGGCAGCAGCTCCGGGTCCGGACTGCCGGTGGCCAGGTCGATGGTTCCGGGCGGCAGATCCGGAGTGATCGGCGCCGCTGGAGTCTCGGGACGGGCCACGACGCGTGTGCCCTGACGGCCGGAGCCGGCCACGAGCCCGCGCGCCCGCAGCAGTTTGTAGGCGGCGGCCACGGTGGCCGGACTGACCTTGAGCGTCGCGGCCAGGTCGCGCACGGGCGGCAGCGCGCCGGTCTCGGCGGCCCGGCCAGCGCGAACGGCCCGTTCCACCGACTCGGCAATGGCCGCTGCAGTGCGTCCGGAGATAGCTATTTGTGACACTACGTAATACTGTTTGTACTATAACATATGTCAAGGGCGACTGCTTCACAATGAGCCTGTGCCCACCGCTCCGGGCGACGAGTACCGCTCGCGTCTCGCCGATCGCCGCGCCCTCCACGACACCCTGAACGCCCGGGACGCGCGCCTGAGCGCGGCCCGTCTCGTGGCGTTCGGCGTGGCCGTGGCCCTGGCGAGCGCCGGCTGGATGGGTGCGCTCTCCTGGATGTGGCTGGCGGCGCCCGTGCTCGCCTTCTGCGTGCTGATTCAGCGCCACGACCGCGTCATCCGGCGGCGCGACGCCGCCGCGCGGGCGATCGCCTTCTACGAACGCGGCCTGGCGCGCGTCGAAGACCGCTGGATTGGAGGCGGCGAACCGGGCGACCGCTTCCGCGACGATCGCCACCTGTACGCCAACGATCTCGACGTCTTCGGCCGTGGATCGCTCTTCGAGCTGCTGTCCATCGCGCGGACGCGCGCCGGAGAGGAGACGCTTGCGGCCTGGCTGACGACCCCCGCCGCGCCGGATGACGTGCGTCTCCGGCAGGACGCGGTCACGGAGCTGACGCCGTCGCTCGATCTGCGCGAGGCGCTCGCGCTGGCGGGCACCGAGGTCCGCGCGAGCGTGGACAGCGAGGCGCTGGTGGCGTGGGCGCAGGAGCCGCCGCAGCTGCACTACCGGTGGCTCCGGCCGATCGCGTGGGCCCTCAGCGCGGCGGCGGTCGGGTCCGCCGCGTGGTGGGGCCTGTCCGGCGATCCCGGCCTCTTCGTGGCCGTGGTCGGGCTCGAACTTCTCTACTCGATTCCGCAGCGCGCGCGCATCACCCGCGCGCTGCACGCGGCCGAAGGCCCGGCCCGGGACCTCGACGTGCTGGCCCACGTGCTCGAGCGCATCGAGCACGACACGTTCAGCGCCTCCCGCCTGGCCGCACTCCGCGGCAGCCTCGATACCGGACGCGTGCCTGCGTCCGTTGCCATCCGGCGCCTCCACCGGCTGGTGGAGCTGCACGACTGGCAGCACAACCAGTTCTTCGCGCCCATCGCCGCGGCGATGCTGTGGGGCACGCATCTCGCCTGGGCGATCGACGCCTGGCGCAGCCGCTACGGATCACACGTCGCCACGTGGCTGCGCACGGTGGGCGAGTTCGAGGCGCTGTCCTCGCTCGCCGCCTACCGCTACGAGCACCCCGATGACGTCTGGCCTCAGCTCGCGAACGGACCGCGCGCGACGTTCGACGGCCTCGCGCTCGGCCACCCGCTGCTGCCGGCCGCGCGCATGGTTCGCAACGACGTGCGGCTCGCCGGCGACACGCGCCTGCTGGTCGTCAGCGGCTCCAACATGTCGGGCAAGAGCACGCTGCTGCGGACGGTCGGCGTCAACACCGTCCTCGCGCTTGCCGGCGCGCCCGTGCGCGCCTCGTCTCTCCAGCTCACCCCGCTCGCCGTCGGCGCCACGCTTCGCATCCAGGACTCGCTGCAGGAAGGGCGCTCGCGCTTCTTCGCCGAGATCACGCGCATCCGCGAGCTGACCGACGTCGCCGGCCCCTCGACCGGGCTCGGGGCAGGCCCCTCGACCGGGCCCGCGGCCGGTCCGTGCCTGCTCTTCCTGCTCGACGAGCTGTTCCACGGCACCAACTCGCACGACCGCCTCGTGGGCGCCTCGGCCGTGCTGCGCACGCTCGTCGACCGGGGCGCGATCGGCCTCATCACCACCCACGACCTCGCCCTCACCGCCGTGGCCACCGACCTCGCGCCGCGCGCCGTGAACGTCCACTTCGACGACCATTTCGAGGGCGGCGAGATCCATTTCGACTACCGCATGAAACCGGGCCCGGTCACGCGCAGCAACGCCATTGCGCTCATGCGCGCCGTGGGGCTGGACCTTTGACCCTGGACCTTTGACCTTTTCTGACTTGGCATGAGCACCAACAACGCCGCCGTGACCTACGGCACCTACCTGCGCATCGACGACCTCCTCGCGCTCCAGAACCCGCGCTCCACCGGCCCCGAGCACGACGAGATGCTCTTCATCGTCATCCACCAGGTCTACGAGCTGTGGTTCAAGGAGCTGCTGCACGAGCTCGATCGCGTGGCGGGCCTGCTCACGGCGGACGAGTCGCATCGCGCGCAGCACACGTTGAAGCGCGTGCTGACGATCCTGAAGGTGATGGTGGCGCAGCTCGACATCCTCGAGACGATGACGCCGCTGGAGTTTCAATCCTTCAGAGCGCGGCTCGAGGCGGCCAGCGGATTCCAGTCGGACCAGTTCCGCCAGATCGAGTTCGTGCTCGGGCGCAAGAGCGACGCGGCCATCGCGCGCTTTCCCGAGGGGAGCCGCGCCCGCGGCGCGCTCGAGCTGCGCTACACGCAGCCCACGCTGTGGGACGCCTTCCTGCACTACCTCGCCCGTGAGGGCTACACGGTGCCGCAGGAGCAGCTCACCCGCAACGTGGCGGCGGCCGTGGAGCCGTCGCCCGCCATCCAGGAGATCCTGATCGAGATCTACCGGCGCGACCCGAAGAACGCCGAGCTGTGCGAGCGGCTCGTGGACCTCGACGAAGGCGTCCAGGAATGGCGCTACCGCCACGTGAAGATGGTCGAGCGGACGATCGGCACCAAGCGCGGCACCGGCGGATCGACAGGCGCCGGCTACCTGCGCAGCACCGTCGGCGACAACCTGTTTCCCGACCTCTGGGAGATCCGGACGCAGTTGTGAACGATCTCGCCGTTCACTACAGCCGCTTCCGCGTCGCCGAACGCCTGCTCCTGACCGGGCACTCACATCAGGCCTGGCCGGATGTGGGCTTCGAGGCGCAGCAGCGCGCGTGGCTCGACGCGGCGGCGCTCGTGGACGACAAGTGGGACGAGGCAGCGCGCCAGGCCGACCGCGTTCGCGCCGGCTTCGCGCGGCTCCTCGGCGACGCGCCCTCGAATATCGCGCTCGGCCAGAACACGCACGAGCTCGTCACGCGCCTGCTGTCCGCGCTGCCGCTAGGCGAACGGCCGCGCCTCGTCACCACCGACGGCGAGTTCCACAGCCTGCGTCGCCAGACCGATCGCCTCGCCGAGGACGGATCGCTCGACATCGTCAATGTCGCCGCTCGTCCGGCAGCGGCCCTGAGCGAGCGTCTGGCCGCGGCGGTCAACGACCGCACGGCCGCGGTGATGGTGTCGTCCGTGCTGTTCGAGACCGCGGAGATCGTCCCCGGCCTCGACCACGTGGCGGCGGCGTGCCACCGCGCGGGCGCGGAGCTGCTCGTGGACGCCTACCACCACCTGAACGTGGTGCCGTTCGATCTCCGCGCGATGGGACTCGGCGACGCCTTCGTCACCGGCGGGGGCTACAAGTACTGCCAGCTTGGCGAGGGGAACTGCTTTCTCCGCGTGCCGCCGGACCGCCGCATGCGTCCCGTGCTTACGGGCTGGTTTGCGGAGTTCGCAGCGCTCCCCGACGAGCACGCGCCCGGGATGGTCGCTTACGGGCCCGGCGCCGCGGCATTCGGCGGCGCAACCTATGACCCGACGTCGCATTACCGCTCGGCCGCCGTGTTCGCCTTTCACGAGCAGCAGGGCCTGACGCCGGATCGCCTGCGCGCCATCAGCAGGCATCAGATGGGGCTGCTGATATCGGGCTTCGAGGCCCTCGATCTGGATCCACGCGTCGCGAGGATCGATCCGCTCCGCGCAGACGCGCGCGCCGGATTTCTGGCCATCCGCGCGCCACGCGCCGGCGAGCTCGCGGCCGGGCTGCGCGAACGCGGCGTGTTCACCGACGCGCGCGGCCAGATCCTGCGGATGGGTCCGGCGCCGTACCTCGCCGACACGCAGCTCACGGACGCGATGGTGGCGTTCGGCGAGATCGTGCGAGGAGCGCCACGCCCGCGCTGACGAGGCTGCTGATCACGAGCAGCCCCATCGCGGGGCGGAGGCCCGCGGCCTCGGCGACGACGCCGACGAGCGCGGGCAGCGCCATCGCTCCGACTTGTGCGGCCGTCATCATCACGCCGAAGGCCATCCCTGCGTTGGCGGAAAACCGCTCGCCGCCGAGCGCGAGCGCCGTCGGTACCAGGAGCGCGATGGACGCGCCGGCGAGGAACGGCAGCACCGCCAGCACGGCAGGCCGGGACACGAGCACCAGCGCCAGCGTGCAGATCCCGCATGCGCCGCCGGCCATGGCGATCGCCAGTTCCTTGTCCCGATCCACGTACCGCGACAGCGCCAGGCGGCCGGCAATCAGGCCGAACCAGTAACTCGCCAGCGCCCACGCGGCACCCTGCGCCGTGAATCCCTGGCCGAGCAGATACGTCGACGTCCACCCGGCCATCGTCACGTCGTTCGCGGCGCCGAGCAGCACGAGCATGATGACCGCGGCGAACCCGGGCTGCCGCAGAATCCGAGCGGCCGCGGCGAGCGTGAGGTGGGCCGGCGTCGCCGACGCCGGGGCATGGATCCGCAACGTCGTCACCGCCACGATCGCGGCGAGCGTTGAGGCGCCCACGACCAGCACTCGCCACGACACGCGGCCGGCCAGGCCCGCGGCCGCGAGGGGCATGGCGAGTCCGCCGGCGGCCACGGCGATGGAGATGGCGTTCAGACGACGCCCGCGTTCCCCCGGAAATGCATTCGACACGAGCACGTTGGCGGCGGTGTTGAGGCCCGCGGCCGCCACGCCGAGGGCGGCAAGCGCCGCCGCACCGCCGGGATAGCTCGACGCGAGCGCCGTGAGCGAGAAGCACACCGCGACCAGGGCGCACGCCCAGGCCAGCAGCCGTCGGCTGCCGATGAGCTCGGCGATCGGGCCGGACACGGCGCTGCCGACGCCGAGGCCGGCGAAGAGCGCGGCAATCAGGCCGCCGCGGTCCGCGAGCGTGAGCTGGAGCCTCTCGACCACCTCCGGCATCGCGAACAGCGCGCCGGGCAGTCCCGTGACGGTTCCCAGCACGAACATCGCCGCGCAGACGATGAAATAGAGCTGTCGGACCTGACTCACACCCGATCGATGGCGATGGGCTGCGCGCCGCGCCAGAGCGCGAGCCGGCCGAGCTCCGGCAGATGTTCGACGCCCGCCACGATCGTCAGGAAGTGATTGCCCGCGAGCGCGCCGGCTTTGCTGGCGAAATGCGTGCGCCCGTACGGCATCAGCACTTCGGCCTCGCTGAGGCCGCCCGGATACAGGAGGATCTCGCCCGGCAACGGATACGCCGTGGCGTTCTCGGCGGGCACGCCGAAATGTCGTTCGCCAAGCGGGACCCACGTGGACTCGCCGCTCCATCGCACGTGCAGCAGCTGCTCCCGGAACGGCAGCGCCTTCAGAAACGCCTCGCACGTCAGCGGCGCGAGTGCCGTCTCGAGCCGTGCGGTGAACTCGAAGGGCCCCGCCTTAATGATGAGGTCGGACATATCGTCCCCTGGTTGCGGCGGCGACGATTCTTCCATCCAGGAAGATGGTTTCTCCCCGGCGAATCGTGCGGCGCACCGTTCCGCGAAACTCGCTGCCGATGTACGGGCTCATTTTATGGCGTTGGTGGAGACGGCCCGCGTCGAGCGTGTGGGCCGCCATCGGGTCAACGAGGACGAGGTCGCCGTCGTTCCCTACGGCAACCGTCCCCTTCCGCTCGATCTGGAATCGCCGGGCCGGGGTGGCCGACACGAGCGCGACGATCCGCTCGGGCGACACCCGATGCCGATCGCGGTCGAACAGCACGGCCAGCGTCGATTGCACACCCGCGATCCCACCCCACGATCGACGAAAGTCCCCCTCGATCTTCAGCGACGGTTCGGACGGAGAGTGATCCGAGGCGACCATATCGACGGCACCGTCCAGCAGCGCCGACCAGAGCTGGCCCTGATCCTCGGCAGGGCGCAACGGCGGAGCGCACTTCGCCACCACCCCCAGCCGCTCGAGATCCTCACCGGTGAAAAACAGATAGTGCGGGCACGTTTCGATCGACACGTCCGCGCCGCGCGCCCGTCCCTCCGCGGCAACCGCCACGCCCGCGCCCGAGCTGACGTGGACGATGTGCAGCTTCGCACCGGTCCGGCCGGCGAGCCGCACGGCCAGATCGATCGCTTCCGTCTCGGCCCTCACCGGCCGCGACGCAAGGAATTCACGCGCGGTCGGGCCACTGCACTCCTGAGCCAGGCGGCGCACGATCGCATCGCTCTCGGCGTGCACCGCGACGGGCAGGCCGAGCGCCGCCGCCTCGCGCATCCCGTTCTCCAGCGTGGCCTCGTCGGCGCGCGGATACTCCGGCAGGCCGGAGTCGCACATGAATGCCTTGAAGCCGACGACGCCGCGGGCGGCCATCTCGGCCATCTCGCCCACGGAGCCCGGCACCAGGCCGCCCCACAACCCGAAGTCGGTAATCGACGACGCCTCGAGCGCCGCGCGCTTGCGATCGACGGCGTCTCCGTTGACGGTACAGGGCGTCGAATTGAGCGGCATGTCGAAGAACAGCGTGCCGCCGCCGGCGGCCAGCGCGGCGCTGCCGGACGCGGCACCCTCCCATGCGGTGCGCCCCGGCTCGTTGAAGTGAACGTGCACGTCGATCACGCCCGGCAGCACCAGCAGTCCGCGGGCGTCGATCTCGTCGCGGCGGCCGGCGGCGAGATCGGGCGCGATCTCCGCGATCCGCCCGTCGTCGATGGCGACGTCGGCCTCGTAGCAGCCGCGCGGATCGACGACGGTGCCGCCGCGGACCAGGACATCCGCCTTCGCTGAAGCTACGGCGGACACGTCAGCCATGCGATCGTTCGAGCGCGTTGAGGAATCCGAGCCCCGCCTCCAGCGCGGCGGCCACGTCGTCCTCCCGCACCGATTCGGCGGGATGATGGCTGATGCCGCCGGCGCAGCGGAGGAACACCATGCCCGCCGGCATGCGGCCGGCCACGATCATCGCGTCGTGGCCCGCGCCGCTGGTCATCCGGTGCGCACGGAATCCGGCCGTCTCCAGCGCGCGAGCGAGCAGAGATGAAAGCTCCGCGTCCAGCCGCACGGACGGCTGCTCGAGCCGCGGCTGCCAGGCCGCCGCCAGGCCCCGCCGGCTCGCAATGTCCTCCGCCGCTCGCCGCAATCGCCCCACGGCATCGGTTCGCACGTCGTCGGCCGCGTGGCGCACGTCGAGCGACAGCTCGCATCTGCCGGGAATGACGTTGGCCGCGCCCGGTTCGACGGCCACGCGTCCCACCGTGGCCACGAGGCCGGACGTGTGGATGGCCTCGCGTTCGACCTCGGCGATCCAGACTGCGGCGCCCGCGAGGCCGTCGCGCCGCAGCGTCATCGGCGTGGTGCCGGCATGTCCCGCCTGGCCCGTGAACCACACGTCCGCGCGAGTCTGGCCGGCGACGGCGTCGACAACGGCGAGCGGCAGGTTCAGGTTCTCGAGGATCGGCCCCTGTTCGATGTGGAACTCGAGGTAACCGAGCGAGCCGTCCGGCGCCGCGGCATCAGGAATGCGAGCCGGATCGAGCCCGAAATCCCGGATCGCGTCCTCTACCGTCCTGCCGCCCAGGTCGCGGCACGCAAGCACCGCGTCATCGAGCAGCCCCGTCAGGGCGCGGCTGCCGATGAAGGGGACGCCGAACCGGACGCCTTCCTCGTCGGAAAACCCGACGACCTCGATGGCAAACGGAAGGCGCCGTCCGCGGAGGTGCTCGACGAGGGCGATACCGAGGACCACGCCGAGCACGCCGTCGAAGGCGCCTGCGTTCGGCACGGTGTCGAGATGCGAGCCGATGAAGAGCCGCCGCCCGGCCGCGGCGCCCGGCGCAGACCCTGCGGCCGCATAGACCCCGCGCAGGTTTCCCGCCGCATCGATGCGCACGTCCATGCCGAGGCGACGCATCCAGCCGGCAAGGGCCTCGTGCACCTCGCGCATCGGCGGCGACAGAAAGGGGCGCCGCGTCTCGCCCGGTGTCTCCGAGCACGCAGCCAGCCGGCGGCACCATTGAACGACGTCCGCAGCCAGCTCGATCGACGTCATGAGCCGCGGTAGGTGGTGTACCCGAACGGAGAAAGCAGGAGCGGGACGTGGTAGTGCCCGTGCGGATCGGCGATGCCGACCCGGATGACGACGTCGCCGAGGAACGGCGGCGTGGACAGCGTCACGCCCTGACGCCGGAAGTAGTCGGCCGCGTGAAACGTCAGCTCGTAGACGCCGGGCTCCAGGCGATCGGCGGACACGAGCGGCGGGTCCGTCCGCCCGTCGGCGTTCGTCGTGGCGGCGGCGATGCGGGTTCGCTCGGCGCCGATCACGAGGTGCAGCTCAATGGCCACGCCCTGTGCAGGTGCGCCGCGCGACGTGTCGAGCACGTGCGTGGAGATCTTCGCCACGTCAGGCGCGGGTCAACGTCAGGCCGAGGCAGCCGTACGCCGGCCGCGGCTGCGTGTACACGCCGAGCTGCTCCCCCTGCTCGGCGATCGTGTCCCACGTGCGGTTCTGCGCCTCGAGGCGAATCTCGGCGATGGCGTCATGCGCGGCGAGCAGCGACGTTCCGATCCGATGAATGAGCTGTTGAATGCTGCGGGACTCGACCGATGCAAACAGATCGAGCACCGTCTGGCGGACCTGCACGGTGAGCGTCCCGCCGGTGAATGCGGCGCGCACGTCGCCATAGCGCCATTCGACGTCCAGCCACATGTGCAGCGGACGGTTCTTCGCGTCGGGCAGCGTCGTGTACTCGTCGCGGACGAAGCCCTCGAACGCGCTGCCGCCAAGCCGCATCAGCTGGAAGCCCTCGATACCCGAGGTCACGTCGATGATGCCGGCGCGGCCGATCTCGACGCGTGCCGTGGCGCGCTGCGGGCCGCCCGGCGCGAACGCCTGCCGGTCCCCGATCCGTTCGTAGGGAATCTCGGCAGCGGACACCTGCACGCCTTCCGTCTGTGGATAGGTCTCGAGGAACCGCTCGCCGAGAAAGCGGCCGTAGGCTTCGAGATCGTCGCCATCGAAACGAAGCGTCTCGCGCTGGACGAAGTTCTTCATCGAATCGGTGGCCACCAGATCCGTGTTGTCGCCCGTCGCATACGTCGGCCAGAAGGCGTCGCCGTACAACAGGATGAGAACGGAGGCGCCGAAGACGGGGCTGCGGCCGCCCGGCCGCTGGCCGGCGCGGTGCAGGCGAAACGCGATCACGTCGCCTTTGCCGTAATAGTGCCGCTTCGGGCCGGACGCGAACTGTTTCACGGCTGCTCCTGGATGGTCTGCTCCAGCCGGACGCGGGCGATGCGGTCGATCTGGCGCAGCGCTTCGGCCAGCTCCTCGTCGCGCGCGGCGGAGAGGCGCGTCTCGAGCGCGTTCAGAATATCGTGCTTGCTGCGGCCGCGCACCGCATACAGGAAGGGGAAGCCGAACTTGCCGCGATAGGCGGCGTTGAGGCGCAGGAGCCGTTCGAACTCCGCGGGCGCCAGGGCGTCGAGGCCGGCGCCCGCCTGCTCGCTCGTGGAAGACGCGCTCATCCTGGCGCGGGTGCCGAGGTCGGGGTGGGCGCGAATGAGCGCCAGGCGCTCGTCCTCGCTCGCCGCGCGAAGCTCGGCGGTCATCGCGGCGTGCAGCGCGTCGAGCGTCGCAAAGGGACGCTTCCCCCACGCCCGCGCGGCCACCCACGGCGAGTGCTCGAACACCCGGCCGACGGCCTCGACGAACGCATCCCGATCGAGCCGGTTGAGCTTCGCCAGCGTCACGACAGCGTCACGATGGTTCCGGTCCGTAGACGACGTCGCCCGCGACGCGGACCTCGCGCACGCTTTCGGATCCGGCCATCGTGAACAGGGCGGCGAGGAGGCGATCCGGGCTCTCCGCGCGCCGGACAGCGGCGTCGAGCACGCTGTCGGCGGGCGGCCGCAGATGCACCACGTCCGCCGCCTTCCCCACCGTGAAATCCCCAATCTCGTCGTCGAGCCTCAGCGCCCGCGCCCCGGCCCGCGTCGTCAGGTACAACAGCCTCGCGGCGTCGAGCGGCTCGGGTTCCGGCGCCAGCCGCTGCATCAGATAGGCCTGCAGTCCCTCCTTCAGCATGCCGAGGCCGACGCCGCCGCCGACGTCGGTGCCGAGCGCGCAGGTCACGCCCGCCTGCAGATGGCGCTTCAACGGAAACATGCCGCTGCCGAGCGCCGCGTTGCTGCCCGGACAGTGCGCAACGGCGGTGCCTGCCGCCGCCAGCCGCTCGAGCTCCGACGCCGTGGCGTGAACATTGTGCGCCATGACCGCGCGGGGGCCGCTCAGGCCGTATCGCTCGTAGATCGCCAGATAGTCGGACGCCCAGGGAAACAGCCGAGCGATCTCCGCGTTCTCGGCGCGATCTTCATTGATGTGCGTCTGCAGCCCGACGTCCGGATGCTCGCGGAGCAGCTGGCCGCACACGTCGAGCATCGCCTCCGTGGTCGAGAAGGCGAAGCGGGGCGTGACCGCGTAGGCGAGCCGTCCGCGCCGATGGAAGCGGCCGATCAACTCGGCGCTGTCGCGATACGCCTGCTCCGGCGTCTGGTGGAGGGCGGACGGAAGCGCGCGATCCGACATCACCAGTCCGGAGATGACGCGGAGGCCCGCGGCGTGCGCCGCTTCGAAGAGCTCCGCGGTGGCGGCGGCAAAGTGCGCGCCGAACACGAGCGCGGTGGTCGTGCCGTGCGCCGCCAGGGCGCGCACGAACCGCCGGGCCGTGTCGGCGGCATAGGCCACCTCGCCCATCCGCGCCTCTTCGGGAAGCGCGACCTGCTGGAGCCAGTCGAGCAGCGTGTGGCCCAGTCCGCCGATGATCCGGAACTGCGGAAAATGGACGTGGGCGTCGACGAAGCCGGGCAGGATGAAGCCGCCGCGCCAGTCGCGACCCTCGTCCACGTCCGGATGGGCCCGGCGCACGGCCGCGTAGTCGCCGCACGCGGCGACGCGGCCGTCGCGAATCAGCAGTCCGCCGTCCTCGTGGCACGCAAACGCCTTCGGGTCGCCCGGTGCGAGCGTGAAGGGATCGCCGGGAGTGTGAAAGATCGCCGCGCGCAGCAGCTCGCCGCCGGCGGCCGGGCTCATGTGAGGGCCGGACGGAGCGCGCGCACGCGTTGCACCGCGAAGAAGATCCGCTCCGGCGTCGCGGGGCTGTCGAACGTTACGACGCCGCTCCCGAACGCGGCCACCACCTCGCGCAGCGCTTCGCGCACCGAGATCGCCAGCATCAGCGGCGGCTCGCCCACCGCCTTGCTGCCCATGATGACGTGCGGCATCGCGGCGCGCTCGAGCAGGCTGACGTTGAAGACGGGCGGCAGCTCCGACCAGGATGGCAGCTTGTAGGTCGACGCGCCCGCGGTGGCGAGGCGCCCCGCCTCGTCCCACAGCAGCTCCTCGATCGTCAGCCAGCCCACGCCCTGGATGAACCCGCCCTCGATCTGCCCGCGGTCCACCACCGGCGACAGCGAGTCGCCGACGTCCTCCAGGATGTCGGTGCGCAGCAGCCGGTACGCGCCGGTGAAGCCGTCGACCTCTACCTCCGACACGGCGGCGCCGAACGCGTAATAGTGAAACGGCCGGCCGCGGCCCGTCCTCGGGTCGAAATGTATGTCCGGCGTGCGGTAGAACCCGCTCGCCGAAAGAGGCACGCGCTGACGGTACGCGGCCTCGCACACGGCCGCGAACTCGCGCCACTCGCCATCGGGCATGCCGGCGGCGACTGCCGCGAGCCGCGAGCGAATCTGCCTGCAGGCATCGGCCACGGCGGCGCCGTTCAGGTCGCTGCCGGAGGACGCCGCCGTCGCCGAGGTGTTCGGCACCTTGTCGGTGCGCGTGGACATCACGCGAACCCGTGCGAGCGCCACGCCGAGCGTGTCGGCGGCGATCTGCTGAATCTTGGTGAACAGCCCCTGGCCCATCTCGGTGCCGCCGTGGTTCACCTGGACCGTGCCGTCGCGGTAGACGAGGACGTAGGCGGCTGCCTGGTTGTAAAACTGCGCGGTGAACGAGATGCCAAACTTGACCGGCGTGATCGCGATCCCGCGCTTCACGTGCGCGCTGCGCGCGTTGGCCGCGGCAATCTCCGCGCGGCGCGCCTCGAAGGCGCTCGACGATTTCAGCTGGCTCCAGATCGTTCCCATCCGCTCCGCGTCGTCCACGCGCTCGCCGTAGTGCGTGGCCTGCCCCTCCCGGTACAGATTCCGCGAGCGCACGACGTCGGCCGGCAGGGCCAGACGCTGCGCCGCCTGCGCCATGACCTCTTCGATGAGCAGCATCCCCTGCGGACCGCCGAACCCTCGAAACGCCGTCTGCGACGTCTTGTGCGTGCGGCACACGCGGCCGACGACCTCGACGGCCGGAAGGCGGTACGCGTTGTCGACGTGGAAGAGCGCCCGCCACATGATCGGCTCCGACAGGTCGAGGCTCCAGCCGCCGTCCGAGTAGAGCTCGGCGCGAAGCGCCCGGAGCGTGGCGTCGGCGTTGAAGCCGGCGGCGTAGCGCACGAGAAAGGGGTGGCGCTTGCCGGTAATCGCCATGTCGATCGCGCGGGTCAGCCGGACGCGCACCGGCCGTCCCGTCTTCCAGGCGCCGAGCGCCGCCACGGCGGCAGAGGCGTTGGCCTGCACTTCCTTGCCGCCGAACGCGCCGCCCATCCGCGGGCATTCGACGGTCACCGCATGCCGCGGCAGGCCGAGCACGCGCGCCACGATCTCCTGCGTTTCCGACGGATGCTGCGTCGACGAGTACACGGCGATGTATCCGGCCTCGTCGCGCCAGGCCAGCGCCGCCTGCGTCTCCAGGTAGAAGTGCTCCTGGCCGCCGATGCGCAGCTCGCCTTCGAAGCGCAGCGCGCTGGACTCGAGGACGGACACGTCGCCGTCGGCGAGGCGCAGCGGCGCGGTCAGGTAGCTGCCGGCCGCGAGGGCCTGCTCGATGTCGAGAACGGCCGGCAGCGGCTCGTACTCGGCCGCCACCCTGGCCGCACCACGGCGCGCGGCGTCGAGCGTCTCGCCGAGGACCCACGCCACCGGCTGCTGATGGAACATGACTTCGTCCGGAAACAGCGGCTCGTCATGGCGGTTGGGGCCGGTATTCGCTTCACCCGGCGCGTCGCCGGCGGTCAGCGTGGTGACCACGCCGGGTTCCTCGAGCGCGGGGGCCGCGTCGAGCCGCGTCACGCGCGCGTGAGCATGCGGGGCCAGGACGGGCCAGGCGTGCAGCAGTCCCGGGAAGCGGCCGCAGAGATCGTCGGCGTACAACGCCTCACCGGTCACGTGACCGCGCGCGCCTTCGTGCGGCAGCGGCTGGCCGACGACCTTCATGACTGCAGCTCCCAGTAGTATTTCTCAACCAGGCTCTTCGACACTTCGAGCCTGTACTCCTTCGAGCCGCGATGGTCGCTCACCGGCCGCAGCGTCTTGTCCAGGACGGCCTGCACGCGCGCGACGGCGTCGGCGTTCCACGGCCCGCCGGAGACGGCCGCTTCCGCCTCCACGACGCGCAGCGGGGTCGCCGCGACGCCGCCAAACGCCCAGCGCGCCCGCCGGACCCGGCCCCGGTCCACGTCGAGCGAGACACCGAGCGCCACCGTGCTGATGTCGTCGGCGCGGCGCTTCGCGATCTTGAAGAACCTGACGGACTGCGGCAGCGGCTTGGGGATCTCGATCGCCGTCAGCATCTCGCCGGGCATCAGGGCCGTTTTCCGGTAGCCGGTGAAGAACTGCGCGATGGGCAGCGTCCGCGACCCGGACGGTCCCGCAATGTGCAGGACGGCATCGAGCGCCATGAGCAGCGGCGCGCCGTCGCCGACCGGCGACGCCGTCGCGAGATTACCGCCCAGCGTCGCCCTGTTGCGGATCGGCGGCGACCCGAACAGCGTCAGCCACTCGTGGACGGCGTCCGGCGCGTCGCGCCACCGCTCCCCAATCTCACGCAGCGGCAGCGCGGCGCCAATCAGCACGCGCTCCGGCGTACTGGTGAACTGCTGGAGCTCGTCGATCGCCTCGACGCTGATGAGATGCGGCCATGTCTTCGCGCGGAGGTTTCGCTCGACGCCGAGATCGGTTGCGCCGCCGACGAGCCGCGCGTCCAGCGTGGCGGCAAGAAGCGCCACGCATTCGCCGACCGTCGCCGGCCGGGAAAAGCCGCCGACGCTCACCGCGTGCAGCACGGGCGCGGCACGCTCGAGACGACGCAGGAGCGGGCCATCGGGCGCCGCTCCGAGCGCCGCGGCCGCGTCGTGGATCGGGCGGTAGCCGGTGCAGCGGCAGAGATTGCCGGCCAGCGCCTCGTCCTCGCAGGGCCCGGTTCGATCCGGCCGATGCTGCTCGGCGAACAGGCTGACCACGAAGCCGGGCGTGCAGTAGCCGCACTGCGAGCCGCCCGCGCCGGCCATGGCGCGCTGGGCGTCGCTCAGGACTCCATTGGTGGCCAGCGCTTCAACCGTGTAGATCTCGCGGCCCGCGGCCAGGGCGGACAGCATGAGACAGCTGTTCACGACGCGCAGCGCGCTCTTGCCCGGCCGCCCGTCGGCGTCGACGACGAGGACGGCGCAGGCGCCACACTCGCCTTCCGCGCATCCCTCCTTGGCCCCGGTCAGCCCCTGCTCCCGAATGAGGTCGAGCAGGGGCGTCTGCGCCGCGGCTTCGCCGATCTCCACCTCGCGGCCGTTGAGCACAAAGGCGAGGGCGCTCATCGTCCTACTCGGGAGGGGTCGCCGTCTTCCGCGGCGGGTTGAAGAAGGGCCTCTTCACGACGGCGGCGCCGGCGAAGTGCCGCGTGCCTTCGACGGTGATCTCGAACTCGACCCGGCTGCCCGGTGCGGCGCACGATGCCTCGACGGTCGCGAGCGCGATCAACCGCTTGAGCGTGGGCGACCACGCCGTGGTGGTCGCGCGGCCCACCTGGCGGCCGTCACGCCGCACCGGCACCGACACGCGCGACGCCGCGGCGGGGGCCAGCGGCGCCAGACCGACGCTGTCGTAGAGCTTCTCCACGTCGCTCCAGTTCACTTCGAGTCCCACGATCAGATGCGCGGGCCCCTTGCGGTGTTCCTCGATCAAGGCCGCGCGGCCGACAAACGGCGCCTTGTCGAGCGTGACGAGGCGGCCGAGGCCCATCTCGTACGGCGAGTACTTCTGCGCGTGGACGAGGGCCTTCCTGCTGCCGTTGAAGTCCACGTCGATGAGCAGCAGCCCGGCCTCGACGCGCGCGACGTCGAGCGCGAGCATGCCCGCCGGCTTGATGTCGTGGGCGCGCCCCGCCCGCATCAGCGCGTCCCACACGTCGATCGCGGACTCCGCCGGCATCCAGATCTCGTAGCCGAGGTCGCCGGTGTAGCCGGTGCGCGAGATGTCCACGGGGACGCGGCCGATGCGCCCGCTCGTGACGCGGAAGTACTTCAGGCTGTCGATGTCGGCCTCGGCGGCGGCGCGAAGGACGCGCGCCGACGTCGGCCCCTGCAGCGCAAGGGCGGCCACCTGCTCCGACACGTCGTCGATCTCGACCCGGAGTCCGGCGGCGTTCTGGTGCAGCCATCGCAGGTTCGGATCCGCCGCGGTCCACCGGTACGTCTGCTCCGCCAGCCGCGACACGGTGCCGTCGTCGATCACCTTCCCCTGCTCGTCGCACCACGGCGTGTAGAACACCTGGCCGACGTCCATCTGCTCCGCGTCGCGCGTGATGACGCGGTTGACGAGACGGGCGGCGTCCGGCCCGCCGACGCGGTACTTGAAGAGCGGCGAGATGTCGATGAGGGCCGCCGCGTTGCGGATGGCGTTGTATTCGTGCTCGTGGTGGGTCTCGTACGCGCTGACCGTGTAGTAGCCCGACCACTCGCGGTAGTTCAGCGACTCACAGAGCGCGAACGTGCGCTCGTGAAAGGCCGTCCCGATGGGCACAATCCGGATTATAGAATGACGCTGACGTGAAGTACGACGTGGTGATCATCGGCGGCGGGCACAACGGCCTCACCGCCGCGGCGTATCTCGCGCGCGCGGGCCGGAAGGTGCTCGTCCTCGAGCGCCGTCACGTGCTCGGCGGCGCCGCCGTCACCGAGGAGGTCTTCAAGGGCTTTCGCTTCTCCGTCTGCTCGTACGTGGTCTCGCTGCTCAGGCCCGAGATCATCCGCGAGCTCGACCTGCCGCGGCACGGCCTCGAGATCCTGCCGCTCGACGGGACGTTCACGCCGATGCCGGACGGCGACTACCTCTGGCGCATGAACGACCACGCCCGGACGCGCCGCGAGATCGCGCGCCACTCGCGCCTCGACGCCGAGGCCTACGACGAGTACGGCAGGGCGATGGTCGAAATGGGCCGGTTCGTCAAGCCGATCCTCAACATGCTCCCGCCGGATCCAACCTCGCTCGACCCGCGCGAGCTGCGCAAGCTCTTCGCGCTCGTCCAGAGGTTCCGCAGCCTGTCGCGGCAGGACCAGTACAACCAGGTCCAGCTGATGACGATGAGCGCGGTCGATTTTCTCGATCAGTGGTTCGAGACCGACGTGCTCAAGGCGACGATGTCCGCGTCGGGGATCATCGGGACGTTCCTCGGCGTGCGCTCGCCGGGCACCGCCTACGTGCTGCTGCACCACTACATGGGCGAGATCGACGGCGCCTTCCGCTCGTGGGGCCTCGCGCGCGGAGGCACGGGCGCGATCTCGAACGCCATCGCCGGCGCCGCGCGCGAAGCGGGCGTCGAGATCCGGACGCAGGCACCGGTCGCGCGCATCCTCGTGCGCGGCAACCGCGCGCACGGCGTCGTGCTGCAGAACGGCGACGAGATCGAGGCCGGCGTGGTGGCGTCGAGCGTCGATCCGCGGCTCACGTTCCTGCGGCTCCTCGAGGAAGGCGCGCTGCCGGAGGAATTTCTCGACGACATCCACCGCTACAAGTTCCGCGGCTCGTCGGGAAAGGTGAACATGGCGCTCGACGCGCTGCCGGACTTCGCCAGCATGCCCGGCGAGGGCGCGCACCTGCGCGGCGCGATCTCGATCTCGCCCGGCGTGGACTACATGGAGCGCGCCTACGACGCGGCCAAGTACGGCGACTTCTCTCCGCAGCCCTACATCGACATCGTCATCCCCTCGCTCACCGATCCGAGCGTCGCACCGCCCGGCAAGCACGTGATGTCGTGCTTCGTGCAGTACGCGCCGTATCACCTGAAGCGCGGGACGTGGGACGACCGCCGCGACGAGTTCGGCGATACCGTCGTCAGCACGCTGGCGCAGTACGCGCCGAACCTGCGCAACATCATCCGGCACCGGCAGGTGCTCACGCCGCTCGACCTCGAGCGCGAGTGGGGACTCTCCGAGGGCAACATCTTCCAGGGCGAGCTCACGCTCGAGCAGCTCTTCTTCCTGCGCCCTGCTCCCGGCTGGGCGCAATACCGGACGCCGATCGACAGCCTCTACATGTGCGGCTCGGCGACGCATCCCGGCGGCGGCATCATGGGCGCGCCCGGGCGCAACGCGGCGATGAAGATTCTGGCGGACGCAGGAGGCAGGAGGCAGGAGGCAGGAGGCAGGAGATAGGAGATAGGAGATAGGAGATAGGAGATAGGAGGAAAGGCGACATGGACCGTGAACCCGCGCGCTCATTCGAGGATCTAATCGTGTGGCAGAAAGCGCACGCATTCGTGCTCAACGTGTACAGACTGAGCCGCGATTTCCCGCGTGAGGAGACCTACGGTCTGACCTCGCAACTTCGGCGCGCAGCCGTCTCGGTGCCGGCCAATATCGCCGAAGGCTTCAAGAGGCGCGGAAAGCCCGACAAGGCACGGCTCATGAACGTGGCAGAGGGATCGCTCGAGGAAGCGCGTTACTATTTGCGGCTGGCGCACGACCTCGGCTACGGTTCCAATCCGGTGTTGAGCGCCGACGCAGCGGAGATCGGTCGCCTTCTCGGCGCATACGCGCGCGGGGTCATGTCCCGTTCCTCCTAGTGCTTCTTCTCCTTTCCTTCTTCCTCCTGCCTCCTTCCTCCTGATGAGCGTCGTCATCATCGGTGCCGGCCACAACGGGCTGGTCGCCGCTCACGACCTGGCGAAGGCCGGACGGAAGCCGCTCGTGCTCGAGGCACGCGAGCAGGTCGGCGGCGGCGCGATCACGACGGAGATTCATCCCGGCTTCCGCTGCCCGACGCTGACCCACGACACGCCGGTGTGGGCGGCGGTCGTTCGCGACATGGACCTGGCCCGCCACGGCCTGCAGTTCGTGACACCTGCCGTGGAGCTGTTCGCGCCGGCCGGTGACGGACGCGCGCTCGCCGTCCATCAAGACCCGCGGCAGACGGCCGCGTCGATCGCAGGATTCAGCGCGCGCGATGCGGCGGCGTACGCGTCATACCGCACGGCCATCGAGCGTGTGTCGGCCGTGCTCGCGTCGCTCTTCGCGTCGCCGCCGCCCGACATCGACGACCCGACGGGACGCGATCTCTGGAACCTGCTGGCGACGGCCCGGACGTTTCGCGGCCTGGGGAGGAAGGACGGCTACCGCCTGCTGCGGTGGGGACCGATGCCCGTGTCGGACCTCCTGCACGAGTGGTTCGAGTCGGACCTCCTGCGGGCGGCGCTGGCGGGACCCGCCGTGTCCGGCACGATGCTCGGACCGCGCTCGGCGGGCAGCAGCCTCGTGCTGCTGATGCGCGACGCGCACGCGCGGCTCGCGCAGGGCGCCCGGCGCGCACGCGGCGGTCC
>Ga0194131_10001379_pt1 | contig 41628 bp, 38 predicted proteins | sample TA2KigO120mmetaG_FD_148631 | JGI IMG/M metagenome (GOLD analysis project Ga0194131, IMG submission 148631) | Freshwater microbial communities from Lake Tanganyika, Tanzania - TA2015053 Kigoma Offshore 120m | ecosystem: Environmental > Aquatic > Freshwater > Lake | place: Tanzania: Lake...
TGCCGTCGCGAAGCCGGTGCGCAGCGCGCCGCCGTAGCCGCGGTTCTGCGCATGGTGCACCACGCGCACCTGCGCATAGGTGCGCGCGAGCTCCTCGGCAATCTCCTGCGTCGCGTCCGAGCTGCCGTCGTTGACGACGATGACCTCGAAGTCCGGGGTCAGGCGGCTCGCCGTCTGCACCGCGCGGATCACGAGGCTCGCAATGGTCCCCCCGTCGTTGTAGGCGGGAAAGAACATGCTGAGACCGGGCGAGCGGGTCTTGCCGGTGTTCATGGACGGGAAGGCTCACATCCTAGCACGCCGAACTCGCGGCCGGGCGGCCAGGCGCCACGGCAGCAGGACCGACTCGAGGATGACGCCGCCCGAGAGCTTCGAGGCCCCCTCGCGCCGCTCGACGAACGTGATGGGCACCTGGGCGACGGAGCAGCCGGCGTTCACAGCTTCCCAGGCGAACTCGACGAGGAAGGCGTAGCCGTCGGACCGGATCCGATCAAGCGGCATGCGCGCGAGCGCCTCCCGCCGCCAGCAGCGGAAGCCGCTCGTGCAGTCGTCGATCGGCAGCCGCGTGATCGTCCGCACGTACGCGTTCGCGAAACGGCTGAGGAGCCGCCGGTGCAGCTGCCAGTTCTCCACGCGTCCGCCCGCGACGTAGCGCGCGCCGATGACGAGGTCCGCGTGCGCCGATTCCGCGAGCAGGCGCGGCACGTCGGCGGTGTCGAACGACTGGTCCGCGTCCATCTGGATGATGTGCGTCGCGTCGGTGCGCAGCGCCTGCTTCATGCCGTCGATGTACGCCAACCCGAGCCCGCGCGCGCCCGTGCGGTGCAGCACCGACACTCGCGCGTCCGCGGCGGCCAGGGCGTCCGCGACCTGTCCCGTGCCGTCCGGCGAACCGTCGTCCACGACGAGCACGCGCAGGTCCGGAAGCCCGAGCAGCCGCTCGACCATCGGCGGCAGGTTCGCGCGCTCGTCGTACGTAGGGAGGATCACCAGCGGACGCACGCGCTTACTCGCGGGGACCTGCGAACCGCAGCGCCGCCACCTGCTCGGACACGAGGCCGACGAGGAAGACGATGACGGCGAAGAGGATCAGCACCACCGCGCCGTTGGGAATGCGCCCGTCGATGATGAAGTTGACCAGGCCGTAGGCCACGCCGACGCCGAAGGACAGGACGCTGAGGGGAAGGAAGATCCGCAGCGGGCTGAAGAGCGTGACGATCTTCAGCAGGATGAGGAGGAAACGCGCGCCGTCGCGGGCGAAGCGGATCTTCGACTGCCCCGTCCGCTGGCGCGCCTCGATCGGCTCGAACGCGACGTTGTAGCCGGCGCGAATGAACGCCAGCGTGGTCGTCGTCGGCGTCGAGAACCCGTTCGGCAGCAGGTGCAGGAACTCGCGCAGGCAGTCGCGCCGCGCCGCGCGAAAGCCGGACGTCAGGTCCGGAATGGGACGGCCGCTCAGGTACCCCGCAAGCGCATTCAGCAGCGCGTTGCCGGAGCGGCGCCCGACCGTGGCCTGCGTGGCGGGCGACCGCGCGCCCACCACCAGGTCGTACTCGCCGAGCCGCTCCACCAGGCGCCGCGCGTCTTCGGGCGAGTGCTGGCCGTCGCCGTCGACGATCAGCACGTACTCGCCTGCGGCCTGCCGGATGCCGCTCTTCACCGCCGCGCCGTTGCCCTTGTTGTAGGGATGCCTGATCACGCACGCGCCAGCCGCCCGCGCGTCCTCCGCCGTCTGGTCGCTCGACCCGTCGTCCACGACGATGATCTCGCGCCACGCGGCGGCGGCGCGCAGGCGCGAGACGACGTCCCGGATCGCGCCGGCTTCGTTCATGGCGGGGATCACGATGGAGACCGTTGACGGATCAGCCAAGCACGTGGTCGAGCGGTGGCGGATCGTACAACACGTTCGTGAAGACGCGCGCGCATTCGCCGCGCATGCGCGCGTCGAGCGCGGCGAGATCGGCCGGCACCTCGGCCTCGCGCAGCAGCCAGGCGACCTTGCGGGGATGCCGGGCGAAGTAGGCGGGGAAGCCGGTGGCGATCAGCAGGTCCACGGGACGGCCGCCGGCCGCCGAGAGGTCGAGCAGCCGCCACGCCGCGGCGTCGGCGCGGGCGCCTTCAGGCGTGCCGCTCGAGGGAAGGCTCACGGCCTCGACCTCGTGCCCGCGCTGCCGCAGCCCGGCGACCAGTGACGCCGTCTGCGCGTCGGTGTCGTCCGCGCGCGGCCCCGCGACTACGATCCTCACGTGGCGAACCGGAAGTTGATGATGTCGCCGTCCTGGACGATGTGCTCCTTGCCCTCGAGGCGTACTTCGCCGTGCTCCTTGCAGGCGTGCATGGAGCCGCGCGTGACGAGCGCGTCGTAGGCGACGACTTCGGCGCGTATGAAGCCGCGCGCGATGTCGCTGTGGATCTCGCCGGCGGCGAGCTGCGCGGGCGTTCCGCGCGCGATCGACCACGCGCGGCATTCGTCCTCGCCGACGGTGAAGAACGAGATGTAGCCGAGCAGGTCGTAGCTGGCGCGGATGACGCGATCGAGGCCCGATTCGGCGAGGCCGAGATCGGCGAGGAATGCCTGCGCATCCGCAGCTTCGAGCTGCGCAATCTCGAGCTCGATCTTCGCGCACAGGGCGACGGCGCGCGTGGCGGCATGGGCGAGGAACCCCGCCAGCCCGGTCTTTGCCGCGGCTTTCCGCACGTCCGCGCCGACCTCCGCCACGTCGGCTTCGTCGAGGTTGATGACGAGCAGCAGCGGCTTCGCGGAGAGGAACTGGAAGCCGCGCAGCAGCTTGAGGTCGTTGCCGGTGAGCTCCAGCGCGCGCAGCGGCTGGCCCTGCTCGAGCGCTTCGCGGCAGCGCTGCACGAGATCGCGTTCCTTCTCGAGCTCCGCGGACTTCCCCTTCTTCAGATCCTTCTCGATGCGCTCGAGCCGGCGCTCGGCGACGCCGAGATCCGCGAGGATCAGCTCGTCTTCCATCGCCTGCGCGTCGCGCGCGGGGTCGATCGATCCTGACGGGTGCGGCACCGCGGGATCGCGGAACGCGCGCACGACGTGCACGAGCGCGTCGGCGTTCTTGTAGCCGGCGACGTCGACGAGCGCCTGCGCGCCCGTGCGCGAGGGCGCGATGAGGTCTGTGAACTCCACGGTCGCGGGCACGCGCTTCCGCGGGTTGTACATGCCGGTGAGCACGTCCAGGCGGTCGTCCGGCACCTTCGAGATCCCGATGTTCACGTCGCCCTTGCCGCGGGGGGCATCGCGGGCGCTCGTCATCAACTGAAAGAGGGTGGTCTTCCCGCTGGAGGGAAAGCCTATGAGCGCCGCACGCAGCATGGGGTCAGACCCCATGATACGCGGCGACTCATGGGGTCTGACCCCCTGTGGCCCCATAGGCACCGAACAAGCAGCGAAAGTTAGGCGTAACTCCAGATCTGTGAGTGGCTTAAGGTTGACAACACTGCTGTAGGGGCTTAGACTCCGTGTGGATTTTTGTGGACGAAAGTGGACCAACGAGGGCTCCGTGGCAGCTCTCCGGCCCGCATCGACGACAAGGGCCGGCTGAAGGTGCCGTCGATTTTTCGGGGGGTCATTCAGGACCAGCAGGGGGCCGACGTCTTCGTGACGAGCCTCACGGGGGAGTGTGTCCGCATCTACCCGATGCAGGTGTGGCTCGAGATCGAGCGAAAGCTCGCCGCGATGCCGGCCAACCATCCCTCGCGTCTGAAGTTTCTCGACCGCGTGAACTACTACGGGCAGGCCGGCGAGCTCGACGGCCAGGGCCGCGTCGTCATTCCCGCGCATCTGCGCGACGGCGCGTCGATCGTCGGCGACGTGCGCGTCTTCGGGCGCATCGACTACGTCGAGGTGTGGAACGAAGAGCGCTTCCGCCAGAAGCTGGAGCGCGAGCCGTGGAACGACGAGGACGGCTTGAAGCTCTCGGAGCACGGAATCTAGGTGGCAGGTGGTGGGTGGTAGGTGGCAGGGCGTGCACGAGCCCGTCATGGTCGCAGAGGTGCTGGAGCACCTCGAGCCCGCGCGTGGCGGCGTGTTCGTGGACTGCACCGTCGGACTGGGAGGACACGCGCGCGCGCTCCTCGAGGGCGGCGCGGCGCGGCTGATCGGGCTCGATCGCGATCCGGCGGCGCTGGCGCACGCACGGACCGCGCTGGCGCCCTACGGCGACCGCGTGGAGCTGGTGCACGGCGACTACCGCGCGCTCGGCGACGTGCTCGCGGCGCGGAACGCCGGCGCGGTGAACGGGATCCTGGCGGATCTGGGCGTCTCGTCGATGCAGCTCGACGAGCCGGGGCGCGGGTTCAGCTTCCGGCGCGACGAAGCGCTGGACATGCGGATGGACAGGACGGCCGGGCCCACCGCCGCCGAGGCGCTGCGCGGCGCCGACGAGCGGACGCTCGCGGACGTGATTTACGAGTTCGGCGAGGAGCGGCACGCGCGCCGCATCGCCAGGGCGATCGTGGAGCAGGGCGCGCGCGCCCCGATCGCCACCACGGGACAGCTCGCCGACATCGTGCGGCGGGCGATCCCGCGCAAGGGGTTTACGCGGATCGATCCGGCGACGCGCACGTTCCAGGCGCTCCGGATCTGGGTGAACCGCGAGCTCGAGGGGCTTGACGCCTTCCTGGGCGACGCGGTGCGGCGGCTGGCGCCTGGCGGGCGGATCGTCGTGATCACGTTCCACTCGCTGGAGGACCGGATCGTGAAGCACACGTTTCGCGCGCTGCAGGCGGCGGGCGAGGTGGCCATCCGGACGAAGCGGCCGGTCGTGCCTGGCGAGGGCGAGGTGGAGCGGAACCCGCGCGCGCGCAGCGCCAAGCTGCGCGCCGCAGAACGGGCGGCATAGCGGGCAGCCGGCAGCGGGCAGCCGGCAGGGACGGACACGATGACCACGGACACGTTCGAGTACGCAATCAAGAAAGACGTCCGCAACAACCCGATCGTCCGCGAGATCGATCGCGAGCGGCACAAGGACATGGGCCGCTCGGTCGCGGTCGGCATCTTTCTCGTCGCCGTCCTCCTCTTCTCGGCCTGGCAGCACTTCGAGCTCCTGCGGCACGGCTACCGCCTGGAGCAGATGCAGCGCGACCGCGCGACCGAGGCCGAGATCACCCGTCACCTGCGGCTGGAGATCGACACGCTGCGCTCCCCCGCGCGGATCGAGCGCCTGGCCACGGAGCGGCTGCGGATGGTGTCGCCCGGTCCCGACGACGCGGTCGTGATTGAGCGCGTGCTGCCGTCGGAGCCGCCGCCGAAGTCGGTCGTCGCGCGGCGCTGACGGAGCGGGGGAGAAGGCGTGAGCGAGAAGCCCGCAACGGAATGGCGCGCAACACTGAAGCGCCGGCTCGCGGTGGCGGGCGTCGTGTTCCTGGCGTGGACGGCGGCGATCGAGGCGCGGCTCGTCTACCTGCAGGTGGTGAGGCACGAGGAGCTGTTCTCGCGCGCCGAGCGCCAGCAGATGCGCACGGTCGAGGCGCCGGCCCGCCGCGGAGCGATCCTCGACCGCGGTGGCCGCGTGCTGGCGCACAGCGTCGAGGCCGACTCCCTCTACGCGGTTCCCACCGAGATCGACGATCCGGACAGGGCCGCCGCGGCGCTCTGCGGCGCGCTCGAGGACTGCGGCCCGCGCGACCGGCAGGGCATCGCCAACCGCATCCGCCGCGGCCGCGCGTTCGCCTACGTGCGCCGCCAGGTGTCGCCGGATCAGGCGAAGCGGGTGGCCGCGCTGAAGCTCGACGGCGTCGGCTTCATGAAAGAGGACCGGCGCTTCTACCCGAACAAGGATCTGGCGGCGCACGTCCTCGGCTACGTCGGCATCGACAACCGGGGCCTCAACGGCATCGAGGCCGCCTACGACTCGCTCATCAAGGGACGCGCGGGCACGGTGCTCATTCAGACCGACGCGCGGCGGCAGGCGTTCAGCCGCATCGAGCGGCCGCCGACCACCGGCTCGACGCTCGAGCTCACGGTCGATCAGTACCTGCAGCACGTGGCGGAGCGCGAGCTCCGCATCGGCGTCGAGGAGAACCGGGCCGCCGGCGGCGCGGCCGTGATCATGGATCCGCGCTCGGGCGAGATCCTCGCGCTCGCCAACTGGCCCACCTTCAACCCGAACGCGTACCGCGAGGCGCCCACCGACTGGCAGCGGAACCGCGCCGTGCAGGACCTCTACGAGCCGGGCTCGACGTTCAAGGTCGTCACCGCGTCGGCCGCCTTCGAGGAGCAGCTCGTCAGCCCGAACGATCCCATCGACGTGAGCGCCGGCCAGATCCGTTTCGGAGCGCGCGTCATCAACGACGACCACCGTTACGGCGTGCTCTCGTTCGCCGACGTGATCGTCAAGTCGAGCAACGTCGGCGCGATCAAGGTCGGCCTGCGCCTCGGGCCGGAGCGGATGGGACTCTATGTGAACCGCTTCGGCTTCGGCCGCGCGACCTCGCCCGACTTCCCCGGCGAGAGCCCGGGCATCGTCTGGAATCCCGCCAGGCTGACCGACAGCGCGCTGGCGTCGGTGTCGATGGGCTATCAGGTGGGCGTCACGCCGCTGCAGATGGCCATGGCCGTCAGTGCCATCGCGAACGGCGGCGAGCTCGTCGAACCGCGCGTCGTGCGGGCCGTCATCACCGACGGCACGCGCACGGCCGTGCCGCGCAAGACCACCGGCCGTGCGGTGTCCGCGGGGACGGCCGCCACGCTGACCGACATCATGGAGCGCGTGGTCGTGGACGGCACCGCGAAGGCGGCGCGCGTTCCGGGCTACACGGTCGCGGGCAAGACCGGCACGGCGCAGAAGGTCGTCAACGGCCGGTACTCGCAGTCCGAGTACAACGCCTCGTTTGTCGGGTTCGTGCCCTCACGCAACCCGCTCTTCACCATCGTCGTCGTCATCGACTCGCCGCACGGGCGCAACAGCTACTACGGGGGCACGGTGGCGGCGCCGATCTTCCAGCGCATCGCCTCCGCCGCGCTCCGCCACTACGGCGCGCCGCCGTCGATCAGCGCGGCGCCGCCGCTGCTCGTCGCGCGGCGCGAGGAGCCCCTGACGCAGCCGACGGCGGGCCCCGCGGAGATGCCCGGGCAGGTCCCGGCCATCGTGACGCTTGCCGGCGCGGCTCCCGGCGCCGCCGCGGCGGGCAGGGCGTCGCTCGTGCCGGACCTACGCGGGCTGAGCGCGCGCGACGGCCTGCGCATGCTCGCGGCGCTGGGCATGACCGCGCGGCTCGACGGCGTGGGAGTCGTGGTCGAACAGGATCCGGCGCCGGGCAGCCCCATCGAGCGCGGCACGCAGGCGCGGCTGCAGCTTGGCCGGGTAGGGGCGACGCATGCGTCGCCCCTACCAGTCGACACAGGGCCATGACCGTTCGCGAGCTGCTGCAGGCGTTCGCGCGGGCCATGCCGACGGACGAGCGTCCTGCGGTGCCCGCCGACGCCGCGGCGCTCGATGCGCAGTGCACGGGCGTGACGCACGACTCCCGCCGCGTCGGGCCCGGGATGGTGTTCGTGGCGCTGCGCGGGTTGAAGGCGGATGGGGCGGCGTTCGCGCCGCAGGCGCTGGCCGCGGGCGCCGCCGCCGTGATCGCGGAGACGAGTCCACCAGCTCCCGCTGGTTCGCCGTGGGTGGTCGTGGGGGATGCGCGGCTGGCGCTGGCGCTGCTCTCGGCTGAGTTCTTCCGCCATCCCAGCCGCGAGATGCGCGTCGTCGGCATCACGGGGACCAACGGCAAGACGACGACGAGCTACCTGGTGAGCGCGATCTTCGAGGCCGCCGGCGTGACGTGCGGCCTCATGGGCACGGTGGCGTACCGGATCGCCGGCCGCGAGTTCGCGGCGACGAGGACGACGCCCGAGGCGCCCGATGTGCAGGGGTTGATGCGACAGATGGTGACGGCAGGGTGCGGCGCGTGCGTGATGGAAGTGTCGTCGCACGCGCTCGCGCTGCGCCGCGTCGAGGGCATGCGCTTTGCGGCGGGTGTCTTCACGAACCTCACGCGCGACCACCTGGACTTCCACGGCGACATGGAGGGCTATTTCTCCGCCAAGCGTCGTCTCTTCGAGATGCTGCCAGACGAGGCGCCTGCCGCCATCAACGTGGACGATCCCCGTGGCGCCACGCTGATGGAGCTCGCGCGCCGTCCGGTGAGCTACGCGGTGAATCGCGCCGCGGACGTCACGCCGGGGCCGCTCTCGTTCTCGCTCAACGGGCTCGAGTTCGACGCGCGGACGCCGCAGGGCACCGTGCGCGTCAGGTCGAAGCTCGTCGGCAGGCCGAACGTCTACAACCTCCTCGCGGCCGTCGGCACGACGGCCGCGCTGGGCGTGCCCCTGGAGGCGATCGAACGCGGCCTCTCACAGCTCCCGGGCGTGCCCGGCCGTTTCGAGGTCGTGTCGGCGGCAACCGACGACATCACCGTCGTTGTCGACTACGCCCATACCGACGACGCGCTGCGGAACCTGCTCGAGACGGCGCGACCGCTGGCGCAGCGGCGGCTCATCACCGTCTTCGGCGCGGGCGGCGACCGCGACCGCACCAAGCGGCCGCTGATGGGCATGGTTGCCGCGCGCCTCAGCGACATCGTCGTGATCACGTCGGACAACCCGCGCAGCGAGGATCCGGCGCGCATCATCGACGAGGTGAGGCGCGGCACCGACGCGGAGACGCGACAGGGCGGCACGGAGGTGATCGCGATCGCGGACCGGCGCGAGGCGATCGCCCACGCCGTGTCGCAGGCGATGGCCGGCGACGTCGTGCTCGTCGCCGGCAAGGGGCACGAAAAGTACCAGGAGATCGGCGACCGCGTGCTGCCGTTCGACGACGTGGCCGTGGCGCGCGAGGCGCTGGAGGCGCGGCGCCTGAAGTCGCGGGTGGGGTGACGCTCCGGCTGACGCTGAAGGTCGTGGCCGAAGCCGTCGGGGGCCGGGTCGCGGCGGGCGACCCCGCGCAGGAGATCGGCGCCGTCGTCACCGACAGCCGGACGCTGCAGGCCGGCGACTTCTTCGTGGCGCTGCGGGGACCGAGGTTCGACGCGCATGACTTTCTCGCGGAGGTCGCGGCGCGCGGGGCGGGCGGCGTGATGGCGGAAGCAGGGCGTGGCTTTACGCCGAGCCAGGCGGGCCGTGAAGGCCCGCCCTACGGTGTTGTCGAAGTCGCCGACACGCTGAAGGCGCTGCAGGACCTGGCGCACGCGGTCCGGAAGGCGAGCGGCACGAAAGTGATCGCGATTACCGGCAGCGCGGGGAAGACGACGACGAAGGAAACGATTGCGCAGTTTCTGTCCACGCGGCATCGCGTGGTGAAGAACAGGGGAAACCTGAACAACCACATCGGGCTGCCGTTGTCGCTGATGCAGCTGCGCGAGCGCCCGGATGTGGCGGTGATGGAACTCGGGATGAACCACGCAGGGGAAATCCGCACGCTGGTGGCGATCGCCGAGCCGGACGTACGTGTCTGGACGAACGTCGGCGACGCGCACCTCGGCTTGTTCGCGTCGCCCGACGCGATCGCCGACGCGAAGGCGGAGATCCTCGAGGAGGCGCGCCCCGGCGACGTGCTCGTGGCCAACGCGGACGATCCGCGCGTGATGGCCCGCGCCGGCGCCTTCACGGGGCGGACGGTGACGTTCGGGACGTCGGAGGCCGCGGACGTGCGCGCCGTTGACGTACAGGATCTCGGGCTGGCCGGGTCGCGCGCGCGGGTGATCACGCCGAAGGGCGAGCGCACGATCCAGACGCCGCTCCTCGGCCGCGGGAACCTGTCGAACGTGCTGGCGGCCACCGCGGTGGCGCTCGATTTCGGCGTGCCGCTCGACGACGTGGCCGCCGCGGCGGCGCGGCTGACGCCCGCGGATCGCCGCGGGGCCGTGCGGCGGCTCGGGAACGGCGTCACGCTCATCGACGATTCGTACAACTCGAGCCCGACGGCGCTGAAGCGCGCCCTGGAGGTCGTCGCGCAGGAAGGGGCCGCCGCGAGGAAGGTGGCGGTGCTGGGCGAGATGCTCGAGCTCGGCGACCACGCCGTCGCCCTTCACCGCGAGTGCGGCCGGGCGGCGGCATCGTCCGGCATCCGTCTTCTCTTCACGATCGGCGGCGGTCCGGCGCGCGCGATGGCGGACGCGGCGATTGCCGCGGGCCTGCCGAGCGCGGCGGTCACGCACGTCGAGACGAGCGACGTCGCCGCCCCCATCGTGGCGGCCGCGGTCAGGTCCGGAGACCTGGTGCTCGTGAAGGGATCGCGCGGCACGAAGACCGACGTCGTGGCCGACCGCATCGTCGCGGAGCACGCCTGATGCTGTACGAGCTGCTGCCGCCGCTCGAGCCGCTGATTGGCGCGCTGCGCGTGGCGCAATACATCACGTTCCGCACGGCGGCGGCCAGCCTGACCGCGCTCTTCATCAGCCTGACGCTCGGGCCCTGGCTGATCCGCAAGCTGCGCGACTTCCAGATCGGCCAGATCATCCGGCAGGAAGGGCCGCAGTCGCACCGCGCGAAGGCGGGCACGCCGACGATGGGCGGACTGCTGATCCTGTCGTCCGCGCTGATTCCCACGCTGCTCTGGGCGGATCTCTCGAACCCCTACATCTGGATCGCCGTGCTGGCGACCGCCGGCTTCGGCGCGGTGGGGTTCATGGACGACTACCTCAAGGTCACGCGCCGCTCGCATCACGGGCTGAGGCCGCGCTACAAGATGATCGGGCTGCTCGGCGTGGCGGCCCTCGTCGGCGTGGCGGTGCTGCTGCTCGCGCAGCAGAATCCGCCGCTCTACAACACGCGGCTCATCTTCCCGTTCTTCAAGAACCTCATTCCGGATCTCGGCTGGTTCTACATTCCGTTCGCGGTGCTCGTGCTCGTCGGCGCCGCCAACGCCGTGAACCTCACCGACGGCCTCGACGGCCTGGCGATCAGCACCTTCGGCGTGGCCGCCGCGGCGTTCACGGCGCTCGCCTACGTCACCGGCCACGCGGTGCTCGCCGACTACCTGCTGCTGGTGCGCTTTCCGCCGGCGGGCGAGCTGACGATCTTCTGCGGCGCGCTCGTCGGGGCGAGCCTCGGGTTCCTCTGGTACAACTCGTACCCGGCCGAGATCTTCATGGGCGACGTCGGGTCGCTCGGGCTCGGCGGCGCGCTCGGCACCGTCGCCATCCTCATCAAGCAGGAGCTGCTGCTCCCGATCGTCGGCGGCATCTTCGTGCTCGAAGCGCTCTCCGTGATCATCCAGGTCGCCTCTTTCAAGATGACGGGGCAGCGCGTCTTCAAGATGGCGCCGCTGCACCACCACTTCGAGCTGACCGGCTGGAGCGAGCCGAAGGTCATCACGCGCTTCCTGATCGCCGCGGTGATCTTCGCGCTCTTCAGCCTCACCACGTTGAAGCTGCGGTGATGGTGTGGCGAAGCGCGAGTTCACGGTCAGCGGACGGCGGGTCGTCGTGGTGGGGGCGGCGCAGAGCGGGATCGCCGCGGCGGAGCTGCTGGCACGCCGGGGGGCGCGCGTGACGCTCTCGGAGATGCGCGACACCTTCGACGGCGCGGCGCAGCTGCAGGCGGCTGGCGTGGCGCTCGAAACCGGCGGCCACACGACGGAGACGTTCGCGGGCGCCGACCTGATCGTGGCCAGCCCCGGCGTGCCGCTCGAGCAGCCGGCGTTCGAGGCGGCACGAGCCAGGGGCGTGGAGATCATCGGCGAGCTCGAGCTCGCGTGGCGCTGGGTGCAGGGCCGCGTCATCGCGATCACCGGCACCAAGGGGAAGTCGACGACGACGACGTTGATCGGGCGAATGCTGAGCGCGGCCGGTGAGCGGGCGGTCGTGGGCGGCAACATCGGCGTCCCGCTGAGCGCGCAGGTCGAGCACTCCACGCCCGACACCATCCACGTCGTCGAGACGAGCAGCTTTCAGCTCGAGACGACGACCACGTTCCGCCCGTGGATCGCCGTGTGGCTCAACTTCGCGGACGACCACCTCGATCGGCATCCGACCGTCGCGGCGTACGCGGCCGCCAAGGCGCGCATCTTCGCGAACCAGACGGCCGACGACTGGGCGGTGCTGAATGCAGACGACGCGGCCGTGATGGCGGGCGCGGCGGCGACGCCGGCGCGGCGCGTCGAGTTCGCGCTGTCCGGCGGGATTGCGAACGGGTTCGTCGTGGATGGCGACTGGATCGTGCGACGAACGGGCACGTCGGCCGATCGCGTGCTGCCGGTATCGGCGGTGGAGCTCGCCGGCCGTCACATGTTGAACAACGTGCTCGCCGCGGTGGCGGTAACGGCGGTGGCCGGCGGATCGCCAGATGCGATGACGGCCGCGCTGCGCGGGTTCCACGGGCTGCCCCACGTGATGGAGCCGGTGGGAGAGGTGGGCGGGGTGCGCTTCGTCAACGACTCGAAGGCCACCAACGTCGAGGCCGCCCGCCGTTCGATCGAAAGCTTTCCGCGCGGCGTCGTCGCCATCGTCGGCGGCCGCTACAAGGGCGGCGACCTGCGCGAGCTGCGGGCGCCGCTGGCGGACCACGGCCGCGCGGTGATTGCCATCGGCGAGGCGGCGCCGCTCGTGCGCGAGGCGGTGTCCGGCGTCGTGCCCGTGCACGAGGCGGCGTCGATGGGCGACGCGGTGCGGCGCGCGTACGAGGCGGCGCAGCCGGACGGCGTGGTGCTGCTGGCGCCGGCGTGCTCGAGCTTCGACTGGTTCAGGGACTACGCGGAGCGCGGGCAGCGCTTCAGGGAGGAAGTGCAGCGCTTGACGGAGCGGTGAGCAGTCGTCAGCCGGTTCGGCGCGGGTGAGAGCCTACCGCTGGGAGCCGTCTCTACCCCGGAGACGGAGGTGGGTGTCCCACCCCACGGGCTGACTGACGACTGCTGACCGCTTGCGAGCCGGATCCGGATCTTAGTCGATCCGCCAGAGAAGGTTTCGGGTTGAGGAGAGCCCGGCTTTAGGGATGGCAAGGAAACTCAAGTCAGACAAGGTCCTGTTCACCGCCACGCTGCTGCTGGTGTGCGCCAGCGTGGTGATGGTGTACAGCGCCTCGGCGCTGGTGGCGCTCGAGCGCTACGACCAGCCGTACATGTTCCTCACGCGGCAGGCGCTGTGGGCGGCGCTCGGCCTCGCGGTGCTGACGATCGCCATGCGCATCGACTACCGCACCTACCGCAACGACGCCTTCCTCTGGGCGCTGCTCGGTCTCGTCGCGCTGCTCCTGGTCGGCGTGCTGTTCCGGCCGGCGGTGAACGGCACGCGGCGCTGGTTCGGCTTCGGCGGCTTCGGCATCCAGCCGTCGGAGCTCGCCAAGATCGCGTGCGTGCTGTTCACGGCGCTCATGCTCGAGCGCCGCATGCACCGCATCGACGATCTCAAGTACTCGTTGCTGCCGATCGGGATCGTCGTCGGCGCGCTGATGGCGCTCATTCTCCTGCAGCCCGACTTCGGGACGGCCATCTCGCTGCTCCTCATCGTGGCGACGATGGTGTTCGCGGCGGGGCTGCATTACCGGTACTTCCTGGGCACGGCGCTGGCGATGCTGCCCGTGCTCTACGTGGTGCTGGTGAGCGCGCCGTACCGGCGCCGGCGGCTGATGGCGTTCTGGGACCCGTGGGCCGATCCGCTCGGCGACGGCTTCCAGGTGATCCAGTCGCTCATCGCGGTCGGCACCGGCGGCGTGTTCGGGCGCGGGCTCATGGCCGGCGTGCAGAAGCTGTTCTACCTGCCCGAGCCGCACACCGACTTCATCTACGCGGTGATCGGCGAAGAGCTGGGCCTCATCGGCGCCACCGGCGTGCTGATCTGCTTCTGCGTCATCGCGTGGCGGGGGATGCGCATCGCGATGCGCGCGGAGGACCGCTTCGGCGCATTCGTCGCGCTCGGGCTGACGACGATGATCGCGGTGCAGGCGTTCGTGAACATGAGCGTCGTGCTCGGGTTGATGCCGACCAAGGGGATCCCGCTGCCGCTCGTCAGCGCCGGCGGCTCGTCGCTGCTCATCAGCCTGCTCGGGATGGGCATGCTGCTGAACATCTCTCAGCACGAGTCCGCCGACGCGTGAGGGTGCGAACGTGCGCGGGTGCGAGGATGCGCGGTGCCGATTTCGCTGCTGATTGCCGGTGGGGGCACGGGGGGACACCTGTACCCCGGCATCGCGGTGGCGCGCGAGCTGATGGTGCGGATGCCCGATGCGCGGGTGACGTTCGTGGGCACGGCGGCCGGCATCGAGGCCCGCGTGATTCCGCGCGAGGGGTTCGATCTGGAGCTCATTCGCAGCGCGGGCCTGAAGGGCAAGTCGCTGCAGTCGATCGCGCGGGGCGTGGGACTGCTGCCGCTGAGCGCCGGCGACGCGTGGCGGGTGATCTCGCGGCGGAAGCCGTCGGTCGTGCTCGGCGTCGGCGGCTACAGCTCGGGGCCGATCGTGCTGCTCGCGTCGCTGCGCGGCATCCCGTCGATGCTCATGGAGCAGAACGCGGTGCCCGGGTTCACCAACCGCGCGCTCGCGCCGTTCGTGAACGCGGCCGCGGTGACCTATCAGGAGACGGTGGCGTACTTCGGCGACAAGGCGTTCGTGTCGGGCAATCCGGTGAGACCGGAATTCTTCCAGGAGAACGAGGGGGCACATGGGCATGACACATCGCCGTCGCCCGGGATCACGCCGGGCACGGCGCGGGTTCTAGTCTTTGGCGGCTCTCAGGGCGCGCACGCGATCAACGTGGCCATGGTGGAGGCAGCGGCGAGGCTGGCAGCCGCAGAGCCACGAGTGGAGATCACGCACCAGACTGGGGAGCGCGATCTGGAAATGGTCCGCGACGGCTACCGGCGCGCAGGCCTTCAGGCCCGGGTCGAGCCGTTTCTGTACGCGATGGATCGGGAGATGACGTCGGCGCACCTCGTCGTCTGCCGCGCGGGCGCAACCACGCTCGCGGAGCTGACGGCGTGCGGGCGCCCGTCGATCCTGGTGCCGCTGCCCACCGCCACCGACGACCACCAGCGGAAGAACGCGGAGGCGCTCGTCAGGCAGGGGGCGGCGGCCATGGTGGAGCAGCGCGGGCTCACCGGCGACCGGCTGGGCGCCGAGATCCTCGCGCTCGCGGGTGACGCGGGGCGGATGCGGCGCATGGGCGACGCCGCGCGGCGGCTCGCGCGGCCCGACGCCGCGCGGGCGATCGTGGACAAGGTCGTTGCGCTTGCTCGGTAACTCTGCGGCCGTGATCAGTGCTCGGTAAGACGCGGCGGATCCACTTCGTCGGCGTCGGCGGGATTGGCATGAGCGGCATCGCCGAGCTGCTCGCGAACCTCGGGTTTGCCGTCAGCGGATCGGACGTGAAGCCGTCCGAGGTGACGGCGCGGCTGGAGTCGGTGGCCGGCGTGACCGTCCGCGAAGGGCACGCGGCCGAGCACGTCGGCGACGCGGACGTGGTGGTGATCTCCTCGGCGGTGCGCCCCGGCAACCCGGAGGTCGTCGAGGCGAAGCGGCGGGGCATCCCGGTGATCGCGCGCGCCGAGATGCTCGCCGAGCTGATGCGCCTGCGCTTCTCGATCGGCGTGGCCGGCTCGCACGGCAAGACGACCACGACCTCGATGATCGCCTTCGTGCTGGAGCGGGCCGGGCTCGACCCGACGGCGGTGATCGGCGGGCGCCTGAGCGCCTTCGGCAGCAACGCCCGGCTCGGGCAGGGGGAGTACATGGTGGCGGAGGCGGACGAGAGCGATCGCTCGTTCCTCCTCCTGTGGCCCTCGATCGCGGTGATGACGAACATCGACCACGAGCACATGGAGAACTACGGCAGCTTCGAGGAGCTGCAGCGCGCCTTCGCGGACTTCGCGAACAAGGTGCCGTTCTACGGCAGCGTGGTCGCGTGCGCCGACGATCCGAACCTGCAGCCGGTGCTGAAGCAGGTCAAGCGGCGCGTGATCACCTACGGCCTGATCGACACGGGCGCGGACGTCTACGGATCGGACGTGCAGGTCGGCGCGTTCGGCGCGCGGTGCACGGTGCATCGCCGGCGCCGCGCCGGCAGCGAGGGCACCGGACAGCTCGAGTTGTCCGTGCCGGGAAGGCACAACCTGCAGAACGCGCTCGCCGTCGTCGCCGTCGCCGGCCGCATCGGCCTCGAGTTCGACCAGGTCGCCGCGGCGCTCGGGGAGTTCAGCGGCGCGGAACGGCGGTTCCAGCGCCACGGTGAGATCCACGGCGTGCTCGTCATCGACGACTACGGACACCACCCGACCGAGATAGCCGCCGTCCTCTCGGCGGCGCGGGACACGCTCGGCCGCCGGCTGGTCGTCGCGTTCCAGCCGCACCGCTACTCGCGGACCGCGCAGCTGATGGACGCGTTCGGGACGTCGCTGGCGCTGGCGGACGAGGTGGTGCTCACCGACATCTACGCCGCCGGCGAGGACCCGATTGCCGGCGTCACCGTCGAGGCGCTTGCCGACGCCGTTGGCCGCCGATCCGGCCGCCCGGTGCGCGTCGTGAAGGAGCTGGATCGCGTCGTCCCCGAGCTGATGACGATCGTGAAGCCGGGAGACGCGGTGCTGACGCTCGGCGCCGGGTCGATCGGCACGCTCCCGAAGCGGCTGGTCGAGGCGCTGCAGCAGAAAGGCGGGGCCGCCTGATGGCTCGCCCCGAGCAGAGTCGAGGGGGTGTTCCGGCGCCCGCCGACAAGCGCTTCCGCCGCGCGCACGTCAGCCCGGCGCGGAAGCGCCGGCGCTTCGAGCTGTCGTGGACGCGCGCGGCGCAGTGGGCCGTCGTCGGCGTGTTCGTCGCCTACGCGTGCTACCGCGGCGCCGTGGCGGCGTTCTCGACCGATGCGCTCACGGTGACGCGCATCACGGTGAGCGGCAACACGCGGATGTCCAGCGGCGAGGTGATCTCGCTGCTCGACGGGCTGCAGGGGCGCAACATGGTGCTCGTCGACCTCGAGAGCTTCCGCCAGAGGCTGCTCGTCTCGCCGTGGGTGGCCGACGCGGCGATCCGCCGGGTGCTGCCGGGCACGGTGGACGTGGCGATCGCGGAGCGCGAGCCCGTCGGGGTCGCGCGCCTCGGCAGCGGGCTCTATCTCATCGACCACCGCGGCCTCGTCATCGACGAGTTCGGGCCGAACTACGCGCAGCTCGACCTGCCGATCGTGGACGGTCTGGCCGCGGAGAAGCGCGCGGACGGCACGCTGATCGACGAGGAGCGCGCGGCGCTCGTCACGCGGATGCTGGCGGCGTTCTCGGCGCGGCCGGATCTCGCGAAGCGCATCTCGCAGATCGACGTCACCGACCTGCGCGACGCGGTCGTGCTCCTCAAGGGCGACACGGCGCTCGTCCGCGTCGGCGACGACCAGTTCGTCGAGCGCCTGCAGTCCTATCTCGACCTGGCGCCCGCGCTGCGCGAGCGGGTGCCCGACATCGACTACGTGGATCTGCGCTTTGGCGAGCGCGTGTACGTCAGGCCCGCAGAACGGAGGCGGAGTGGCTCGTAGGGAACGCTATCTGGTGGGGCTCGACGTCGGCACATCGAACGTGTGCGCCGTCGTCGGCGAGTGCGTGGACGACGGCAGCCTGGACGTCGTGGGGATTGGCGTGGCGGAGTCGCGCGGGATCAAGCGCGGCGTCGTCGTCAACCTCGAGGCGGCCGTGGAGTCGATCAAGAAGGCCATCGAGGAAGCCGAGCTGATGGCCGGCGTCGAGATCGACTCCGTGCACCTGGCGCTCTCGGGGCCGCACGTCAAGGGGTTCAACAGCCGCGGCGTGATCGCGGTCGCCGGCAAGAACCGCGAGATCACCCGCGACGACGTGCGGCGGGCGATCGACGCGGCCAAGGCGGTGTCGCTGCCCGCCGGGCGGGAGATTCTGCACGTGCTGCCGCAGGACTTCGTCGTGGACGAGCAGGACGGCATCGGCGCGCCCGTGGGCATGACCGGCGCGCGGCTCGAGGTCAACGTGCACGTGGTCACCGGCGCGGTCTCGTCCACGCAGAACATCGTCTCGTGCGTGAACCGCGCGGGCGTGTCGGTCGTGGACACCGTGATCGAGCAGCTGGCCGCCGCCGAAGCGGTGCTGACGCCGGACGAGAAGGAGCTGGGCGTCGCGCTCGTGGACATCGGCGGCGGCACGGCGGACCTGGCGATCTTCGAGCGCGGCAGCCTGTGGCACACGGCGGTCGTGCCGGTGGGCGGGGACCACTTCACCAACGACATCGCCGTCGGCCTGCGCACGCCGATTCCGGACGCGGAGAAGGTGAAGCGCAAGAACGGCTGCGCGCTCTCGTCGATGGTGGACGAGGACGAGACGATCGAGGTGGCGAGCGTCGGCGGCCGCAAGCCGCGGCTGATGGCGCGGCGCATCCTCTCCGAGATCCTGCAGCCGCGCGCGGAGGAGATCTTCCACCTCGTGTGGGACGAGATCCGGCGCGCCGGCTACGAGAAGTCGCTCAACTCGGGCATCGTGCTCACCGGGGGCGGGTCGATCCTCGAGGGCATGCCCGAGATCGCGGAACAGATCTTCGACCTGCCGATCCGCCGCGGCTGCCCGGTGGAGATCGGCGGCCTTGCCGATCACGTGAACAGCCCCACGTTCGCGACCCCCGTGGGCCTGGTCCTCTATGCGCATCGCAACCGCGCGCCCGAGCTGGCGCGCGTCGGCGCCGGCGCCTTCGGCCGGATGGCCGGGCGGCTGCGCGGCATCTTCAAGGAGTTCTTCTGATGGACACAGACATGGACAAGATGCGGCTGATGCTCGACCCCGAGGCGCGGAAAGGGGCCAGGATCAAGGTGGTCGGCGTCGGCGGCGGCGGCAGCAACGCCGTCAACCGCATGGTGCAGGTCGGCCTGGGCGGCGTCGAGTTCATCGTCGCCAACACCGACGTGCAGGCGCTCGACCACAACGCCGCGTCCATCAAGATCCAGATCGGGCAGAAGCTGACGAAGGGGCTCGGCGCGGGCGCCGACCCCAACATCGGCCGGCAAGCGGCGCTCGAGGACACCGAGACGATCATCCAGGCGCTCTCGGGCGCCGACATGATCTTCGTCACGACGGGCCTCGGCGGCGGCACCGGCACCGGCGCCGCGCCGGTGATCGCCAGCCTCGCCAGCGAGCTCGGCGCGCTCACGGTGGCCGTCGTCACCAAGCCGTTCAAGTTCGAGGGGAAGAAGCGCGCGATGCACGCGGAAGCCGGCCTGGAGGCGCTGCGCGAGTGCGTGGACACGGTCATCACCATTCCCAACGAGCGCCTGCTCGGCATCATCGATCGGCGCACGTCGCTCACCGACGCGTTCTCGATGGCCGACGACGTGCTGCGGCAGGCGATTCAGGGCATCTCGGACCTCATCCTGGTGCCGGGCCTGATCAACCTCGACTTCGCCGACGTGAAGACGATCATGTCGGGCATGGGCGTGGCGATGATGGGCACGGGCATCGCCGACGGCGACAACCGCGCGATGCAGGCGGCGCAGAAGGCGGTCTCGAGCCCGCTGCTCGAGGACGGCTCCGTCACCGGCGCGCGCGGCGTCATCATCAACGTCACCGGCGGCCCCGACCTGTCGCTCATGGAGGTGAACGAGGCGTCGTGCGTGATCCAGGAGGCCGCGCACGAGGACGCGAACATCATCTTCGGCGCGGTGGTCGATCCCGCGCTCGCCGGCAAGGTGAAGATCACCGTGATCGCCACCGGATTCGACCGGAAGACGACGGGCCGCGCGATTCCGGCCGCCGTGCTCGAGACGCCGACGGATCTCACGGCCTACACCACCGTCCTGGCGCGTCCCGCCGCGGCGCCGGAGCCGGCGCCCGTTCCGGTGCCGATGCCGGTGGCTGCCCCGGTCCCGATCCAGGCCGAGCAGCCGGCGCTGGAGCTCGCTCCGCCCCAGTTAACCGTCACCCGGCGCCCAGGCATCGAGCTCACGCTGCCGGCCGTCGATCCGGGGGACCTGTCGTCGCCACTGGACATCCCCGCGTTCCTGCGCCGGCAAACCTAGGCTGGCGGGCGACGCGTGCGTCGCCCCTACCGCATCGCGCGTGCCGTACACTAAGTAGACCCACGGCACGCGCGAGCGCCTGCGGTGCAGCAGCAGCTCCCGGACTCCCGGCTCAGCTCGAAGTTTCATGAACCAGTGGCAGCAGCGTGAGCGCGCGCTCGAGATCCTCTCGAAGGAGATCGGGTACGTCCGCAAGCCGCACGGCGGGCGGCTGAAGGTGGCGCTCGCCTTCCCGAACACCTACTTCGTCGGCATGTCCAACCTCGGCTTCCAGACGATGTACCGGCTGTTCAACGCGGAGGAGGACATCGTCTGCGAGCGCGTGTTCCTGCCGCCGAAGAGCGAGCTGGCCGCGCAACTGGCGGCCGGCACGCCGCTGGTCACGATCGAGTCGCAGACGCCGGTCGCCGACTTCGACGTGTTCGCCTTCTCCGTCTCGTTCGAATGGGACTACACGAACGTGCTGTCGATGCTGCGCCTTGCGGGCGTCCCCGCGCGCGCCGAGCACCGCGGCGTGCGGGATCCGCTCGTGGTCATCGGGGGCGCCGTCACGTTCGTCAACCCGGAGCCGCTGGCACCGTTCGCGGATGTCATCGCCGCGGGGGAAGGGGAAGTGCTCGTCCCCTCGCTGCTCAGCGCGTTCCAGGCAGCCTCGGATCGCGACGACCTGCTGCGGCGTCTTGCTGCGGAGCGCGGCTTCTACATCCCGTCGTTCTATGACGTCCGCTTCGGCGAAGACGGCACGATTGCCGCGTACGAGCCGAAGGCCGGCACCGGCGCGCCACCGGTCGTGAAGAAGGCGGCGCTCAAGACCACCGAGGCCGTCGACCCGCCGGCGACGACGATCTTCACGCCCGAGACCGAGTTCGGCTCGCGCTTCCTGGTGGAGGTCGTGCGCGGATGCGCGAACCTGTGCCGCTTCTGCTGGGCCGGCTACAACTACCTGCCGGTGCGCGCCTTCCCGAAGGACCGCATCCTCGAGCTCGCCGAGCGCGCGCGGCCGCACTCGAACCGCGCCGGGCTGGTGTCGATCGCGCTCTGCGACCACCCGGAGATCGAAGAGATCCTCACGCGGCTCGCCGGCATGGGCTACTCGATCAGCCCCGCGTCGCTGCGGCTCGACGACCTCACGCCGACGATCGTGCGGCTGCTGCGGGGGAGCGGCGAGCGCACGCTCACGATTGCGCCGGAGACGGGCTCCGATCGCCTGCGCCGCGTGATCAACAAGACGATCACCAACGACGAGATCCTGTCGGCCGCGGAGATGATCTTCTCGAACGGCATCGAGAACCTGAAGCTCTACTTCATGATCGGCCTGCCGACGGAAACAGACGACGACCTGGTGGCGATCCGCGACCTGACGCTGCAGCTCCGCGACATCATGCTGAGGCACGCGCGCGGCCGCGGCCAGGTCGGCCGCATCGTCGGCAGCGTGAACCCGCTCGTGCCGAAGCCGGGCACCGCCTACCAGTGGCTGGCGATGGAGGACGACCGCAGCATCGACCGCAGGATCAAGCGCATGCGCGCGCTGATGGCCGGCATCGACAACGTCTACTTCAACATCAAGTCCGAGCGTCATTCCTTCTACCAGGCGCTGCTGTCGCTCGGTGACCGGCGCGTGGCGCCCGCCATCGAGGCGGCCGAGCGCAACGGCGGCAACTGGCGCGCGGCGGTCGCCGAGGCCGGCGTCGACGCCGACTTCTTCGTCTTCCGCGACCGCTCGCAGGACGCCGTGCTGCCGTGGGACATCATCGACGGCGGCATGAAGAGCGGCTTCTTCCGCTCGGAGTACGACAAGGCCCTGCGGGAGGAATGGACCTTGCCGCCGAAGCGACAGAAGGACAACGACCGGCTGCTGCCCGTTCTCCAGTAGGGGCCGGACCTTCAGGTCGGCCCATCACGACGCGATCGCCGCCTTCTCCTCGAACTCCGCGTAGGCCTCGAGGATCAGCTCGCGCAGCCGGTCCTGCGCGGTGGCGTCCGCAATCGGCCGCAGCAGCGAGAAGCTGCGCCGGTCCCCGTTGACGGAGTACGTGCGCGCAGGGAACGTCACGTTGCGGCCGCCGCCGGTCCGCCGCTCCCAGATGCTGAAGCCGACCAGCTTCAGGCCGTCGAGCACCCCTTCGGTGAAATGGAGCTCGGCCTCGGCAAGCTTGCCGGGCGGGTTGTTCTTGTCGTTCGGTGTGATTCTGACGACCACGGCGTCCTCCGTCTTGTAAGCGCTGGCGCCGATGACGGAGGCAAGCGCGGGGCCTGGTGCGGGCGACGGGGGCTGTGGCTGGAACCTTCTGAAGCGTCCGGAGTTGGCGGCGGACCAAGAACTCCATGCCGGCGGCGGCGGCGCGCGGGTGTGAACCGCAGTTGCCCGCCTTCGCCCGGCTACGGCGAGGCAGGTGTGCGCAGCAGCAGGACGTGCGCGATGGCGAGCTCCTGTGAATGGGTGAGCGTGAGCAGCGACCCCGTGGCGCCGAGCGCCGCGAAGCGCGCGGCCGCGCCGCCGTGGAAACGAAGCTGCGGCGGACCACCCGGGGCGCGGACGACTTCGATGCCGCGCCACAGCACGCCGCGCGAGTGGCCGGTCCCGAGCGCCTTCATCGCGGCTTCCTTGGCGGCGAAGCGTGCCGCGAACGAGGAGGCAAAATCGCGGCGGCGCCGGCAGTACGCCGCTTCCTGCGCGGTGAAGATGCGCGAGACGAACCGGTCGCCGTAGCGCTCGATCGTCGCGGCGATGCGCGCGATCTCGGTGGCGTCCATGCCGGAACCTATAATGTCCATCCGGCCTCATCGTACATGCTTCCCCCGATCCCCGACGCGTTCCGCTGGACCGACGAGAGCTGGGGACCGGCGCTGCGCTGCCGGGCGCTCGAGGACCTCGCGCCGCATCTCTTCACGACCCGACAACTGCGGTTGTCATCGGCGGCCGACTGGCAGCAGGTCGCCGACGCGGTGGGCGCCGCGGAGCTGGCGATTCTCACGCAGGTCCACGGCCGCGCCGTCGTCACCGCCAGCAGAGGCATGGGACATCCCGAAGCCGATGTGCTCATCGGCGACGATCCGGAGATGGCGCTCACGATCCGCGCGGCGGACTGCGTGCCGCTGCTCATCGCGGACGGCGCGAGCGGCGCGGTCGCGGCGGTCCACGCCGGATGGCGCGGCACCGCGGCAGGCGCGGCGACGGCGGCGGTCGAGGCGCTCGCGCGCAACTTCCGCTCGCGGCCGCAGGACCTCGTCGCCGCCATCGGTCCGAGCATCGGCGCGTGCTGCTACCAGGTCGGCTCGGAGCTCGTGGATGCGTTCGCCGCTGCCGGGTACGAGCGGCATCTCGTCGATCGCTGGTTCAGCACGCCGCGCGAGGGCGGCCTGCGGCTCGACGTCGCGGGCGCGAACCGCGACCAGCTCGTGCTCGCCGGCGTGCCGGAGGCGCAGATCCACGTCGCCGGTCTGTGCACGGCGATGCACCTCGGCGTGCTGACGTCGTTCCGCGCGGAGAAGGAGCGAGCGGGAAGGATCGCGGGCGTTATCCGGCCGCGGCCTCGTCCATCGCCTCGTTGGCCAGGCGATCGGCGTCCTTGTTGAACTCGCGGCGCACGTGCTCGAACGTCACGCGGCCGATCTGGCGCGCCAGGCTGCGCGCCTCCTCGTAGAGCGGCTGCAGCCCGGCGTTCTTCACGCGGTACTCGCCGCGCATCTGCTTCACCAGCAGCTCGGAATCCGATCGCACGTGCAGCGTCTGCACGCCGTGCCCGGCGGCCCAGGCGAGCGCCGCCAGCAGGCCGTGGTACTCGGCCACGTTGTTGGTCGCGTTCGGGATGAACTGCTTGAGCTCGACGACCTCGCCGTCCCCGCGCTCGATGCGCACGCCGTAGGCGGCGGGACCCGGGTTGCCGCGCGAGCCGCCGTCGATGTTCGCGGTGGCCGATCCGCCACCCTGGGGACCGAAGAGCGACGGCTGCGTCACCCCTCGACTCCTCGTGTAGTGCGCATCGCTCGGGGTGACCCTGAGCTACGTCGAAGGGTCACGGATGGTGGGTGACGGGCTGCTCGATCGGCGGCGGGGGCGGATGGTAGTAGAGAATCCGCTGGCAGCTGTCGCACTGGATGATGCTGTCGTTCTGGCGAATGAGCTGGAACACCTGCGGGCGCAGGCGCACGTGGCAGACGGAGCACAAGCCGTCGCGCGTCGCCACGCAGATGGCGATGCCCTTGCGCGCCCTCGCCACCTGCTCGTAGAGCGCGATCAGCCGCTTGTCGAGCTGCCCGAGCAGCGCCGCCCGGCGCTCGCTGGCGTCCGTCATCGCCGCTTCGACGGAGGCGAGCTCGCTGGCGAGCGCCTTCTTCTCCGCCTCCACGTCCTTCTGCTGCGCGGCGAGCGCGGTCTCCGCTTTCTTGATCTCCACCGTCAGGACGTCGGCTTCCATCATGCGCTCGAGGATCTTCTCCTCGACGCCGCCGAGCTCCTTCTGCGCGGTCTCGATCTCGTGGCCGAGCGCCTGGTATTCCTTGTTGGTCTTGACCGCGGCCTGCTGGTCCTTGAACTTCGACAGGCGGCCCTGGTAGAGCGCGACGTCCTTGTCGAGCGCGCGGCGCGCCTCCTGGTTGTCCTTGAGCCCCTGTTTCGCGGCGTCCACGGCCTGCATGGCCTCGTGCAGGCGGGCGTCGGCGTCGGCGAGGCGCTGCGGGTGCGCGGCGATCGTCCGCCGCGCATCGTCGATGGTCGAGTCGAGCTGTTGCAGCGTGATCAGGCGTTGTAAGTCAGGCGACATGCTGAGTGGGCCCGCCAGGATTCGAACCTGGGACCAACCGATTATGAGCCGGCCGCTCTAACCGCTGAGCTACGGGCCCGCAGATCATTTGTGAATTGCGACTTCTGATTTGCGATTGGGCGCGAGACAGCTCCGTTCCTCCAATCACAAATCACAAATCATCGATCGCAAATGTCTACGTTCTTCCTTCCAGGAACGCCTTGAGTTTACGCGACCTCGAGGGATGGCGCAGCTTCCTGAGCGCCTTCGCCTCGATCTGGCGTATGCGCTCGCGGGTCACCGCGAAGTTCTGGCCCACTTCCTCCAGCGTGTGCTCGCTGCCGTCGCCCACGCCGAAGCGCATCTTGATCACCTTCTCCTCGCGCGGCGTCAGCGTCTTGAGGACGGCCTCCGTCTGCTCCTTGAGGTTCAGGTTGATGACCGCCTCGGCCGGCGACACGATGTTGCGGTCCTCGATGAAGTCGCCAAGATGCGAATCTTCCTCCTCGCCGATGGGCGTCTCGAGGGAGATCGGCTCCTGCGCGATCTTGAGCACCTTGCGGACCTTGGCGACGGGAATGTCCATGCGCTTGGCGATCTCTTCCGAGGTCGGCTCGCGCCCGAGCTCCTGCACCAGCGCGCGCGAGGTGCGAATGAGCTTGTTGATCGTCTCGATCATGTGGACCGGGATGCGGATGGTGCGCGCCTGGTCGGCGATGGCGCGCGTGATCGCCTGGCGGATCCACCACGTCGCGTAGGTCGAGAACTTGTAGCCGCGGCGGTACTCGAACTTGTCCACGGCCTTCATGAGGCCGATGTTGCCTTCCTGGATCAGGTCGAGGAACTGCAGGCCGCGGTTCGTGTACTTCTTGGCGATGGAGACGACGAGGCGGAGGTTGGCCTCGACCAGCTCCTTTTTCGCCTGCTCGGCCTGCGCCTCGCCGCGCTGGATGACCTCGATCGTGCGGCGGAGGCGCTCCGGCGTCTCCTCCAGGTCGTCGATCATCCCCTTCACGTGCGCCTTGATGTCCTTCAGCTTCTTCTGGAGGTTCTTCTTCTCCTCCTCGCGGAGCTTCGGGCCCTTCGTCTTGATCCGGGGGTTGATGTGGCGGTCGATCGCGTCGGCCTCGCGCTGCACGCGCTGCCCGGCGTCCACCGACTCCTTGACCTCGTCGATGAGGCGCCGCTTGATCGTCTCGGTGAACTCGATGCGGCGGACCGTGCGCGACACCTCGATGCGGGCGCGCAGCGACTTCCAGCGGGCGCGGCGGAACTTGCGCTTGTCGGCGCGCGGGACGAGCGCGCCCTTCTCGGCCAGCTTCACGAAGTTGACGCGCGCCTTGCGCACCTCCTCGATCTGCCCGAGCACTTCCTCCTTGCGCTCCTCGATCACCTCGTCGGTGATCTCCTCGTCGCTGAAGATCACCAGCTCGCGGATGGTGCGCTCGCCGGCGCGGAGCTGGTCGCCCATCAGCAGGATGCGCTTGGCGATGGTCGGCGTGCGCGAGATCGACTTGATCACCGCCAGCTTGCCGCGCTCGATGCGCTTGGCAATCGCCACCTCGCCCTCGCGGGTGAGGAGCGGCACGGTGCCCATCTCGCGCAGGTACATGCGGACGGGGTCGTTGGTCTTGTCGAGGGCGCCGGGCGTGAGGTCGAGCTCCGGCCCGTCTTCCGAATCACGATCGAAGTCCTTGTCGCCGCGGTACGCCTTGTCGGAGTCGACGATCTCGATGCCGGCGCTGCCGAAGGCGTTGAACAGCTCGTCGAGGTCCTCGGCGGAGGTGACCTCCGAGGGGAGCAGCTCGTTGATCTCGTCGTACAGGAGATACCCCTTCTCCTTGCCGACGTTAATCATCTGGCGTACTTCGTCGTATCTTTCTTCAATCGACAAGATTGGTCCTCTCCTAGATCAAACCTTCGATCCGCTGCAGCAGATCCCGTTTGCGCGCCCAGAGGGCGTCAATCTGTTCCCCATGCTGCGCGGCGCCAAGCTGCTGCAACCGGTCGATCTCGCGCTGAACCGCCGCCCGTTCGCGCTCGTACCGAAGCCGCTTGATGATACGCGCGCACTCCTCCACGTCGTTGACCGGTGCTTCAGGCTCGCTGGCGATGGCCGTCACGAGCTGGGACTCCGCAAGGTTTAGACGCTCGAAGAGCGCGGATGGTGAGAAACCCCTATTTTCATTCAGATTCCGCGCGAGATCCAGCACCGAACGCGCCGAAAGGCCGTCGAGATCCGGGCCATCCAGGGCGTCGAGGGCGGCAACTGCGGGGTCCGGGCGATGAACGAGCCACCAAATCAGCCCTTTTTCGGCCTTGGTGACCTGCCCCAGCGACGGGATCTCACGCGCCGTCAGCGTGGTCTGACGCTGGACGGCCGCCTTGCGGATCTCTGTCCGGACCACCTCATCGGTCACGTGGGCCTTGAACGCGAGGCGGTCGGCGAACCGGTCCCGCATCGTGGCATCCGGGATCCGGCCTGCAATTGGCAGCATTTCTGACAAAAACCTGACCCTGCCCTCGTCTGAATTCAGGTTGTGGCCCTGTGCGGCACGATCGAGGAGATATTCGAGGTACGGCCGCGACTGCTTCAGGCGTTCGGCGTAGCCTTCCCGGCCGTGCGTTCTGACATACGTATCGGGATCTTCGCCGGGCGGCAGTATGGCCACATTGACCTCAAACCCTTCTGCTACCAGCATTTCGCACGATTTCGCGGTGGCGCCCTGGCCGGCGGCGTCGGGATCGAAGCTCAAGACGACCTTGCTGGTGAATCTCCGCAGCTGCTGCGCCTGCTGGGGGGTCAGCGCGGTGCCGCAGGAGGCCACCACCCCCTGAAAGCCGGCCTGGTAGATCTGGGCGAAGTCGAAGTAGCCCTCGACCAGGATGGCGAAGTTGCCCTGGCGGATGGCCGACTTGCTCAGATTCAGGCCGTACAGCGTGCGGCTCTTCGAGTAGATCGGGGTCTCCGGCGAGTTCAGGTACTTCGGCTGCTGGTCGGCGTCGAGCGACCGCCCGCCGAACGCGATCACCGATCCGGTGTCACGGCGGATCGGGATCATCAGCCGGTTCCTGAACCGATCCACCACGCTCCCATCGTCCCGCTGGAAGACGAGGCCGGCGCGGACGAGCAGCGCCTGCGTGAACCCCTGTTTCATCAGCGCGGTCTTGAGGTGATCGCGTCCCGGCGGCGCAAACCCGAGCCCGAACGCCTGGCTTGTCGCCGCGCTCACGCCGCGGTCGGCGATCACCGTGCGCACGCGCGCGGCGGCGGGGGAGTCGAGCTGCTCCGTGAACCACTTCGCCGCGGCCTCGTGCACGTTGAGCAGTCCTTCGCGCTCGGCGGCGTTCGCCCGCTGCTCGTCGCTCTGCTCCATCTCGGGGAGCGACATGCCGAAGCGCTGCGCGAGCTGCTTGATCGCGTCGTGGAAGCCGACCTTCTCGTGCAGCTCGAGGAACTTGATGACGTCGCCGCCCACGCCGCACCCGAAGCAGTGGAAGAAGCCCTTGTCGCGGTTGACGTGGAACGACGGCGTCTTCTCGCCGTGGAACGGGCAGAGTCCCTTGTAGGTGGCGCCGGTCTTCTTCAGCGAGACGTAGTCCTGGATGACGACGACGATGTCGGCCTGGCGCTTCAGGTCTTCGATGAAGTGCTGCGGAAAGAGCGCCATCAGTCCTTCAGGCGGACGATCGTCGCGCCGCCGCCGCCCTGCTTGTCGGGGGCGGCGTCGTAGCTGGCGACGAGCGGGTGGTTCTTCAGGAATTCTCCCACGGCGCGACGCAGCTGGCCGGTCCCGTGGCCGTGGACGATGCGCAGCTCGCCGATGTCGGTGACGGCGGTCTGGTCCAGGAATTTTTCCAGTCGCGTCAGCGCTTCGTCCACCGTGCAGCCGATGACGTTCAGCTCCGAGAGCGCGCCTTCGCGCGGCTGCAGGTCGATGTTGACGTGCACGGCGGGTCCGCCTCGCGCTGGACCCCCGCGCTCGGCGGCACCCGCCCCACGTACATCGCCAATCACACGCAAATCGCGCAGGGCGGCGCGCAGGCGCTTGCCGCGCACGTCCACTTCGGCGTGCCTGCCGTGCAGCTCGATGACGACGCCCTCGAGCCCCAGTGCTCCGACGGCGACTCTTGCGCCAGGGGCGAGTGGGGCGAGTGGGGCGAGTGGGGCGGGTGGGGCCAGTGGGGTGGCGGGGGAAGGGCCCTCTCCAGCCGCCCTACCCGCCTTACCCGGCCCACCCGCCTCTTTGATTTTCGCAATCGCCTCGTCGAGCGCCGCGCGCGCGTCGGACCGCGCGGCTCCGGCGTCGCCGGTGCTGATGCGGGCCGCCGCGCGCCTGGCGGCCTGGTCGGACAGCTCCGCGGCGCGCGCCTTCAACCCTTCGATGACGCGGTCGATCTCCCGGCGCGCCTCGCGGACCTGATCGTCGAGCTTCGCGTCGAGCCGGCGGCGGAAGCCCTCCTCGCGCTCGCGCACCGTCTGCTCGCGTGTCTTGAGCTTCGTCTCGGTCTCCGCCACCGTGGCGCGTTCCTTCGCCACCGCGCGCCGCTCCTGCTCGAGCGCGCGCAGGTCGTTGTCGATGCGCGCCAGATGATCGCGAAGCTGCTGCTCGCCCTCGCTCAGGTTCCCGCGCGCGGCGGCCACGACCGACGGCGGCATGCCGAGCCGCGCGGCAATCTCGATCGCCAGGCTGCGGCCCGGCGAGCCGTAGACGAGGCGATAGGTCGGCGCGAAGGTCTCCGGATCGAAGCCGAACGCCGCGCCGGTGACGCCGTCCGTCGTGGACGAGTACGACTTCAGCGAGTCGTAGTGCGTGGTGGCGATGAGGTGGGCGCCGCGCGTGCGGAAGTGGTCGATGACCGCGATGCCGAGCGCGCCGCCCTCGACCGGGTCGGTACCGGCGCCCACCTCGTCGAGCAGCACGAGCGCGGGCAGCGCCAGCGTCCGGTCCATCGAGACGACGTTGGTGATGTGGGCGGAGAAGGTGCTCAGGCTGGCGGAGATCGACTGCTCGTCGCCGATGTCCGCGAAGATCGACTGAAACACCGGCAGCCGCGATCCGGCGTCCGCGGGAATGTGCAGGCCGGCCTGCGCCATCGCGGCGAGCAGTCCCGCGGTCTTGATGGCGACGGTTTTTCCACCGGTGTTCGGGCCGGCGATGATGAGGATGCGCGTGGGGGGCACGAGGTGGAGATCCACAGGGACTGGGGCGAGTGGGGCGAGTGGGGCGAGTGGGGCTGGTGGGGTGGCTTGGGAAGGGCCCTCCCCAGCCTCCCTACCCGCCTCACTCGCCCTGCTCGCCACGGCCGCGATCAGCAGCGGATGCCGCGCCGCCTTCAGCTCGAACGTGCCGTCCACTGATGCGATCGGCTCGACCCCGTCCACCATCAGCGACAAGCGCGCGCGCGCCTGGACGACGTCGAGCTCGGTGGCGACGTCGATCGTCCGGCGGAGATCCGAGGGACGCGCGCGCAGCCCGTCGGTGAGCGCCAGCAGGATGCGGCGCACTTCCTCCGCCTCCTGCTCCTCGAGCTGGACGATGTCGTTGTTGATGTCGACCGTCTCGAGCGGCTCGACGTAGAGGCTGGCGCCGCTCGCGGAGCCGCCGTGCACGATCCCGGGAATCGCGGACCGGTGCTCGGCACGCACCAGCAGCACGTAGCGCCCGTTGCGGTCGGTGACGAGCTGGTCCTGCAGGTACTTCGCCGTGTCGCGGCCGCGCACGAACGCCTCGAGCGTGCTGCGCAGCTTCGCGCGGTGCCGCCGCAGGCGCTCGCGGATCGACGCCAGCGCGGGACTCGCCTCGTCCACCACCTCACCCGACGGATCGATCGCGCGGCGCACGGCCGCGATCTCTCCCTTGAACGACGCGACGGCCGACGCGAGCCCGCCGAGGATCGGGAAGCTCGGGCCGAGCGACACCACGGCGTGGCGCGTCTGCTCGATGGACTCGAGGTAGACCGCGAGCGCCGTCAGGCGCAGCGGCTCGAGCGGACGGCCCTCGACGCTCAGCGCCTCGAGGATCTCGTCGAGATCGGACGGCGCCCGCAGCGGGAAGCCGGGATGGTTCGCGAGGAACCGCGTCCCTTCCGTCGTCGCGCGCTGCGCGGCGCCGATCGCGGCCGCGTCGGTCAACGGCCGCAGGTCCGCCAGCCGCGCTTCGCCGGTGGGCGTCACCGCCAGGCCCGTGACCACCGACACGATGCGATGGAACTCGAGTGCCCGCAGTGCGCCCGCGTTCATAGGTGATTGATGATACTGGCCATGCAGCCGCCGCCGAAGCCGTTGTCGATGTTCACCACCGACACGCCGTTCGCGCAGCTGTTGAGCATCCCCAGCAGTGCGGCGACGCCGCCGAAGCTCGCGCCGTAGCCGATGCTCGTCGGCACCGCGATCACCGGCACGGTCACCAGCCCGGCCACCACGCTCGGCAGCGCGCCTTCCATGCCCGCGACGACGACGATGACGCGCGCGGACTGGAGACGCGGCTGCTCGGCAAGCAGGCGGTGGAGGCCGGCGACGCCGACGTCGTAGAGCCGATCGACCTTGTTTCCCATCACCTCGGCGGTGATGGCGGCTTCTTCCGCGACGGCAAGGTCCGACGTCCCGGCGCACGTCACCAGGATGGTGCCGCGGCCCGGCGGAATCTGACCCTGGACGAGCGTGATGGCCCGCGCCTGGCCGTGGTACGTCGCCTCGGGCACGAGCGCCCGCACCGCGTCGTAGGTCTGGAGATCCGCGCGCGTCACGAGCAGGGCCTGCCCGCGCGCGACGATGCGCCCGGCGATCGCGGCAACCTGCTCGGGCGACTTGCCGAGGCCCAGAATGACTTCGGGGAAGCCCTGTCGCAGCTCGCGGTGCGTGTCCACGCGCGCGAAGCCGAGATCTTCGAACGGCGCCGCGCGGAGGGCCGCGAGAATTTGCGCGCTGGCGGCGGCCGGGTCCACCTCGCCGCGCCGGACCCGATCGAGCAGCGCCTCGATGTCAGAGGCGGTCATGCAGAGCTGGATGGTGCGAATTCACGGAGCCCGGCAGTATAATTCCTGATCGTGCTGATTGTCCGGCCGACCGCGGCATGACTTCCTCCGAAACGTTCGTCCTCGCGACGTATTTCTTCGTTCTCGTCATTCTCGCCGTGTACGGGTGGCACCGGTATTACCTGGTCTACCAGTACATGAAGAACCGCGACCGGCGTCGTGAAACGCCGCCGCTGCCGGCCCTGCTGCCGGCGGTCACGGTCCAGCTTCCGATCTACAACGAGATGTACGTCGCCGACCGCCTGATCGACGCGGTCTGCGGCATCGACTACCCGCGCCACCTGCTCGAGATCCAGGTGCTCGACGACTCCACCGACGAGACGACGAGCGTCGCCGAGCGCGCGGTGCGCCGCAACACGGCCAACGGCGTCAACATCACCTACATCCATCGCACGGACCGCACCGGCTACAAGGCCGGCGCCCTCGACGAGGGGCTGCGCGCCGCCAAGGGCGAGTTCGTCGCCATCTTCGACGCCGACTTCATCCCGACGCCCGACTTCCTGCTGAAGACGGTGCCGTTCTTCGCCGACCCGAAGGTGGCGATGGTGCAGGCGCGGTGGGGGCACATCAACGAGGACTACTCGCTGCTGACGAAGATCCAGGCGATCCTCCTCGACGGGCACTTCGTGCTCGAGCACGGCGGCCGCAACCGCTCGGGGCTCTTCTTCAACTTCAACGGCACGGCGGGCATCTGGCGGCGTACCGCCATCGGCGACGCCGGCGGCTGGCAGCACGACACGCTCACCGAGGACCTCGACCTCAGCTACCGCGCGCAGATGCGCGGCTGGACGTTCATCTTCCTGCCGGATCTCATCGCGCCGGCGGAAGTCCCGGTCGAGATGAACTCGTTCAAGTCGCAGCAGCACCGCTGGGCGAAGGGCTCGATCCAGACGTGCCGCAAGGTGCTGCCGCGCATCCTGCGCTCCGGGCTGCCCCTGCGCGTCAAGGCGGAGGCGTTCTTCCACCTCACGGCGAACTTCAACTACCTGCTCATGTGCGTGCTGTCGGTCCTGATGGCGCCCTCGATGGTCATCAGGTTCAACATGGGCTGGTACGAGATGCTGCTCATCGACGTGCCGCTGTTCTTCGCGGCGACGGCGTCGGTGGCCAACTTCTACATGGTCTGCCAGCGCGAGCTCTATCCGCGCACGTGGACGCAGAGGCTCAGGTACCTGCCGTTCCTGATGTCGATCGGCATCGGCCTCACCGTGAACAACACGCGCGCCGTGCTCGAGGCGCTCTTCAACCGCCAGAGCGAGTTCGCGCGCACGCCGAAGTACCGCATCGAAGGGCAGTCCGACGAGTGGATCGGCAAGAAGTACCGCCAGAGCTTCGTCGTGCAGCCGATGATCGAGCTGGCGCTCGGCCTGTACTTCACCGCCACCGTCTTCTACGCGCTCGCCAACGGCATCTACGGCACGGTGCCGTTCCTCGTGCTCTTCCAGATCGGCTTCCTCTACACCGGCCTCCTCTCCGTCGTCCAGCAGTACGCCAGCGACGACGTCGTGCTGAAAACCGAAGAGGTGTAGGGGCGGGACATGTCCCGCCCGTAGACAACGGGCGACGCATGCGTCGCCCCTACCAAAGGAGCGGAGCGATGAACTACGCACGCGTGATCGCGGCCGGCGTCGTGGCGTTCGTGGTGTCGATGGGGGTCGGGTTCTTCGTCAACGAAGTGCTGCTGGCGGACATCTACATGGCCAACGCGGCGGCGCTGCGCAGCGAAGAGGCGATGTACGGCACGCTGCCCGTGGGCTTCGTCTTCCTGCTGGTCGGCTTTCTCGCCTTCGCCTATGCCTACGCCAAGGGCTACGAAGGCGGCACGGGCTGGATCGAAGGCCTCCGCTTCGGCCTCGTGACGTGGGTCATCGTCACCGGCTTCGGCCTGATCTGGCAGTGGGTGCTCTATCCGATCGACACCGCGATGGCGACCGCGATCATCGTGGACTCGGCGATCGAGCTGGCGATCTACGGCGCGATCGTGGGCGCGATCTATAAGCCCGCCGCATCGAGAGCATCCCGGCCCGCCGCCCTCTAGGAGATAGGATCGCCGTATGGCGACGGCCGAAAAAGAGAAACCCAGGGGTGGGCTGGAGGACGTCGTCGCGACGTCCTCCGCGATCTGTTACCTCGACGGCGATCGCGGCGTGCTCGCCTACTGCGGCTACGACATCCACGACCTGGCGAAGAACGCCACGTTCGAGGAGGTCTGCTACCTGCTGTGGCACCGCCGGCTGCCGACGAAGGCGGAGCTGGGCGACCTGCAGTCGCAGCTCGCGGCGGCGCGTCCGCTGCCGGAAGCGATCATCCGCCTGATGAAGTCGCTGCCTCCCGTGGACGGGATGGACGCGCTGCGCACGCTCACCTCCGCCCTCGCGCACTACGACGCGGACGCGAGCGACGCGTCACCGGCCGCGCAGTACCGCAAGGCCGTCCGCCTCACCGCGCAGATCGGCGCCATCGTCGCCACCTGGGGCCGGCTGCGGGCCGGCGGCGGCGTGATCGCCCCGGATCCGGTGATGGGCCACGCGGCGAACTTCCTGTACATGCTGACGGGCGAGCGGCCGAACCCGACCGCCATCCGCGCGTTCGACGTCGCGCTGACGCTGCACGCGGACCACGAGCTCAACGCCTCGACGTTCGCGGGGCGCGTCGCGGCGGCGACGCTCACCGACATCTATTCGGCGACCGTCGCGGCGATTGGCACGCTGAAGGGACCGCTGCACGGCGGCGCCAACGCCGAGGTCATGAAGATGCTGCTCGACTTCGGGCAGACGGCAGGCCCGGAGCGGGTGGAGGAGGCCGTCCGCGCGAAGCTGGCGCGGAAGGAAAAGATTCCGGGCTTCGGCCACCGCGTATACCGCACCGAGGATCCCCGCGCCACGCACCTGCGGCAGATGTCGCGCGAGCTCGGCCGCCGCGCCGGCGTGCCGCAGTGGTACGACATGTCGGAGCGCATCGAGGCGCTCGTCAAGGGCGAGAAGAAGCTGAACCCGAACGTGGATTTCTACTCGGCGTCCACGTATTACGTGCTCGGCATCCCGGTCGATCTCTACACGCCGATCTTCGCGGTGAGCCGCATCTCCGGCTGGACCGCGCACGTGCTGGAGCAGTACGCGAACAACCGGCTGATCCGGCCGCGCGCGGACTACACGGGCCCCGAGTACCCGCAGCGCTTCGTTCCCATCGCTGACAGGTAGTAGGTCGTCGGGACGTACGTCGTGTCCGGCTTCAGCCGGACCAAACTGGGATACAGTCCTCGGCGTGCCGCAGGCGGTCATCGACAACCCGATTCTGAACTCCGCGTTCTCCGAGCCGACACGACACTTCCGCTTCGGCGACGAGGGCATCACGAACGACATCGTCGACAAGCGGCGCACGAGCTCGTACTTCATCCCGATCGCCCAGCGGCGAATATACCGACTCCGACGGCAAGCCGCGTCGTGTCGCCGTGTCGATCGGCCCTGAGCACGGAACCGTCGGCTCAAGGTGTACGACGTGGCGGCGGTTCCTTCCGTGTGACGGGCCGACTAAAGTCGGCCCCTACGACTAGAGTCGGCCCCTACGACTACCGTGTGACGGGCCGACTAAAGTCGGCCCCTACGACCTACGACCTACGACCTACCACCTACGACCTAGCAGTTATAATTTCCTGATCGTTCTCCATGGATCAGGCCTACATACGGAACTTCTCGATCATCGCGCACATCGACCACGGCAAGTCCACGCTGGCCGACCGCTTCCTCGAGCACACCGGCGCCCTGCAGGCGCGTGAGATGGAAGCGCAGGTGCTCGATGCCATGGACCTCGAGCGCGAGCGCGGCATCACCATCAAGGCGCACCCGGTCCGCCTGAACTACACCGCCGACGACGGCAACAAGTACGTCCTGAACCTGATCGACACACCCGGGCACGTGGACTTCGGCTACGAGGTCACGCGGTCGCTCGCCGCCTGCGAGGGCGCGCTGCTGCTGGTGGACGCCGCGCAGGGCGTCGAGGCGCAGACGCTGGCCAATGCCTATCTCGCCGTGGACAACCACCTCGAGATCATCCCCGTCATCAACAAGATCGACCTGCCCAGCGCGCAGCCCGACGAGTGCAAGCGGCAGCTCGAGGAGATCATCGGCCTCGACAGCGCCGACGCGATCCTGGCGAGCGCCAAGGAAGGCACGGGCGTGCACGAGATCCTCGAGGCGATCGTCGCGCGCTTTCACCCGCCCACGGGCGACCCGAACGCCCCGCTCAAGGCGCTCATCTTCGATTCCTGGTACGACCCCTATCGCGGCGTCGTCGTCGTCGTGCGCGTGATCGACGGCGTGCTGCGGACGAAGGCGAAGATCCGGCTGATGGCCACCGCGCAGGACTTCGAGGTGGACGGCCTCGGCGTCTTCTCGCCGAAGGCGACGCCGGTCGATGAGCTCGGCGTGGGCGAGGTCGGCTTCGTCGTCGCGAACATCAAGGTCGTGGCGGACGCGAAGATCGGCGACACGGTCACCGAGGTCGCGCGGCCGACGACCGAGCCCTTCCCCGGCTTCAAGGAGCTGAAGCCGATGGTCTTCGCCGGCCTGTACCCGGTGGAGAGCCACCAGTACAGCGAGCTGCGCGAGGCGCTCGAGAAGCTGCGCCTGAACGACGCGTCGTTCTTCTACGAGCCGGAGACGTCCGCCGCGCTCGGCTTCGGGTTCCGCTGCGGCTTCCTCGGCCTCCTGCACATGGAGATCGTCCAGGAGCGGCTCGAGCGCGAGTACGGCATGGACCTCGTCACCACCGCGCCGGGCGTGCTCTACCGGGTGACGACGACCGACGGCGAGGTGCACGAGGTGGACAGCCCGGCGAAGCTGCCGGACGCGGGCCGGATCGCGAAGCTCGAAGAGCCCGTGATCACGGCGATGATCCTGACGCCCACCGAGTACGTCGGCCCGATCCTGCAGTTGTGCCAGGACAAGCGGGGCGTGCAGAAAAAGCTCGAATATCTCAAGTCCGACCGCGTGCTCATCACCTACGAGCTGCCGTTCAACGAGGTCGTGCTCGACTTCTACGACCGCCTGAAGACGATGTCGCGCGGCTACGCGTCGCTCGACTACCATGTGACCGGCTACTGGGAGTCGCCGCTCGTCAAGATGGACATCCTGGTGAACGGCGAGCCGGTGGACGCGCTCTCCATCATCGTCCACCGCGACGCGGCGTACGAGCGGGGGCGCGCGCTGGCGTCGAAGATGCGCGAGCTCATCCCGCGCCAGATGTTCGAGATCGCGATCCAGGCGTCGATCGGCAACCGCGTGATCGCGCGCGAGTCGGTGAAGGCCCTGCGCAAGAACGTGCTCGCGAAGTGCTACGGCGGCGACATCACCCGCAAGCGCAAGCTGCTCGAGAAGCAGAAGGAAGGGAAGAAGCGCATGAAGCGCGTCGGCCGCGTGGAGATCCCGCAAGAGGCGTTTCTCGCGGTGCTCAAGGTGGGCACCGAATGAGCGGGCAGCGGGCAGCGGGCAGCGGGCAGAAGAGCATGGCGTATACGGAACACCGGAAATCCACGGCCCGCGAGTACTTCGAGTCGATCTGCGTCGCCGTCATCCTCGCGCTCTTCGTCCGCACGTTCATCGTCCAGGCGTTCAAGATCCCGACCGGGTCGATGGAGAACAACCTCCTCATCGGCGACCACCTGCTCGTCAACAAGTTCGTCTTCGCGCCGACGATGAGCGCCGCGGAAAACAGCGTCCTCCCGATCGATCCCATCCGGCGCGGCGACATCGCCGTGTTCAAGTACCCCGAGGATCCCGAGCGCGACTTCATCAAGCGCGTCATCGGGCTGCCCGGCGAGACCATCGAGGTCCGCAACAAGATGGTCTTCGTCGACGGCACGCCGCTGGACGAGCCCTACGTGCACTTCCTGATCCCGCCCGGCGAGAACGGGACCCACGACTTCGACGTGCGCGTGCAGTACGGCCCGGTGACGGTGCCCGAGGGGCACTACTTCATGATGGGGGACAACCGCGACAACTCGCAGGACAGCCGCTACTGGGGGTTCCTGCCGCGCGACTACGTGAAGGGGAAGGCGCTCTTCGTCTATTTCTCCTTCGGGGAGAACGAGCCCGACGCGGGCAACGTCCTGAACGTCCGTTGGAATAGAATCCTTCACCAGATCCATTGATCAAGACGGTCATCAGCGTTCTGATCACGCTGGCCATCCTGAACGCCTGCGCCAGGATGGGGATGGCGGCGTTCAACTACTTCCAGCTGAAGGACGAGGCCGAGCAGCTCATTCTGTTTGGCTCCCGCAGCAGCACCGACCAGCTCCACGACCGCATCGTCGAATACGCCGACGGCCTCGGCGTGCCGCTCTATCCCGAGGACCTGTACGTGACCCGCGAGGAGGACCGGACCTACGTGGACGCGTACTACACGCAGCCCGTGGAGGTCTTCCCGGGGGTCACGGTGCCGGTGGAGCTGTCCTTCTCGGTGGATACGATCGCCGTCGACACCGGCGGCGCCCGCGCCCGCTGATCGTTCTTACCCCGCCAGAAGTTCCCGCGCTCGTGCCGCGTCCGCCGTCGCGTCGGCCTCGAGCTGCCGTGCTTCCTCGGAGACGCGCGCCGCAAAGCTGGTGTCGGAGAGACCTTTCAGGTTGACGGCGATGTTGAGGGCGGCGCCGCGAAGGGCCGCGAGCAGGAGCTCCACGGCAACGCCCGTGTCGCTGGCCGCGTTGGGATTGCCCGCCGCGGCGACGATCGTCGCGCCGCGCATCGCCTGCTGACACACGCGCATCGTCTCGAGCGGCGTCTCCGTTGCGGCCCTCATGGCCGTGTCGATGGCGGCGCGGCGCGCCTGCTTCTCGGCGTCGGTGGCCTTCGGCAGCCGCGTCGCGCTGACCACGGCCTTGTACGCGTCGCTGTCGTCGTCCACGAGCGACATGAGCTCGTCGCGCAGCGGGCGCAGCCGCGCGGAGGCCTCCGAGAGATCCGCCGCTTCCTCGGGCGCGCCCCGCTTCGTCTTCGGCAGGCCGGCGACCATGATCAGCAGGGAGGCGCCGATGGCGGCCGCCAGCGCCGACGCCGAGCCGCCGCCGGGCACCGGCTCGTTCGACGCGAACGCGTCGAGAAGGTCGGTGACGACCATGGATGCGTAGCTGGGTTCAGAAGTCATTGGGACCAGTACACTGCTTTTCCGCGCTTGATCACCATACGAACGTTCGGCGCTCCCACGCGGATGAGGTCCGCGAGCGTGCCTTTGACGATCACCGCATCCATGAGCTTGCCCGGTTCGAGACTGCCCACCGAGTCCGCGCGGTCGAGCGACCAGGCCGCGTTGAGCGTCGCGGCGACGAGCGCCTCTTCGAGCGTCATGTGCATCGCGAAGCACGCCAGCGTCATCGCAAACGGGATCGAGGGCGAGAAGCCGCCGCCAGGGTTGACGTCGGAGGCGAGCGCCACCGGCACCCCGCGCGCGATGAGCATGCGCGCGGGCGCGAACCGGCCGAGCTTGAGATAGAAGGCAGCCGAGGGCAGCAGCACGGCGGCGACGCCGGCCTTCGCCAGTGCATCGGCGCCGGCTTCGTCAACGAAGATCAGGTGGTCGGCGGACCGCGCGCCGACCCGCGCCGCGACCTCGCTGCCGCCGCTGCGCGCCAGTTCGTCGGCGTGCAGGCGCGGCTTCAGGCCCGCCGCTGTCGCGGCGGACAGAATCGTCAGCGTCTCCTCGGGCGTGAACGCGCCCTCGTCGCAGAAGACGTCGCACCACTCGGCGAGCGCCTCCTCGACCACCTCGGGAATCATTTCCTCGATCACCAGCCGGATGTAGTCGTTGCGGCGGCCGCGGTAGTCGTCGGGGACGGCATGCGCGCCGAGAAAGGTCGGCACCAGGTCCACCGCGTGCTCCGCGTTCAGCCGCTGAATCGCCCGCAACTGCCGCAGCTCCGATTCCGTCGTCAGCCCGTAGCCGCTCTTCGCTTCGCACGTCGTCGTGCCGCACGCGAGCATCTCGTCGAGACGGCCGCGCGCCAGCGAGACGAGCTCGTCTTCCGACGCGGCGCGCGTCGCCGCGACCGTGCGCGCGATGCCACCGCCCCCGGCCGCGATGTCGGCGTAGCTCGCGCCGTCGAGGCGCCGCTGCAGCTCGTCGCGCCGATCGCCGGCGAACACGACGTGCGTGTGGGGATCGACGAAGCCAGGGAGGATGGTGCAGCCGCGCGCGTCGATGCGCATGGCGCCAGGCTGAACCTGGACGTGCTCGTGGAGACCGTTCGCCGGACCGGCGTAGACAACGCGGCCCTCCTGTGCCGCGACGACGCCTCCCTCGACCGCCGTGGCGTCCCGCTGCGCCGCGCCACGCCGGGGTGCCGGGCCCGCGCACGTGCAGACGCGGTCGGCGTGTTCGATGAGGAAGTCGGCGGCCTGCATGCTGCCGCTATGCGGGAACCGTGGCGACCCCGGTCGTTATCGTCGGCGACAGGACAGCCAGCACCTGCCGATCGACGAACGACAGCCGCGAGCACAACGCCATCCCGAGGCACGGGATCCACATGCGCCAGTTCGCCACGACGCCTCAGATTGTAGTGCGGGCCTCGGCCGCCGCCTTCGTCATGCCGGCGACGGCCACGCGCTTGGCGCGGCTGCGCCCGCCGGCGACGATCGTCACCGCGCGCTTCGGCACGCCGCGCGCCTTCGCGAGCACCTCGATGACGACGCCCTCAGCGGTGGCCGCGATCACGGCACGGCGGTGACGTCGAGGAGGACCTTCAGCACGGGCTTGCTCCGCGCATGCTCGAGCGCGTCCACACCCTCTGAGAGGTTGAACCGGACCGAGATGAGCGGGAGCACCTTGACGCTGCCGTCCTGGAGCGCGGTCAGCGCCTTGCCGAACGGGCCGCAGCGCGATCCGATGACGGTCACTTCGTCGATCACGATCGGCGCCAGCGCCAGCGTCTGGGTTCCGGCGACGGTGGTCTTCAGCACGACGGTGCCTCGCGGGCGCACGATCCCGAGCGCCGTCGGGAGGCCCGTGTCGGAGCCGGTGCAGTCCACCACGATGTCCGCCATCCGCTCCGGCGGAAGCTCGGACAGCGGACACGTCGCGATGCCGAGCGATCGCAGCAGCGCCAGCTTGTGCGAGTGCTTGCCGACGACCGTGACGTACGGCGTCAACGTGGAGAGCACCTGGGCGCACAGGTTGCCCAGGCGGCCGTCGCCGAGCACCACCACGCGATCGGTCCGCGTGACGTTCAGCTGCGCCGGGATCTGGAATGCCGCCGCGACGGGTTCGGTGAACACGGCGGCGTCGGTCTCGACCTCGTCGGGGACGACGTGGAGGTTGCGCTCGGGGACGGCGATCATGTCGGCGAACGCGCCGTCGTGGTCGAGGATGCCGAGCACGCTGCGGCTGGAGCAGTGCGTCGGGTGGCCGGCGCGGCAGGTCTCGCACTCGCCGCAGCTGCAGTTGATCTCGCCGACGACGCGGCGGCCCTCGAAGACGCCGCTCTCGGCGACGCCGACGAACTCGTGGCCGAGCACGCCGCGAAAGCCCGGTCTCCCGGAACGACTTCGCGTCGTTCCTCCAATGTAACCGCCTACCAGCTGCAGGTCGGTCTCGCAGATGCCCGCGCGCAGCACGCGCACGAGCACTTCGCCGGGACGGGGAGTCGGTGTCGGGTAGTCGGTGCGGAGCGAGACACCGGTGTCGCTCAGGGCCAGGGCACGCACCCGGTCAGTCTACATGGCGCCCGGTTCAGTCAGAGGCGGGGAGATCCTGATCCTCCTCCGGCGCCTGTTCCCAGGTCAGCGCGACGCGGCCGGTGATGATCGGCCACTGCACGTTCCAGTAGATGTCTTCCCCGGGCCAGAAGAGCGAGTAGCGCTTGACGCGCGGCGCGCGCGGGGGAGCGGGCGCGCCCGTCGGCGCAAGCGCGCGCT
>Ga0194131_10001382_pt1 | contig 41607 bp, 33 predicted proteins | sample TA2KigO120mmetaG_FD_148631 | JGI IMG/M metagenome (GOLD analysis project Ga0194131, IMG submission 148631) | Freshwater microbial communities from Lake Tanganyika, Tanzania - TA2015053 Kigoma Offshore 120m | ecosystem: Environmental > Aquatic > Freshwater > Lake | place: Tanzania: Lake...
TGGACCTTGCGCGGCGCCAATGCCATCTCGGCTCTGCGCTGTCTGGACCTAAGCAACCTATGGGAAGACTTCTGGGAATCCCGACGGGCCAGCTAAAATTCACCCACAAATTTGTCGCACACCCGATTTCCAATCTATCATCGGATTTTTAAACACCCTCTCAGAGAAGTCGATTGGTAAGAGGATTTTGGTAAGCAGGAACATAGCGTGCTCCGGAGGGACTGTTTTTGTCGTTTGGTTTCAGCCGCCCAACTCAGACTTCTCGCGAACAAGTGGCGGTTCTTGCCAGCCGCGTGCTCACGTGGAAGGAGCCAGCCTTCTCTCAAACGGGTCTTGCTAGTGGGCTTTCACTGGTTTCGAGCGATTCCAGTGAGGAAAACGACTCAAAGCCTGAATTGAAGATTTCGCGAGCGCTGGCAGCTCCACGGTCCGCAGCCTTGTCTGGCGCAAACGGTTTTTGCTGCCAAATGGATAGTGTCCAGTCTGCCTCGGTATGGTTTTTTGTCCCATGACTCGACTCCTCAGTTTCCCTTCGATACGCCTGTTGGGCGTACTGCCAAGAGATCCGGCTGCCTGGACGTTCCGACTCCGTCCCGCAGCGACCCTTCCACTACCAACGAAGTGCAATTCACTCACCACCAGGGCTAGATTTCTGAGTATCGCTCAGGCTCGACAAAAGGATAGTCATCGTTGGAGAAGCCGGCGGGTGTGGCTTTGATACTGGACATTTTTCGGGAGCCGGGGGCGATCAGAATAGGCGCATAGCGCTCGCAGGCCGCACTGGCAGCGTTTTCCCGTCGAACGGTTGTCCCACGAGTTAAACCTCAGTCTGAGATTTACTTTCAAAATGGCCTATTTCCCCAGCATGTTTTACGGGGTATTTGGCCATTTGTCCAGCATGGAAGCCACACCCAAGCCGGCCTACCCACGCCCGTCGCCTTGTCACTGGCGCACGGCGTGGGTGAAATTCCGCACTCGTGGCTCAATCCGCCCAACAGACGGCAGCCAGTTGAGTGCCCGCTTGTTCGCATCCTTGAGACCCAGTCTCGCCAGGTGCGGCCAGGGACGAATCCCGGTTCTCTCACCAACCACGCTGCAACGGCGCCATGCGGCCAGGACCTTTGCAGATCAGGTGTGCTTCGACAGTGGAAAGCGGCAGGCGGTCGCCCCGAAGGTGCCGCTCAACGGCTGAAAAGACCGGAGTTCAGGCTAGGATGTCTTTGACGACGTGACCGTGTATGTCAGTGAGACGGAAGTTACGGCCGGAATACCGATAGGTCAGGCGTTCGTGGTCGAGGCCGAGCAGGTAGAGCAGAGTGGCGTGAAGGTCATGGAAATGGACTTTGTTTTGTACGGCATAGTAACCATAGTCGTCGGTGGCGCCATAGGCGAATCCGGCTTTGACTCCGCCTCCAGCCAGCCACATGGTGAAGCCCTCCGGGTTGTGGTCTCGGCCATCGGATCCTTGCGCCGTGGGTGTCCTGCCAAACTCGCCTCCCCATAACACCAGCGTGTCGTTGAGCAGACCCCTCGCCTTAAGATCCTTCAGAAGCCCTGCAATCGGCCGGTCGACCTCTCTCGCGTTTCCGAGATGGCCCTTTCGCAGATCGGAATGCTGATCCCATTTGTAGCTATGGGTGACTTGAACGAACCGGACGCCTTGCTCCGAGAAACGGCGAGCCATCAAGCACTGTCGTCCAAAGTTCTCGGTGATCGGGTCATCCATGCCGTACAGGCGCAGCGTTGCGGGTGACTCGCCCGACAAGTTCTGCAGCTCTGGGGCAGTCGTCTGCATGCGAAAAGCCAGCTCAAAAGACTCGATGCGTCCTTCGAGGGCTTGGTCGGCGCCGGCACGGGCCAGGTGTTCTCGATTCAATTCTTGAGCGAAGTCGAGTTCCAGGCGTTGAAGGTCGCGCGGAGTTTCCGGGTTCGCGATAAAGGGAATGCGAGCCTCTTTCGACGACACTCCAGCGCTGCCCACAGGTGTTCCCTGGAAAGCAGCCGGCAGAAAAGCCGAGCTCCAATTGTTCGCTCCGCCGTGCGTCAGCGTCGGACAGATGGTGATGAAGCCAGGCATGTTCCGGTTCTCCGTCCCAAGGCCATAGGTGATCCAGGAACCCATGCTGGGGCGCACGAACGTGTCGCTGCCCGTGTGCAGCTCCAGCAAGGCGCCGCCATGCCGTGAGTTGGATCCATGCATCGAATGAACCATGCAAAGATCGTCAACGCACTTTGCGACCTCGGGGAATAACTCGCTGACCCAGATGCCGCTGGCGCCGTGCTGCCGGAACTCCCAAGGGGACTTGAGAAGGTTGAACGTCTCGGATGAAACCACTCTGGGACGCTTGAAAGGAAGGGGCTTCCCGTGGTCGCGCTGCAGCAGGGGCTTGTAGTCAAAGGTGTCGATCTGCGAGGGGCCCCCGTGCATGAAAAGAAAAATGACGCGCTTGGCACGAGAAGCGAAATGGCCCGGACGAGGCGCCAACGGATCCGCTGCACGAGCTGCTCTGTCAGTGGCTTTGGCCGCCAGGCCCTCTTCGCCCAATAGCGCCGCCAGAGCCAGCCCGCCGAACCCGGCGCTGCTGTTCCATAGCAGCTCGCGGCGCGAGAGCGATCGGTTCCAGAAAGAATTCCAGTGCCGAACGGAAGCCGGTTTCATGGGCGCCTCCTCCAGTTTCTAACCGCTTAATCCATGTAAACGAACTCGTTCGAAGCTACCAGAGCATGACACAAGCCTTGCCATGCGCGCAGACGCTGCAACTCCCCATCTGCCGGAGCGTCGTTTCCCATCGAAGCTTTCAGGCGTCCGAGAAACGCCAGGGCCCGGTTCACCTCACGTTCAGCGGGCCTGCGGCCAAACGCGAGCCAATAGGCGCGCTCGAGGCGGCCGCGGTCATCCAGCTCTGCGCGAGCAAGCAGGCGCTCAGCCATCTTCTGCGTCTGCCGCAGAACGAGCGCGCTGTTCATCATGAATAATGCCTGTGGCGCGACCACGGTGCTCTGGCGGTCTCCATTCGACACGCTGGGATCGCCGTAGTCAAAAGCCTGAAAGACCTCGTAAAGCGAGCTGCGGATAATGGGGAGGTAAACGGAGCGGCGATTCGCGTTGTAATTCGTGGAATCCAGATTCTTCGTGCCGGTGACATATTCCCGATCTTTGAACGCCAGCATCGACCCGCCCATTGCAAAGTCGAGCCCCTCGCCCACAGCAATGACAGCGTCGCGAATCTCTTCGGCATCGAGGCGGCGCCGGTTCGCACGCCACAGCAACTTGTTCTCCGGATCGACCTCAGCACTCTTGGTGTTGGAAACGGCGCTCATCTGGTACGTGCTCGACAGCATGATGAGGCGATGCATGGCTTTGATAGACCAGTGGCGCCGGACAAATTCCCTGGCCAGCCAATCGAGGAGAGGCAGGTTGACGGGAGGCTCGCCCAACTTTCCAAAGTTGTCCGTAGAAGGAACAAGGCCTTTTCCGAAGTGCCACCGCCAAATTCGATTGACCATGACGCGGCTGGTGAGGGGGTGATCCGATTGCGTGAGCCACCGAGCCAGCTCCAAACGGCCACTCTGCTTGGCGGCAAGCGGCGGCTGATCTTCTCCGGCGATGGCAGTGAGAAACCGCCTGGGCATACGCCGGCCTAGATTAAGATGACTCCCGCGAATGTGTATCTCTAAGTCGTTAACCTGGCCTTCCGTGACGCCCATGGCGTGCGGGAACTGCGGCGTCGATGCCTCGAGCGTTTTGAGCTCGTTGCTCAGCCGCTCGAACTCCCTCCTGGTTTCGCTGGAATAGTAGCGGTGAGGCTTTGGGGGAACGCGAAAAGGGCCAAACTCTTCGTACAGCACTTGACGCAGCGCCTCCAAGGCAGGGTCGTCAAGGGTCCTTTCGGCTTTGGCGTTTCGAGGTTTCTCCGCACTGGCTGCCGTTTCTTGGCCCCGTGTGGAGGCGGGCGCAATCGCTTGCCACGCGCTCTCGGCACGGTTGAACAGGCTTTGATAGAAATCGGCGAGAGCGCGTCGCGCCGAAGGCCTGGTGCTGCCGAAGAGACGGGCTACGGGTGAAGTCCACTGATCCAGCGAAGCATAAGCCGGCGTTCCGAAAGCGTGCCAGGCGTAAAACGCCGAGTTGGGAGCGCCCTTTGACCGGCGCAGATAGTCAGCCCACTGCGAGAGGATATCCGCGTTGAGTCCGTACTCGACGGCGAGCTGGGCTGCGGTTTTCGGCAGCACAGCCTCTGTCGCTAGCGGACTCGGCGCAACCAGGAGCGCGTCAAAATACGGAAACGGCCCATCGACCTCCAACCGGATCGTGTTCAGACCTTGCCTAAACGCAAAAATGCCAATTGCCTTCCAAAGCTTGGCGTCCGGTGAGCTGGTACGGTTTGTCTCTGGCGGCGTCCCCGCTTGTGCCGGTACTCCGTTAATCGTGACGTCGACCGTCGGAAACTGGGGAGAAGCCCGGCGGACTTCGAGCTGGTAGCTTCCGCCTGCAGGCAACACGACCTCATACTCCGCGAAGTGTGGCGTCACCTTCGAATCAACGAGCCGATTGGGATCATCGGCGTCTCTCTTGAACTCTCGATCTATGTTTCCCCGCGAAAAGCGGACTGCCGGAATCGTCAGAATGCCTGGCTTGTCTGCTGTCTCCAAATCCCCGAGGATCGAGGGAAGCGCCATGACTTCGTACCGCAAGACATCGGAAGAGGCCAACAGATAGGCCCCGATTTGTTCCCGCGCCTGATCGGCGATTTGCCGGTTGGCTGGCTCGGATAGCTGGCTGATTTGTTTCTGCTTGGCTTCGATCTGGTGGTTGTGTGCTTCAAGGCGGTCTCGGTCGGCCTTAGGGGCCAGGACGAACTCGTGCCATTTCGCGACCACCTTGAAGTTTTCCATCGTCTTGGAACTCTTGAAGATGCCCGCCAGAGAGTAGTAGTCGGAGGTCGGGATTGGGTCGAACTTGTGGTCGTGACAGCGCGCGCACCCGAGCGTCAAAGCCAGGAAAGCTCGACCCATCGTGTCGAGTTGCTCATCGATGATGTCCATCTGCATCTTGACCGGATCGTCTTCGGCGAGCATCTTCGCGCCGAGCGCGAGGAAGCCTGTGGCCGTCTGCCGCGCGTAGAGGGTGGCTTCATCGCGGCCGTCAGTCAAGAGATCCCCAGCGAGTTGCTCGTGTATGAAGCGGTCGTAGGGCATGTCGCTGTTGAAAGCGTCGATCACATAGTCGCGGTATCGAAACGCGCTGTTGTAGACCAGGTTCTCGTCCAGGCCGTTCGAGTCGGCGTAACGGGCGACATCGAGCCAATGCCGTCCCCACTTCTCGCCATAACGAGGCGAGGCCAGCAGCCGGTCTATAAGGCGTGGGTAGGCCTCGGGCGAGGCGTCGGCGAGAAACGCCTGGGCTTCCTCTGGCGTCGGAGGCAAGCCAGTCAGATCGAAAGTTGCGCGACGAATGAGGGTTCGCTTGTTGGCTGGAGGGGCAGGCTTCAAACCTTTGGCTTCAAGCGCAGCCAAAATGAACCGGTCTATCGGAGATTTCGGCCAGCTGCTCTGCTGGACGCGCGGAACCGCGGTCTCTGCGGGAGGCTGGAAAGCCCAAAAGCCGGTTCTGGTGGGAACGAGCTTACCGGCACCGGCCGGAGGTTGCGCTCCCCACGGGGCGCCCATCTTGACCCAAGACGTCAACGCAGCAATCTCATCGTCCGACAGTCTGCCCGCAGGCGGCATGCGGAGGCTTTCATCTTGATAGCCGATGGCCGAGATGAGCAAACTCCGCTGAGGCTCGCCTGGAAGGACTGCCGGGCCGCGGCTGCCGCCTCGATGCAGATCAACCTCATTGTCGAGCCGCAGGCCACCCGGTGCTGGCTGGCTCGATCCCGAGTGGCAAGCGTAGCAATGCTTGGCCAGCAACGGGCGAACGTGCTTCTCAAAGTACTCCGCCCCGTTCGATTCCGCAGCAAGGCCAGCTCGCAGACCGAAAACAAAGCCGAAAACCGGAATGAGAAGGATGTAGGAGAGCCTCGAAAAACAGAACATGCCGCAAAGGATACTCTAACCCGGATTTCTCGCCAACAACGACGCATGACGGCAGGCAGTCGCCAACCTTGGCAGGCTGGGCGCCTCCACTCGGCAGTTCCTGCCTGCTCGAGAACCTGGAGCTTGCGCCTTTCCCACGGGGACATGCGCGCGACGCGCAGGTGCTTGTAGTGCCGCACGCCAGTGCGCCGGAACTGAAGGTCAGGACTTGTTAGAACGGGTTAATCTTGACCCACGCAGCTGGAAAAGGCAAAGGCTTTTTCCAATCGTTACCGGGATTGTGTTCGATCGAGCTTTTCGTGGAGGGGTGCAATGTCAGGGGAGTTCCCGCCGACCGTTGCAGGGCCGGCTGCGCAGCGATCAACTGCGCCCAAGAGCGCGGCCTCAAACAAGGGCCTGCTGAACCTCGAGCAGACCTTGGCGGCGCCAGAAAATCGGTTGACATTTCTGCACCCGGTCACTAGTATTTTTCGCGAAGTGCGGGAATAACTCAGCGGTAGAGTGCAACCTTGCCAAGGTTGAAGTCGCGGGTTCAAATCCCGTTTCCCGCTCCAAGTTAGGCAGCTGATAAATGGGTCGTCAGAGCTCTAGCCCTGACTCGCTTTTCCTTCGAGAACATTTATCGGCTGCCTATTTTTTCGTGTGTTGCAGTTGGCTCTCAGTCCTAGTTCCATTCTGAGTCTGGTACTGGCCGCCGAGTGCCCCGGGTGACCGGCCTATGGTCAAACTCGCTGCTTTTCCGAAGTGCTTCATGGACGCTCTTTGCGTGGATCATTCGATGACGATCTTCGAGTGGATCGAAATGGCGTCTACCTTGGACGTCGATGGGTTGGAGTTCTACTCTGGATTTGTCGACTCACTCGAAGCGCCGGCCCTCGAGCGCGTCAAACAGGCGTTGCAGGCCAAGAAACTGGAAATGCCAATGCTCTGCTACTCGCCCAACTTCACGATTGCCGATCCAGCGCAACGGCGGGAAGAAATTGTGAAGCAGAACGCGATGATCGATCTGACGGCTCGTTTTGGCGGAAGATTCTGCCGTGTGTTGTCCGGGCAGGCTTACCCGGAAGTTTCCAGGCAGCAGGGCGTAGCGTGGGTGGTGGACTGCATTCGAACCTGCCTCGATCATGCCGCCAAGCGAGGCGTCGTCCTCATCATGGAGAATCATTACAAAGACAATTACTGGCGGTACCCGGAGTTTGCCCAGAAACGGGAGGTCTTTCTGGAGATAGTCGGTCAGATTGATTCGCCGTGGTTCGGGGTTAACTTCGATCCCTCCAACGCCATTGTGGCAGGCGAAGATCCCTTGGTGCTGCTGGAGGCCGTCAAGCACAGGGTAGTGACGATGCACGCTTCGGATCGCTATCTGGAGAGCGGCACGCTGGAAGACTTGAAGACTCAAGACGGCTCTCTCGGCTACGCCAAGAATCTCAAGCACGGGGTGATTGGCAAAGGGCTGAATGACTACAATCAGATCTTTTCTATTCTGAAAGCCGCGGGATTCGATGGCTGGGTCTCCATCGAGGACGGCGTGAATGGCATGGCGGAACTACAGGAGTCTGTCACCTTTCTGCGGGGGAAGATTCAAGAGTATTTCGGGTGAATGGAGCAAACAAGACAAGCGGACGGTCTGCGGGTTATTCGTCGGCAGAGAGGCAGCGTACTTCGCCTTGCGCGGTCAAGGTGCAGTCTTTTCGGTTGGTGAAGACGATCTGCGCGACGTGAAAACTCTCGTTGATTTGCTTCAAACTGCTTCGCACGCAATAGAACTCTTCTTTCGCATCCACTTTGTGCCCTCGCCTTTGTTTCAAACCAGCGCGCCAGCGATTCCTGAAGAACGCCACGACGAACACGGCGATCAGGAACAACGCCAGGCCCAAGAGAATTGGAAAGTAAACGTCAGTGTTCCGCATCGTCCAACCCGTTTTTGTCTTCGACTGAACTCACGACCTCAATGACTCATCGGCATGCATGCCGTGCGGATGAGTCAAATAAAACTGTAAGAGACTCACCCAGGGATGTCAACCCAGGAAGACGACGCTTCTCGGGGGCAATTTGTCTTGACTCTGCCCTTTGCTCCGCTAAGATTCCAGGCCACCGGAACTCCAGAACTGCACGGGCAGTTTCGGGCTGACGGCGGCAGGCTGACCCGATGAAAATCTTGACGGCTTCCCAGATGCGCGAAGTCGACCGGCTGTCCACCGAGCGCTATGGAATCCCCAGCCTTTTGCTGATGGAGAACGCCGGCAGCGGAGTCGTCTGCGCCATGGAGGCGCATTTTCCGGATTTGACCCAATTGCGCGTTGCCGTCTGCTGTGGCAAAGGCAACAACGGCGGCGATGGGTTTGTGGTGGCACGCCATCTCATGTTGAGGCGCATCGAGCCTCAGGTGCTGCTGTTTGCCTTTCCTGATGAAATCCGCGGCGACGCCGCGGTGAATCTATCGATCCTTCAGAGGATGAACGGTTCGATTCGGACCGTAACGGAGCGAGACGCTACCGAGGAGCACGTTCAGCGCCTCTTTCAAGGCCTGGAGGCCGATTTGCTCGTCGATGCTCTGCTGGGCACGGGTGTTCGCCTGCCTGTTAGCGGCTTCCTGGGATCGGTCATCCAGCAGATGAGGCGCTTCCCGCGAATCGTAGCCGTAGATATTCCTTCCGGCCTGGACTGCGATGCGATGACGGAAAGCGCCGACTGCCTTGCGCCTCGTTGCGAGCTGACGGTCACCTTCACCGCACCTAAACCCGCCCATGCGTTCGCCTCTTCAGAAGCTGCGATTCAGCGGTGGGTGCTGGTTCCAATCGGGTCGCCTGTCGAACTTGTCGACGTCCCGGCTCATTGGCTCAACGTTCTCAGTGAGGACGAAGCTGCGGTCGCGCTCCGGCATTTCCATCGCAAAGGAGATTCTCACAAGGGAGATTATGGCCACGTCCTCGCAATAGCCGGTTCAGTGGGAAAGACCGGCGCGGCCGCGCTGGCGGCGAGGTCGGCTCTGCTAGCGGGCGCGGGTCTGGTAACGCTGGCCACGCCTGCGCCGTGCCTTCCCGTCGTTGCGGCACAGATGCTCGAAGTGATGACCGAGCCCTTGGATGCGACCGAATCAGGAGGGATCTCCACCAGGTCGTTCGACTACGGCCGTGTGAACGCGATTGTGACGAAAAAGGATCTGTTGGTAGTTGGTCCCGGCCTGGGCGGACACACGGAAACAGCAAGCTTCGTTCGCCGGCTGCTAGCTGAAACGACGGTGCCAGTGGTGCTGGATGCCGACGGTATCAATGCCTTTGTGGGCCACGCGGCGGAACTGGATGGCAGGAATCGGCTGCTCGTCTTGACGCCCCATCCTGGGGAATTTGCCCGGTTGCTGGGCTGTTCCACTGCCGAGGTCCAGGCCAACCGCGTTGGCATCGCGCGTGACTTTGCCCGACAGCAGGGATTGCACCTGGTGTTGAAGGGGCACCGCACGATTTACGTGTCGCCCTCGGGGGAAGTGTTCGTGAACCCGACCGGAAATCCAGGGATGGCGACCGGCGGTTCGGGTGACGTTCTGGCCGGGATTCTGGCCGGCTTGTTGGGCCAAGTCTTGGCTGGCCTACCGTCCCTCGAAACGACGCGGCAGGCGAATGAGCTTCGCGAAGGCGCAAAGGAAGCCTCCTCCGAGTCCAGGCTGTTGGAACAGACGATTGCGCTCGGTGTCTATCTACACGGCTTGGCAGGGGACAAGGCCGCCGAGAGGCAAGGAGAGAAATCGCTCCTGGCCTCGGACATCATGGCCTGCCTGCCGGCTGCGTTTCTGAGGCTCGAAGACAGGGCCTCCACCACACGGTGATGCGTTTCGGCTCGATCGTCTCGCACTCGAGCGAGGAAACTTTTGGAGTCGCGAAATCCATCGGCGAATCGCTGAACGAGCCTGCAATTTTCTTTCTTGAAGGAAATCTGGGCGCCGGCAAGACGGTATTCGCCAAAGGTCTGGTCTGCGGCCTTGGACAGCCTGATCCAGACGACGTCACCAGCCCGTCGTTCACGCTGATCAACGAGTACGACTTGCGCGTGAAGGTTTTTCACATCGATCTCTACCGGCTGGAGAGTCGAGAGGACCTGCGCTCTTTGGACTTGGAAGAGATTTTCGCCCAGCGGGCAGTGATTCTGGTGGAGTGGGCGGAGAAGTTAGGCAACGTCGACCTGCCCGGTGCTGTTAGAGTGAGAATTCACGATCTTGGAAACGACCAACGCCTGATCGAGATTGGACCCACGAGCCTCGATGAAACTTGACGCACTGGCGATTGGCGCGCATCCCGACGACATCGAGCTTGCCGTGAGCGGTACCTTCATCAAGCTGGCAGAGCGCGGCTATCGCGTTGGTGTGGTCGACATGGTTCGTGGAGAGCTGGGCAGCCGCGGCACCCCTGCCATAAGAGCGCGCGAGGCGAAGGCGTCAGCCGAAATCATGGGATTGAGCGTTCGCGAGAACCTGAAGCTGAAAGACGGCTCGATCTTCGACACTCCGGAAGCGCGGCTGCGGGTTGTTCGTGTCTTGCGGAAGTATCGGCCAAACTTGGTTTTCACCCACTATTGGGACGACCGGCATCCGGATCACATCTACACCAGCCGGATCGTGGCGCAGGCGTGCTACCTCTCCGGCCTGGCCAAAATCGATACGAACCAGCAGCGCTTCCGGCCCGCCAGGATTTTCTACTTCATGATTCCACACACCCTGCAGCCCAGTTTCTTCGTGGACATCACACGCCAGTTCGACAAGAAGATACAGGCCGTCAAAGCTTTCCAGTCGCAATTGTTCGATCCGAAGTCGCTCGAACCCCAGACCTACTTGAGCGTTCCCGAGTTTCTGCCTGCCTTGGAAGGCCTGAATCGCTACTACGGCACGCTGATTCAGACGAAATACGCCGAGGCGTTCTATTGCAAAGAAGCGCTGGCGGTGGAAGATCCCGTTCGCTTCTTCACAGAGAAGGAACGGGCTCTATGAAGATCGGGATCACGTGCTATCCAACCTATGGTGGCAGCGGTGTGGTTGCCACCGAAATCGGGAAAGAGCTTGCGGCGCGCGGCCACGAGATCCACTTCATCAGCTACGCGGTTCCCATCAAGCTGAACTACACGAGCGAACGTATCCATTTTCACGAAGTCGAGATGCTGAACTATCCTCTCTTCGAACACCCGCCCTATGCGCTAGCGCTGGCGACGAAAATGGCCGACGTGGCTTTGAATCAAAGTCTGGACTTGCTGCACGTTCACTATGCCATCCCGCACTCCGTCAGCGCTTACCTGGCCAAAGAGATGTTGCGGCCGCACCGGCTGCCGGTCATCACCACGTTGCATGGGACCGACATCACACTGGTCGGGAACGACCGCTCTTATTTGCCGATTACCAAGTTCTCGATCGAGAAGAGCGATGGAGTCACGGCGGTATCCGTTTACCTGCGCGACCTCACTTATCGGGAGTTTGATCTCAGCCGTCCGATCGAGATGATTCCCAACTTCGTGAACTGCGATGTGTTCCGCCGTTCGGAGGACGAAAGCCTGAAGCGCAAGCTCGCACCGCGGGGAGAGCGCATTCTGGTGCACGTATCGAATTTCCGTCCGGTAAAACGCGTGATGGACGTGATTGAGATTTTCGATCGGGTTCATCAGCGCGTTCCCTCACGCCTGCTGATGGTCGGCGACGGGCCCGAGCGCTCGAATGCGGAGTGGCTGGTGCGGAACAAACGGCTCGGGTGCCAGGTGACTTTTCTCGGGAAACAGGACTCGATCGGGGAGATTCTTTCGATCTCTGACCTGATGCTATTGCCCAGCGAGACGGAATCGTTTGGGTTGGTCGCGTTGGAGGCGATGGCGTGCGAGGTTCCGGTGGTCGCTTCCAGCGTTGGCGGCATTCCCGAGGTCATTCGGAACGAGATTGATGGGTTTCTGGCTCCGGTCGGAGACGTGGACGGCATGGCTGCCCGAGCGGTCGAGATCCTTTCGGATGATGCGAAACGCACGGAACTGGGTGCGAACGCCCGCCACCGCGCGCAGGACGGTTTCAGCTCTCACCGGATCATTGAACGCTATGAGGCGTTCTATGAGCAGGTGGTCGCCGAGGTGCAAAGCGCGCCTGGGCCCTGATGTCCAGGCGCCAAAGCCCAGGAGGTCAAGCGGTCGCTAGGCTGTGTCCATGCGAGTCCTGGCGAAGGCGCTCAACGGATGTACGTGATCGATGGCAACAATCTCATTGGCCACACGAAATCTCTTTCCCTCAAAGATCTGCGAGCCCGCCAGCAGGTGCTCGACCGGATTGCTAAGTTTCTAGAATCCAGGCAGCGAAATGTAGGTGCGCCAGATCTCGTCGGCCGTCATGTCCAGCCGGTCTGTTTTCAACACATAGCTGCCATCCAGCTTTTCAGCGATCCTTTTCTTGTCAGCCTCTTCACGCCAGGAAAGCTTCTGCTGCTCCGCCTCATAGTGGAGAGGGTAATAACGCGCCACGCGCGGATAGCGCTCCTGTAGTCGCCCGAGCACTTGGTGAATCTTGTCGGAGTTTTTCAAGTGTCCGGTCTCGATGCGTTTTTTCAGCTTGTCCAGGCAACTGCCTGTCCAAAGAATGGGCACGATTCAAGCGCAAGCCTGTGAGCCGTTGGCGGAGTTCGAAACGATCGACGTACCGACGCGACCGCAGCGCGAAATTGCGCCACGGGCTGGAAATCGCTACAGGCATGACGCCGTCTTCTCGCCTGCCCTCGGCCAGAGAGCCAGACAAACTTGAGACTTCTACCCATGCTTCTGCCGATCTAAAATAATGTGTGGCTGGGAGGACGAAGCGCTTCAGCCCCCGTTTTCGATGTCGGTCGTGGATGCGGGGCCAGTCTGAGTGATTCTGAACGAGGCGAAGCGCGACATCGTTCTATGAACTTCATGCGGAGGTCAATGATGAGGAGCAAGTGCTCACATGCACAAGATCTTGTCTGCGGTATTTCTGGCTCCAGAGATCAAGCGATTTGAAGTCGAGGCACCGAAGATTGCCTTGAAAAGAAAGCCTGGCCAGTTTGTCATCATCAGAATTGACGATGAGGGAGAACGAATACCCCTCACCATAGCCGACTCTGACGCGTCCAAAGGAACCGTGACGATCATCGTACAGGGAATCGGCAAGACGACAAAACAGCTCAATGCACTCGGAGCCGGCGAGTTCATTTCAGACGTTGTCGGCCCGCTGGGCAGACCGTCTCACATCGAGAACTTCGGAACAGCTATCAGCATTGGAGGGGGAGTTGGAGCGGCGATCGCATATCCAACCGCTGTTGCGCTTAAGGAGGCTGGCAATCACACCATCTCCATCATTGGCGGCCGGTCAAGAGATTTCGTGATTCTCGAAGACGAAATGAGAAGAGCTTGCGATGAGGTTTTCGTCACCACCGACGATGGCAGCTACGGCAGGCGTGGGTTTGTCACCGGCCAGTTGAAGGAATTGATTGCAACGAGACGAATCGATTTTGTCCTTGCAGTCGGTCCGATACCGATGATGAGTGCGGTCGCTGACGTCACTCGGGACATCGGAATTCCGACCGTCGTCAGTCTGAATCCGGTGATGATTGATGGAACCGGAATGTGTGGAGGTTGCCGTGCAACGGTCGGAGCAAGAACGGTGTTCGTGTGTGTCGAGGGTCCTGAATTCAATGCTCACGAAGTTGATTTCAGCACTCTCGACCGTCGAAACAAAACGTACTGGGTCCAAGAAAGGCAGGCGCTCGCAGAGCACCGGTGCCACCTCGAAGACGCTTTGACGGAGAAACTCCAGGAGACGCGCTGACACAATTTGCGTATGCCCAACACGCTCACCAATAAAGAGAGAATGAAAATCCGAAGGCAGACCATGCCCGAACAGGACTGCCACACGCGACGCCACAATTTCAGCGAAGTTAATCTGGGCTTCACCGAAGAACTGGCTAAGATGGAAGCACTACGGTGCCTGCAGTGTCCCAAGCCAACCTGCATCGACGGCTGCCCCGTAGGCGTCAAGATCAAAGACTTCATCGCACTCGTTGCCCAGGGAGACTACCTGGGCGCTGCGACAAAGATTAAGGAAGACAATGTTCTGCCTGCCATCTGTGGCAGGGTCTGTCCTCAGGAAGAGCAATGCGAAGCCGAATGCGTTACCGGCAAAAAACATGAACCGGTTGCCATCGGCCGGCTCGAGCGGTTTGTTGCGGACTTTGAACGAGAAAGCACTGGTATTCGGAAGCCGGTATTGAAACCGAGATCCGGCAAGCGGGTCGCCATCGTCGGCAGTGGCCCTGCCGGCTTGAGCTGTGCCGGAGACTTGATTCAGATGGGGCACGAGGTCACGGTCTTCGAAGCTCTCCATGAGCTTGGCGGCGTACTGGTCTACGGCATCCCTGAGTTTCGCCTGCCCAAAGCGATCCTCAAGGCGGAGATTGATTCCCTCAAGGCCCTCGGGGTTGAATTCCGAAAAAACGTTGTCGTCGGTCTGACCGATACGGTGGATGAGCTTCTGGCAAATGGCTATGACGCTCTGTTTGTCGCCGTTGGCGCGGGACTACCTTATTTCCTGAACATTCCCGGGGAGAATCTGAACGGCGTTTACTCGGCGAACGAGTTCCTGACCCGAGTGAACCTGATGAAGGCCTACCGCTTTCCAGAATACGCCACTCCGGTGTTCGACTGCAGGGGGAAGAGCGTTGCTGTCTTTAGAGACGAACCGGCCCACCCCCGTCGCTCCCGCGCAAGCGGGAGCCCAGGGGCTTTTGGGAGCGGGTGGCGCACCGGCAGGAAGACCTGGATTCCCGCGTTCGCGGGAATGACGACGTTGGTTCAGAGTCTCATGGGAAAGATGGGCGGATTGCCCACGGCCTCGGAAGTGACGCAGGGATTGGCCGCGAAGGGTTGCCACGGAACGTAAGAATCACTCTCGTTGCTCCCCCGCAAGCGGGAGCCCAGGGGATGTTGGGAGTGAGTGGGGCGCCGGCGGAAAAGCCTGGATTCCCGCGTTCGCGGGAATGACGGGAAGGCTTGGCCACGGTCGCGGGAATGACGAGTAATTCCCTCCCTGCGATTTCGCCGCTTTCGTGGTGCGGGAATGACGCGATGGGTTGCTAGCGAACGCGGTGCGAACAACGCACTCAACGATCGCAGCGCTGGTCGAAACTAAAAGCTGACGACGAGCACGACCGAACCGAGACCGAAGCTGGAGCGATCGTTCAGCCGGTGACTCGAAGCCGGTGAGTCACGATCTTTCCTTGACCGTCGAGAACGCACCAGTGGGTGGCGAGGATGTCCGCATTGCTCAGGCGTAACAATGAGGCTTGGCCAAAGCGGATGGAGCTGGCGAATTCGTGAAACTTCTGTCCGTCTCGCGTTTGCTGGCCGATCGATGTTCCCCAGATGTTGCTTTCCTCGACGGGTCTCCAGCGGTCGCCGCTGAAGTCGATCTGCCTCACATACATGCCGACATCGTGGCCTCGATGGCAATGGATGCTCAGCAGGCGATCCCCGCCCAGGTACAGCAGGTTCGACGATTGTCCTGTGTGACCCGTGTTGATCGGCGTGGACCAGTGGTAGCCATAGTCATGTGAGACCGTGACCTGGTTGGGCAGATGTTGCCCGGTCGCCATATCCAAAGCCCAACAGATGGCCACCAGCCGCCCCGGCTGCATTTCGCAGACGTGGGACTCGTAAGCCGCCACGGTCTTGCTGGGAGCCTCATAGAAGCGTACGCGGTCGTTCCAAGTCTTGCCACCGTCTTGGCTGCGCAGGAACACGCCAAACTGGCCGCTGGGATTACTTCCATCCGGCAGCCTGAAGAGTCCAGCCGTAGCGACGATGTCGCCAGACGACAATTGCAGGCAGCGGCTGGCAATCTCCAACAACTCTGGAATACTTCTCTCGATGACGCGAGGCGCATTCCAGGTGCGGCCCCCATCGTCAGAAAACGAAACAACATCATCTCCGGGCAGCGCGCCGTCGGTTTCTTCGATCGCAATGGGCTGCTCAGGATCGTGCCGGTGGAATCGGTATCCCAACGCGATCAGACTTCCGTCTTTCAGCACCTGTGGCTTGAAGTAGTCGCTCGTGGGAAGAGGGTCCAGGCACTTGTTGTACAAAGGTCCCTGCAGCCGCCAGGTTTTTCCCAAATCCCCGGACCGGGAAACGTAGGTCGACTGGTCAGCGGATTCGAACGCTTCGCCCATGACGAAAAGAGCGAGCAGTTCTCCGGAAGGGAGCTGCACGACACCTGGGAAATAGCCATGCCGGCTGCGCACTTTGGGCTTGGGATTCTCGTAGACGACGTGGCTCTCAATCAGTTCGATCATCGCATACCTCTCGGTCTCTTTCTGGCAAGTGTAACGGAAGTTAGCATAAACTGTCGGCGGACGATATTCTAGCGGGGAAGGACCTACAATCCAAATCCCAGAGCCCGTTCCGTCGGCGTGCAGTCTTTTTTCAGGGAGCTGTCTGCCGCACGACGGCCCCAAATCCTGCCAACAATGAAGTTCCTGGGCGACAGTCCCAGGCAACCGTGGAGTGCTATGGATTCCAAGAATGCTTCCTATCGCGTGCTGCGCACCACAGAAAAAGTAAACGTAGACGGTTCACTGGATGAGGCAGCTTGGGCGAAAGCGCTGCTGCTTCCCGAGCTGACCCTGCCGTGGAGCCGGGACGAGGTGCAAGCCACCGAGTGCCGCTTTCTTTGGGATGACGCTTACCTTTACGGCGCGTTTCGCGTTTGGGACGGGGATGTGGTCACCCGAACCGACCCGGCGCACCAAGGGAAAATGGCCGTGGTCGACCACGATCGGGTCGAGATGTTCTTCGCACTCGACCCAGAGCTGAAGGAGTATTACTGCTTCGAAATCGACCCTCAAGGACTCGTATTGGATTACCGAGCCCACTACCACCGCAAGTTCGATTTCGGTTGGAAGCTGGCAGAGTTGCGCGTGGCGACTGCTATGCGGCAGGACGGATACGTGGTCGAGCTCGCGATCCCGTTCCAATCGATGAAGGAGTTGGGTTTCCCATTCTCAAGTTCTGGATTCGAATGGATCACGGGTGTCTACAGGGCAGATTTCAGTTTGCTCAAGACTGGAGAGCTGAAGATGCTGTGGCAGGCCTGGGTAAACCCGAACGTGGTTGAACCCGACTTCCACATTCCCTTTTCGTTTGGGCGCTTTGAATTCGTCAATCCGTAGTCCCTGGTAGAACAAAGCGACGCTGCCGCTGTTCGGCAACGCTTGGCCTCAAGCCCCGGCTGCGGAAACGGTCTCCAGCTGGCTTTGGGGCTCCGCGCGGTAGCCTGACGGCTCAAGCACAAGAATCACGGGGCTTCCCATGCCAGGTGTCTCGAGCGGGAACTTCACCGCACTACGGCGCGGGTAGACCAGCGGATGCTGCGCATGCCGGGCCAGGAAGTCTCCGACCGGCAGCATTTTGGCCCTCAAGGGTGGCAGTTCGTAGTGCATCGGAACGATCCACTTGGGCTTGAGGTAGTCGATCACGAAGTCGAGATCAGCGAGCGGGATCGTGAGACCGCCACCGACCAGGGCGAGCAACACGTCGCAGTGATCCCGAAACGGAGCCAACTCTTCAGCGGATAGTCCGTACCCCAAATCGCCCATGTGCATTACCCAGAGTCCTCCTACCTGCAAGGCGTAGAGTGCGTTGTCTTGTGGGCCATCCGGATGGTGGGGCGCTTCAGCCGCGGGTACAGCAATTAGCCGGCTGCCATCGATTTCCGCTTCCGAGCGGCGCAGGGCCACGTCGAGCGCATTGACAACGCGCGGCGTGCCTCGAACGCGAGCCGGCTCTCCGTGAGCCTTGTCGGTCAAAGAACTCACGATGACGATGTCGCCCTCCAGTTGGGGGCTGCCTTTCGGCAGGCCGAACTTCTCCAGCGTTGCCAGATCGTAAGGGTCCATCACGATCGTTGGACCGCCGTCACGCCATACCCGGAAACAGGCATGTCCCACCCACTCTACGTTGACTGCCATTTAGTCCTCCTCGAATGTACCGAGCCCGGCATGCTGCCACCACTTGGTGCCTGGCGGCTCCTGCAGGACGAGCGGCTTCAGGAATGCGATGGATTTTTCCAGACCCTCTTTGACGCTGATGTACTCGCTTTCCATTTCGATGGAAAGAGAGCCTTCGTAACCGGCGAAACGGAGTGTGGTCACGAAGTCCTCCCAGAATCGCTGGTCGTGCCCCCAGCCGACAATCGTAAACATCCAGGACCGCTCTTCAGGCCGCAGGTAGGACGTGTTGTCGAGGATGCCCTGCAGCTTCAGCCTGGCAGTGTCGAAACGCGTATCCTTGATGTGTACGTGATAGATCGCGTTTCCGAGGAAGCGGATCGCTTCGAACAGGTCGATTTGCTGCACGAACATGTGGGAAGGATCGAGGTTGCAGCCGATCACCGGTCCAATGGCTTGGCGAAGTTTCATCAGCGTGCCTGGCGAGTAAACCAATTCTCCAATCTGAGGCTCGACGCAAATCAGGCATCCATGGTCGCGTGCGACCTTGGCCTGCTGCTGCCAGTAGGGAACTAGGCGTTGTTCCCACTGCCAGCGCAGAATGTTGCGGTTGGACGCGCGAGCGGAGTCGACCACCCAACAGCGGGAGATCTCGCCGGCGGCGCCTTCTGGAATGCCGCTGATCACGACGATTCGGTCGACCTTGGCGGCTTCTGCGAGCTGGCACACCTTTCGAAAGAATTGGGTGTAGGCGTTCGCCACATCTCTGTCTGGAGACAGCGGGTCGCCATGGGCACAAAACGCGCTGATGGCGAGACCATGGCTTTGCAAAACATCGAGCCAGCGATGAAGCGCGTCTCGGTCAGCCAAGAGCGCGTCCACATCGCAGAAACGGCGGGTCTGTTCGGATTCGTCGACGGCGATTTCGATGGCGGTCACACCCTGGCTTTGAACGAATTGGAGCGCTTCTTCAAATCCGAACCAGCGCAACAGAAAATAGGAGTTGACTCCGAGTTTCACACGATTCTCCTTAGGCCAAGCTCCGTCCACCCGAGCGAATTCCGACCGCTTCCTGGCGGCCGGGTTCCCAAACCTCCGCCCAACGTCAAGTCAGTACGCCTGGCGTCAGCAGGGCTTTGCCTGGGCCAGCGCGTTGGTCAGAGAACTTCAGAGAGCCTCTGGCTGCGCTCAGGCCTGCTTCATGCAAGGACTTCGCGGACGATGCGGGGCGTCTCCGTAAAGGTGATTCTCTCCTTAAAGCCACTACGTTCGAAAAACAGGTCTTCGTGGTGCAAACCCAAGAGATGAAGAACGGTCGCGTGAAAATCAGCAACGCTGACTGGGTTTTCGGCGACTTTGTAGCCAATCTCGTCGGTGGTTCCGTAGACCGTGCCACCTTTGATGCCACCGCCGGCCATCCACAAACTGAACGCATGCTGGTTGTGATCACGGCCAGGCTCCGAGTTAGCGCCTGCCTGGAACTGCGAAATGGGCAGACGTCCGAACTCTCCTGCCCAGATCACCAGCGTGCTGTCCAGCAGTCCGCGTTGCTTCAGGTCTTTGAGCAACGCAGCCACGGGCTTGTCAGTCTTTTCGCAGGCCGCGCGCAGGTCATTCTCTCCGTGCGAGTGAGTGTCCCAGTGCTGCGAATTGATCATGATTTGCACAAAGCGTACGCCCCGCTCGACCAAGCGCCGCGCCATGATGCAGCGTCGCGCATAGGAGTCTTTGCCTTCGATGGGGTGCAGGCGGCCATGATACACCGCCTTCTCGCCTACGCCGTACATCGCGAGCGTCTGCGGACTTTCCTGGCTCAAGTCTAGAGCGTTGCTGGCAGTGAGCTGCATGCGTGCCGCCAGTTCGTAGCTCGCCATGCGCGCCTCCAGCCTCAGTTGCCGTGGGCGGTCTGCCCGGTGGATTCGGTCCAGGCGCTGGAGCAGATCCCGCTGCAACGCTGCCACCTTGGCGGGCTGGTCCTCTTCGGGTTGCAGGTTCAGGATGGGCGAACCCTCGGCTCGCATGCGCGTGCCTTGAAAAACCGGAGGCAGAAAGCCAGATTGCCACCCTGTCGTTCCATCGACTGGCAGCCCGAGCGGATCGTCGAGCACCACAAACGCTGGCAGGTTCTGACTTTCGTTGCCCAGGGCATAGACGACCCAGGAGCCCAGAGTCGCTCGACCAGCCACGCTGCGGCCCGTATGGAAGATCTTGGTGGCCATCGGATGCACGTTGCTGGTGGTGTGCATCGAACGGATCACCGCGATCTGATCTACTTGCTGCGCCAGGTGGGGCAGCACTTCTGACAGCCAGATTCCAGATTCTCCGTGCTGGGCGAAGCGGAAGGGGCTGCGCAGCAGTCCGCCAGCCTGATGAGGATCGGCGACTTCGCCTGAGTTGAGCTTGTGAAGGTAAGGTTCTCCGTGATGTTTGTCCAAGACGGGCTTGGGGTCGAACAAGTCCATCTGGCTGGGACCGCCGTTCATGAACAGTTCGATGACCGCTTTCGCTTTTGGGGTGAAATGTGGAGGCCGTGGGTTCAGATCGAACCGACCCTCCCGAGCTTTGGCCTCGGTCAGGCCCGAGCTGCTCCTGAGGTCTCGACCCAATAGATGCGTGAGGGCGGCTGCATAGATCCCGAGCGGCATCTGGCCGAAGAAACTGCGGCGGGTGAAGAGATCAGAGTCACGATTGTTGGTGCACTCTGCCATGGTTTCCACCTCCTCACCCAGGCTAATCAATGTAGACAAAGGCGCTGGAGTTGATCAGGGTGTGGCAGAGGGTTTCCAAAGCATGCTGAGCCTGCTCTGGTTTGCGCTCTTGCGCCCACGCGATCTCCAGCTGCCTAAGAATCTCGCGACTCGCAAGGCGTTCTTCTCGCGTCGGGAGCCGGCTGACGGTAATCAAATAGGCGCGTTCAATCTGCCGTTCGGAATCGTTGCCGGCCTCCGCACGCACCCGCTGAGCCAGTGACGCGGCCAGTCTTCGCACCATCGCATCGTTGAGCAGATGCAACGCCTGAGTGGCGACGGTCGATTCGATCCGCTCGGTGCAATTGGGAGCCATCTGCGGGAAATCGAACGCCTCAAGCAAGCTGGGCACACCGCGCCCAAAGCGTTGCTGCTGCCGCAGGTAGATGCTGCGCCGCCAGCCCTTCTCCGATTCGGCCGGAATGGACAGCCCGTCTTTGCGTGTCGTGACGGCATCGGGTGGTCCGTAGAGCGTTTCGTCCAGGCGCTTGGACACGGCCAGGAGGCTGTCGTAGAGTGCTTCGGCGTCCATGCGCTGCAGCGGCATTCGCGACCAAAGCGCATTTGCCGGGTCGCGCTTCTCATGCTCGGCGGTGACTCTCGAGGCCTGCTGGTAGGTGCTCGAGGTCATCATGAGCCGATGCATGGACTTGAGGCTCCAACCGCACCGCACGAATTCTTGCGCAAGCCAATCCAGCAACTCGGGGTGGGACGGTGGAGTTCCCGCACGGCCAAAATCGGCCAGCGTCTTCACGATTCCTTCACCGAAATGATGCTTCCAGATCCGGTTCACCATAACTCGCGCGGTGAGCGGGTGCTTGGGGTCGGCAAGCCAGCGCGCCAGCGCCACGCGGCGTCCGGTCTTCTTTGCGCCGGGCCAAGGCGGTCTGTCGACGAACGGCGTTTTACCGTCGGTTAACACTGCCGGTACGCCGGCGTTGACCCGCTGGCCAGGGACGAGCGGGTCGCCGCGCTGTAAGACGAACGTTGGCGAAGGCTCGCCACGGTCCCACAGCGCGCGCAACAGTGGTTCCGGCTGCTTCCGGGCTTCCAGGGTCGTTACCCGGCGCGCTGACTGCTCAGCGGCCAGCCGGTAACTGGGATCCAGCGCCATCAGTTCCTCGGGCTCGATTTCGAGCGCAGCGCCAAACTTCTCAGCCAAATACTTCTGCAACGCGTTGCGCTCCTTAGCCGGGGTCGCCAGCATCGTCCGCAGGTCTTCATGCAGGTCGGCCGGCAATGCTGCCAGGCGCCGTTCGAGCAACCGTTCCCGCAGAGGTTTGGCCATTTGCGCGAGGGCATCTTGCTCGGCTTTGATCTGGCGGTCCAACGCATCGTTCGCTGCCTTACGCGCCGCTTCGAGATCCGCGTGTTTTAGCGGATTCGTGGCCGGCGCCACGTAGGGAAGCGAGCGATAGCCGAAGTTCAGCATCTTGCGCGCTGGGTCGTCGCTAAAGGCTGGTGGAAGCCAGTCGTAAATATCATAGGCCCCTTGCAGCGCCGCGACGAGCCGGTAGTAGTCGCGCTGCGGCAGCGGGTCGAATTTGTGGCTGTGGCAGCGCGCACATCCGATCGTCAGACCCATCACTGCCGACCCGAGTATTTCCACCGCATCGGCCACCACCTGCATTCGGTCGGACAGGTAGTTGCTCTCTCGAGTACCGGTTGCATCATCGGCCAACCGCAGAAACCCCGTGGCGATGAGATTGTCCAAGTGTTCTGGCGTCAGCACCGGGACGTTTTCATAGTCGGCCAGTTCGTCGCCTGCAAGCTGTTCCAGCAGAAAGCGGTCGTAGGGCTTGTCCGCATTGAACGAACGAATCACGTAGTCGCGATACCGCCACGCCTGTGGGTGATCGCGATAACCTGCCAAGTCGAGCCAATACCGGCCCCAGCGCTCCCCATAGCGCGACGACGCCAACAGCCGGTCCACCTGTTTGTCATAGGCCTGGGGATCAGGATCATCGATGAACGCTTGCACTTCTTCCGGCTCGGGCGGCATGCCGGTCAGGTCGAGGCAAGCGCGGCGCAACAGCGCCGCTCGGCCGGCTTCCATGGACAAAGACAGGCCTGGCTTCTCAAGCTTTCCCAGGATGAACGCATCGATGGGATTACGCACGCGCGACGCGTCTCGCACCACCGGTGGGTCTATGGGTCGCGGTGGCTGAAAAGCCCAAAACGCTCGGTCGCTGTCTGAAACCGAGGGCTCGCGCCCGCCCCTGGTTTCGACGGTTATCTCGGTCTCTTCGGGCGCTCCTGCGGCGATCCACGCTGCCAAGCGATCCACGCTGCGCACCCCGACCGGCCGAACGTTAGCTTCCTGATACCGGGCGGGTGGCGGCATCTGTCCTTCGCGCAACTTGTTCAAAAGCAAACTTCGCTCCGGATGGCCAGGCACGATCGCCGGACCCGAGTTCCCTCCCTTTAACATCGAGGCTCGCATTCGCAGGTCTAACCCCGCTTCCTGCAGCCGGGTTCCATGGCAGGGAGCACAGTGCATCCACATCAGCGCCACCACCTCGGTCTCACTCGCAGCCGCAGGTTCCGGTGTTGACGGGGGCTCAATCGCTTGGATCCAGCGGCGGACGATTTCGATCTCCCCGTCCGTCAGCGCTTTGGGCTGGTCCATTGGCATCCGGCGCTCGGCAAGCAGCCGATAGAGCTTGCTTCCCTCGGCATTCCCCGGGATTACGACCTTGCCTGACTCGGCACCCTTCAGGAGTCCTGCCAAACTGCTCAAGTCCAGGTCGCGCAGTGTCTGCTGCGACCCGTGGCAGCGCACGCAATTTCGACGAAAAACGGGAAGCACGTCTTTTTCGAATTGCAATCCCGCAGCGGAGCTCGTTTGCGTTGTGCTGGCAAAGCTGCTGTCCATCGTTTGCACGAAGGCCAGCACGGCAAGAAATACTTGACGGACTCGGATCATGACCATCGAATATCCAGCACGTTCTGAACGGCTCCGTCAGAGCCTCTTGGCTCGCCGTGCTCACTTGGAGCCCTGGCCGACGCGGGGTTACCGTTCTGACGCACCGTTCAGAGCTCACTTGCTAGGAGGCTCGACTCTGACGAACCTGCACGGAATGCACGCTGTTCCGGTCATCCTATATGAGATGTGGTATGTTTCAAGGTCTTTTTAGAGCGACCGCCGGGGTCCCGTCAAAGTCGTGAGCCCTCCCTTACGGTCGGGCTAATGAATAGCGGCGTGGACCAAATCAGTAGCCCGCGCGTTAGCATGGGCTCGACCTCGATTCAAGGACTTATGAGACTTTGACGGGGCCTTGGAGCGACCGCCGACAGGGCCCCCGGCTCGCGAACCCTAGTGAAAAGCGACTTGAAAGGAGCGCTCCGATGACGATGACAAGCGCAGCACCATGCTTCAGATTCTCTCTGATCTTGTTGGTCTGCTTCCTGCTACAAAGGGCTGTCGCCCATACAGAGCCTGGGCAGACCTCCGGTTCCAAACTCTCACCGGCGGAGATCATTGCGGCCCTGAAACAAGCCAGCACCGGCAACATCGCCGACGCCTTGGATGAAGCGACCGGGCAGAGAGGGTATATGTACACGGACATGCGGCCGCTCTTTAAGGCAAAGATCGTAGGACCGGCGGCCACGGCAGTGCTGCGCCCGGTCTTCAAAACGGACGGAAGGTCATACCCCAATCGAGCACTGGAGGTTCTGGACGAAGCGGCGCCTGGCAGCGTGTTGGTGTATGTTCTGGAAGACAGTCTCGACGTTTCGGGCATTGGCAACTTGATGGCCACCACCGCCAAAGTGCGTGGCCTTGCCGGCGCGGTCATCGATGGTGGGGCTCGCGACGTAGACGAAATCGAAGAGATCGGTCTGCCGGTGTTCAGCCGGCGCATTACACCTGCCACCGTGGTTGGAAGGCTGGTTAGTGTCTCGAAGCAGGTCCCAGTTCGCTGCGCAGGCATCTGGGTTCGGCCAGGCGATTACGTCGTCGGCGACCCAACGGGCGTGGTGGTGGTACCGGTGGAGAAGGCGGACGAAGTCGTGCGGCTCATCAAAGAGTATGACCAGAAGGAGAGCAAGATGATTCCGATCATCAAAGAAAGCAAGTCCATGTTGAAAGCACTCAAAGAATACAATCGCTACTGAGGGCAGGCGGCGCAGGGAAGCTGTGAAAAAATCAGGGCTTCGGTTTCCTTCGCCCCGCTAGGGAGTGAGGGGGCGATGCACGCCGTGTGTTTTGCCGCCTGCAACCGAAGAATCCTGCCAATTCTGGGTCTTGCAGTACTCTTGCACCTTGCGGGATTCCCCTCACCCCCAGCCCGCGTTGGGGAGAGGGGAGCCGAAGCCTTCACCGAGTTTCAATCCTTTCACACCCTTCAGGAGTTCAGGTGAGAGTCTCGATGGTCACCGTTTCCCTGGAGGCGCATCGATCAGGCCTCTTGCGTTGGTTGCGCCACCGGACGATCTCGAGCGAGAAGCCGGTTCCTTCAGGGCGAAAGGAGTCTCGACATTGCTTCCCCGTTGACCGGTTAGGGAGCCGTGGTCTCGAATCCCTTTCAGCCTGCGAGTCTCCACCGTGCCTGCCTCAGCGCTGCGCCGGGCAAGCCTTCAGTCTTCTTGAACCATTCTCGATCGCGACCCTTCTTGAAGTAGTGCTCGAGGTCCTCCTTAGAGTTCATCAACTCATACCAAACTGTGAGCAAGGTACCGCTGTCCAGTTCCACCGTGGAGGGATAGCCCAAGTCAGTCGAAGTGCCGTCACCTGAAATCACGAGTGCTTCCGACCAAGTGAGTCCGTGGTTTTCGCTGATTCGAGCCTGCACACCCAGCGGCGGCCGCCGGTGGCCGTAACTCATGAGCAGCCGCCCATCCTTGAGCCGAAGCAAATGTGACGGGAGGCCCCAGGCTCCAATCGGGTGCGGAGTCGACCAGCTTTTCCCGCCGTCGGTCGATTCGCTCTGAAGGATTTCCCGTTCATTCGCTTTGTTGTGGTTGCGAATGTGGGCAACGATCGTTCCGTTGGCCGCTTCCACGGCATGCAGCTCGGAGTAGCCATCGCCTTGGAAGCGGTCGCCGCTGCGTGTTGGGATTTCGGCCAGCCAGCGCCACGTTAACCCGTCGTCGATAGACTCGCACACGCCAATGCGTCCTTCGTTGAAGCCCGCGCCGCCGGACGGAAACTGCTTGCCGGCGTAAAGCAAACGGCCATCGCCAAGCTGGATCGGGCCATGAGGGCTGTTGACCTGGCATCGATAGGCTGCAGACCAGGAAACGCCTCCATCAGTCGATCGGAGCATCCAACTGCCCAAGCCGGCTTGCCGTTCTGCAGCACTGACGCGGCGGTGGGCGGCGTGCCAGCGTCGCAACTTCTCCTCAGACCAGGCGCCTTCCTGGCCTGGCTTGATCGTCTCTGCCTCGGCAAGCCGCTTTTCATACCCAACAGAGGTAAAAGTCGTGACCAGCAACGTGCCCTTCGCAGTTTCCAGGACCCCGGCATCGCGGTCGTCCAGAACGCTATCGTGCAACACTTCAGGAAAGCTCCAGCTGTTACCGTCGTCTTTGGAGCGCATCAACTCGACCCAGCCAAAAGGGCACACGTGCGCTTCCCGACCGCCGGATGCTACAAGCAAGAGCTCGCCGCTGCGCCGCCGCGCCATGGTGGGCCAGCCGTGATAGAGATTCGGCCGCATGCTGATGACCGTAGTGGACTCGACCCTCACACGCGGCGCGGCGGCGCGCGGGCGTATTCCGAGCGCCAGACCTGCCGTTACTGTGCACGCAGTAGACATCATTCTTCGCCTATCGATCGCCATTGCCACGGTTGTGTTCCTCTGTAGTCTCACGTTTGAAATCCGCTGGTCACCGTTCTCGCTAGCAGGGAGCCGACGGGAGGTACTCACTCGAATGAGAAGGCAGAAGGGTTCCACTTCACTCTGCTGCTCCTCCTCGCCGCTGTCGCCCACGCGGCAACGTAGTCGCAGCTTCTGCCGCCACCTTGCCTCGCTCTTGCGCGACGATATCGCGCGTATCGTTGCTCAAAATCTCGATTTGTTGTTCGGCCAGGTCGCCGTTGCCTTCAGCGATCGCATCGACGATGCGCTCGTGCTTCTGCGTGTAGGAGGAAAGGTCGACCTGAGGCAGATGAGTTGCCATGTTGAACCCAAACATCGGAAGGACCAGGGCTGCCAGCGATTTCTCCAAGAACGTGTTCCGCGCGCAGGCCCAAAGCGTCCGATGAAAATCGATGTTGACTTCGGCCAGCTGTACGTTGTTCTTGGCGCTGGCGGCACGTTCCATCTGGGCCAGTTGTTTTCTCAGCGTCTTGATGTCATCCGGGGTGGCACGCTGTGCCGCAAGGCGCACCGCCAATCCTTCCAGCCGGTCACGGACCTCGAGGATTGCTTCCACTTCATCGGTCGAGAATGAGACCACGAACGTGCCTTGGTTCGGTTTTCGAACGATGAGCCCCATGGCGGCCAGCCGGTTGAACGCTTCTCGGATCGGGATTTGACTCACCTGAAACTGCGAAGCCAATTCGTCGAGCGACAGTTTCTGTCCTGGTTTCAGAATCCCTTTGACGATTGCCTTCTCGATCTCTTCGGTGATTTGGTCTGAAATCAGGGGCTTGGGAACCGCCCGAAACAGAGTCTTTGGCATGTTGTCCTCGCGGTTCCTTCTGCATCCGGATATTTGATCTAACCTTATCCTATATGGAGTCACTCGTTCGGCGCAACCTGTGTTAGTCTATGCCTCCGCTGGAGGCCACTGAGGTTTGCCTCAAAGCTAAGCACGAACAACAAGACTGGCAATTTCCCCAGGCCCGCAATCCCCAGCCGCGAGCGACGATCCGTCGACACAACCAACCACTGGGTTCGCGGGGGCGAGAAACAGGCGGTTTCGGATTCCAGGTTTGTTGAAGGAGTTGCCCTCTTCAGGGTCTTCACGTTAAGGGCTTGTGTTTGTTCGGAGGGACCATCATGTCGTCTGCGACCCGTCAGCTCACCTATACGGAATCGGATCGGATTGTCTGGGAAGAAGACCTCGACAGCTTCGTCCCTGCACGGTTTTTCGATGCGCATGCGCATCTGTGGAGTGACGCTCATCTCCCGCCGGATAGCCCGAGACGCAACCGCATGGTCGAGTCTGATATGGCAGTGACCCGGCAGTGGAACCGCCAGTTCTTTCCGGGCCGGGACATCGACTACCTCATCTTGGGGATGCCGGTAATAGGCGTGGACGTCGCCGCGCACAACCGCTTCGTTGCTGCCGAACTGCAGGACTCCCCCAATTCACGAAAACTTCGATTGGTTACCCCACAGTGCCGCGCTGAAGACATCCTGGCAGACATCAAAAGCCTCGGCTTTGCGGGGCTAAAGCCGTATCGATTATTTTCGACGACCGGGGACGTCAACCAGTGCCGCATTCACGAGTTCCTGACGCACGAACAGATGGAGGTGGCAAACGATCTCGGCCTCTGGGTGACGATGCACCTGTCGCGGTTCCACGGGTGTGCCGATCAATGCAACCTCGACGACCTGGAAGAGTTCACACAACGGCGATATCCGCGAATTCGCTGGATTCTCGCTCACTGTGCCCGCAGCTTCACCTATTGGCCGATCAGCAAGGCCGTTCATCGGCTGCGCGACCTGCCCAACATCTGGTACGACACGTCGGCGGTTGCGGACTTGATGGCTCATTACACCTTGTTTAAGGAGGAGGATCACCGCCGGATCCTCTTTGGGACCGACAACCTCGTCGCAAACAGTTTCCGCGGCCAATATGTTGCGATGGGAAGGTTCTGGTATCAGATCGAAGCGCCCGACTATGCAAGCCAGGCCGTGATTCATTGCGACCAGCGCCCTGTGCTGGCGATTTACCAGCAGTTGCTTTGCATGAAACATGCAGCCCAGTTGGCCGGCCTGTCCCAACAACAGATCGACGACATCTTCTGGAACAACGCCAAACAGGTTTTTGGTGTGCAAGCCGCCTAAGCGGCGAACCTCGACAGATCAAGCACGCGGGTTTGCTGAGCTTCGCAAGGAGCGTTCTTCGTGATTTTTGACGTGCATACACACGCTCACCGGCAGGACTCGTTTTCACAACGCATGCTGCAGCAGTGCGTTCGAATGCGTGGGTATGAACTGGATATGACCAGCCGCCTTGAGGACTACCGCGCCTCCTGCCAGTCGTATGCACAGACGGTCAAGACGGTAGTATTCGGGGGCAAAGCCCGGCTTTCGGGCGTCTGGACTTCCGATCGCCACGTGGCAACCTACTGCAGCCAGGATCCTGAATCTCTGATTCCGTTCTTGTCGCTGGACCCGACCCAGGAAAGGTGGCAGGACGAGATGCTGGAAGGGCATCAGGATCTGAAAATGAAGGGGATCAAGCTGCTGCCCATGTACGCCGGGTTTTATCCGCAGGATCGTAAGCTCGACGAGCTATGGGACTACGCAACGCGCAATCGCCTGCCCGTTTTGCTGCACATGGGCACGACCTTTGTCGATCAGGCCCCGCTTGATTGCACGCTGCCTAGGCATCTGGACGACGTGGCGATTCGGTATCCAGAGTGCCGCATCATCATTGCCCATCTTGGACACCCTTATGAGGGTGAGACGGTGGCCGTAATCCGCAAACACCCCCATGTCTACGCCGACGTCTCGGCGCTGTTTTACAGACCCTTCCAGCTCTATCACAGCCTGATGCTGGTGCAAGAGTATGGAGTTTGGAGCAAGCTTTTCTTTGGGACCGACTTTCCGGTGACGACCGTAGACGACTCTGTGCGCGGCCTTCGCAATCTCAATAGCATATTGGAAGGCACCCACCTTCCCCGTCTCGACCCGAATCAAATGGAGTCAATGATTCACCGTGACGCAGGGGCGATTCTAGGATTGGCCTAGGATTTCGCTGAAGCGCGTGATCGTGTTCTCAGAAACTTCGCCCGTCCGCACGATTTTTGGTGGTCGCCTTCGGCTCCATCGAGGGGAGCGTTGGCATCTAAGCAGAGTGGCGCGCGGGTACCCTCCACGGGAAGCCGCACCCGTTCGTAGTGGCCGTAGGGCGACGACGCAGGCCTGGCAAGTTGTGAGATTCGAAATGTACAAGCAACCGCGGTCCTCGCCGAAAGGCGAGGTTTCTGGGCCCGGCTAACGATGTACGATGCCGTTATATCGCTATGCCGGATGCGAACGCTGTTGTGGGGATTGCTCCCGTTGCTGGGTATTGCCGGCGTTGCCGAAACTCCTCCATTCGCCTTCACCGACCAAACGGAAGCGGCTGGCATTCAGTGGCGCCACTTCAACGGCGAGTCTGCAGACCGTTTCCTGATCGAGACCTCATCGGGTGGGGTCGCATTGTTCGACTTCGACAACGACGGGCTTCTGGATATCTATCTGGTCAACGGCGGCGAGACACCCAAGGGAAAAAGCCAGACAGCAGTGCTCAATGCCCTCTACCGGAATCTAGGCAGCGGCCGGTTCCAGGATGTCGCGGGCCGGGCCGGTGTCCACCGAATCTCCCACTACGGCATGGGAGTGGCGGTGGCCGACTTTGACAACGACGGCTGGCAGGACCTGTTCGTCACTGGGTATCCGCGCTGCACCTTGTTTCGAAACAAAGGGGATGGCACCTTTGTCGACCTGACCAGGGAAGCTGGGCTGTTGAACCAACCCGAGTGGTCGGCCAGCGCCGCCTGGCTTGACTATGACCGCGACGGCTGGTTGGACCTGTTTGTCTGCAACTATGCGCAGTTGTCCTTCGACAAACCGTCCCCTTGCGACCACGCGGGCAAGCCTGCGTATTGCGACCAACGCTCCTACGAAGGCAGCCGGTCCAAGCTCTTCAAGAACCGCGGCGATGGTACGTTTGCCGACACGAGTGAATTCGCCGGCGTCCATCAGTATGTGGGGCGGGCGTTTGGAGTCGTCAGTGTCGACGTAACCCGGGACGGCTGGCCTGACCTGTTCGTTGCCAGCGACGCCACGCCGAATCTGCTGCTGGTCAACAAGCAGAACGGGACTTTCGAGGACGTGGCCTTCGAAGCGGATGTCGCCTTCAACTCGGAAGGAATGGCCCGGTCAGGCATGGGCGTCGATGTTGGCGACGTCAATGGCGACGGCCTAACTGACTTTGTCGTGACCAACTTTCACGACGAACACCACGGACTGTATCTCGGCACAGCGAAACTGCCCTTCCAGGAAACAACCAAGGTTTCTGGCCTGGCGCGTTTCAGCCAGCCCTATGTGGGATGGGGCGTCGGTTTTCTGGACTACGACAACGACAGCAACCTCGACCTTCTGATCGTGAACGGCCACGTAACCGATACCATTGAGTTTGCTCGCAAGGACATCAAATACAAAGAACCTCCCTTGCTGCTCCGAAACCGCGGCGAAGCGGTCTTCGAGAACGTGAAAGCCGAAGCAGGACCAGCCTTCGCTCGCGACTACGCGGCGCGAGGGATGGCGTTCGGAGATTTCGACAACGACGGCGGGATGGACGCGATCTTCGTCTGCCTCAACGGCCGCGCCGTGTTGCTGCATAACAATGCCGGGCGAGAACGGAGCTGGATGGGCTTGGAGTTGCAAGGCAGGGCGAGCAATCGAGATGCGATCGGCGCCAAGGCTGCGATCCGGCTGGGCCGGCAGACGTTGACCCGATGGCTCAGAGGCGGCGGCAGTTTCCTGGCATCACACGACAAACGGTTGTTGTTTGGTTTGGGTGCGGCTCCCGCTTCGGAAACGCTTTCGGCCGAGATTCAATGGCCTAGTGGGAAGATCCAGAACGTTGCGGGACTGACACCGAATCGATACCACAAGATCGTCGAGCCCGGTGGAGAAGCCAGCCGTTGAACTGAAAGGGCAGCCGTTGGCTAATGAGGACACCGCATGCAACTGGATCGTAGAACTTTGCTCATGCTGGGAGGAGGCTTAGGAGTCGAGTCTATGATGAAGAAACGTAGCGACCGCAAACAAACACAGGTTCAGGAAGCCCGGAACTGGAAGTGCGTTTACGCCTTGGATCGCCAGAGAAAACGGCTCTCGGGCAGCGAGCAGGCCTTCGCCAAGGCCATCCGCCAAGGGGCAGACCTCCGCATCTACACAGAGTTCCGCCACAACGAGCATATCGATACGACCTCAAAGAACGCTGAGTTGATTCGGGAAGTCGCCGACTTCCGCGTGACCTATCTGTTAGACGACCGATGGAGTGCCGGCATCATTTCGTTGCGGCAGCCCATTTCGCTCCCTGACGGTTTCGGCCCCCGACCTTCGATGTCGTTCTTCATGTACAACCAGGACGGCCGCCAGGCAGTTGCCAGACTCTATCTGGATGGCGGACCGATCACGGGCAAGCTGGGCGCCTCTCCCGTCGGCGATCACAGCGCAATGCCGCTCTACCACCAGTTCAATGCCTGGGACGAGGGAACTAACGCGCCCAGTAGCAATTTCGTCTACGATTTCGACGTTTTTCGATTCTGGGTGAATGAGAGCTGGCAGGAAGTTTTTTCTCACGACGCCCAGGGGAAGACTGTTTCGGGTTCGATCGAGGCGCTGGCTGAAGCGTTTGCCGGGGGAAGTGACGTGAAGGTTGGGATTCGTGGATTGTGCGCTGATCTCAGCGGAGCAGCCAAACCGATGAATCACGAGGTCTTCGTTCAGGTAGGTTCTTGCTACTACTACACGAAGCAAAAGCGGTTCATGGCGGCCTCGCATCCCGTAGTCCGGGTCAAACCCGCGATTCCCATCCAGTACGAGAGCAAAGGCTGGGATTTCGGTTGGCTCATGCCGAGGAGCGACGGCTTCTTGGCTCGATGGCTCGTCAACCCCTATACGCTGAAGTTCGAGAAGAGCGAAGCTCGGCACGCAATGCGCTGGTTCGTGCGCTGAGGCGGCATCGCTCGCACGGTAGCCGCGAGGGCCGGGTTCGTAATGCGCCACGCCAGTGGCGCCGGTCGTAGAGAATGCAAGCCCTGGTGTGCTGCATGACGAGCGTTTCCTGGGCTCAGCCGTTTGCGCATCCATGCTGGCTAGTCACGAATAGAGAAAGGGGGGTAGAGCATGCATCAGCAACTTTGGGGATGGCTCGATTGGGTCGTGGTGGCATTGAACCTGGCTGTCTCTGCCGTGGTTGGAGCCTACTTCACGCGCCGCAACAAGTCCACCGACGCGTATTTTCTGGCGGGTCGAAAAATGTCGGGCGCGGTGGTGGGGCTCTCACTGATGGCTACTATCATCAGCTCGATGACTTTTTTGGCCATGCCGGGCTTCACGTTCAAACAGGACTGGCGTTACGTCTATGCCCACCTTCCCTATCTGCTGGTTACGGTAGTGGCCTTGTATCTTTTCATGCCGTTCTTCCGCCGGACCCGCATTCAATCGGCGTATGAGTACTTGGAACGACGCTTCGGTGTCTGGGCGCGGCTTTATGCGGCAACCGGCTTCGTCCTCTTTCATGCGTTCAAAATGGGCGCAGTTCTCTACGCCGTCAGCCTTCCGTTGGCATCTCTTTGCGGTGTCTCCATCGCCTGGATCATCCTGGTACTCGGGATTTTGGTTACAGCCTACACCGTAGCCGGCGGGCTGGAGGCGGTGATCTGGACCGACGTCATCCAGGGAGTGGCGCTCGTGCTAGGCGCGGTGATCTGCCTGCCGCTCATGGTCCACTTGATTCCGGGTGGGTTTTCTCAAATCGTCGAGGAGGCGTATCGGGATGCCAAGTTCGCGCCGGGCAGCACCGCCTTCAACCTCAGCGAGAAAACCCTTTGGGTGATCTCCTTGGTTTACCTGTTCCAATTCCTTCAAATGATGGCGACTGACCAGATGATTGTTCAACGCTACTGCGCGATGAAATCTGATGAAGAGGCAAAGAAGGGCTTGGTCATGGGCTCGGTGTTGAGCGTCGTGACGTGGGTCTACTTCAGCTTTCTGGGAACGACACTTTACGTATTCTATAAGTACAATGCGGCGCCAGAGCTCAGCCGGCTCTTGCCGGAAGAGGTCTTCCCGTTCTTTATCAGCACCCGGGTGCCTACCGGATTGGCTGGGTTTGTCATTTCCGGGTTGATTGCGGCTGCGCTATCGACTCTCAGCGCCGAGATCAGCGCCTTGGCGACGACGGCTTCGACCGACTTCTATCGCCGGCTCATACGCCGCCATGAGACGGAGCGCCACTATGTTCTTGTGGGCCGGTGGTGCTCAACGGCCTTCGGCGTGGTCATGCTCAGCGTCGCGTTGATCATTTACTATTCCTCTTCCAGCACGCTGATGGATCTGCAGACGCTGTTTTTCTCAATCCTGGGCGGCGGTCTGCTCGGATTGTTTCTCCTGGGATTTGTGACCGAGCGGGTTGACAATCGCAGCGCGTTGATCGCGACGATTTGCACCTTCACCGCGATATGCGTCTGGCTGGCGCTGGACAGCCCGCTGGGGCGCAGCAGCTTGCCGGGCGCATCGCGCTGGCTTCCTGACAAGTTCTGGCTCGGTGTGCTGGCAAACTGCTTCCTATTCACGGTCGGCTACCTTTTGAGCCTGCTGAAGGCAACCCGGCAGAAGGATTTGGCAGGGTTGACGATTTGGAGCAAGACGCCGTACGCCGACCGAGAGACCGCAGGCGCGCGGTAACGACCCTAGCGCCAGGGTTGGGCAACGAGAGCGGGACCGAAGCGCCAGAGCGCCGGGGGACTGGCGCACTTCAAAACGGGCGAAGTCCGCACGTCATTCCGGCCAAGCGAAGCGCGAGCCGGAATCCAGGCTGGATTCCCGCCACGCGCTTTTGCGGGGGCAGGCTCTTGGCGGGAATGACTCAGAGACTGGGCTGCAACGAGAAGGCGGAAAAACCCAGAGCGCTAGAGGCCTGGCGCGGTCCAAAACGGGTGAATTGTCGAGACCTCGGCGCTGCGCGCAGCGTCTTGGAATCCGGCAGTTCTCTCCCGCTGTGAGGCGGAGTGGCTGGCGGAGACTGGTCCCGTGCCGTGGGGCCCGCGGAACCCAAGGCTCACAAAACAGCTGAAAGTAACCTAAGCAAGCGCGAAGGATCATGTCTCAGACAGCCGATTTGGCGATTCTGCACGCGAAGCTCATCACCATGGATGACCAGCGTCGCATCTTCTCGGATGGCGCGGTCGCGGTCCGCGGCAGCCGAATCGTCGCGGTGGGTCGCAGCGCCGAGGTCGCGGCAACCTTCACCGCCAAAGAAACGATTGACGCTAAAGGGGGAGTGGTTCAACCGGGGTTTGTGGATTGCCACGTTCATTTCTCCCAGCATCTGGGCCGAGGAATCATCCCGGACGCTTGGCCAGAAGAACGTGAGCATGCACACTGGCTTCCCTACTGGCTGAATCTCTCCGAAGAAGACGCGAACGCCGGCACGATGCTCGCTTGTTTGGAAATGGTGCGCAATGGCACAACCACGTTTTGTGACAACGGCGGCAAGTTCCGTGGCGACGCCAAAGCGGCGGTCGTCAACCGCGTTGGACTGCGAGGGATGATCTCCGAAGTGTGCTGGGACCTCCCACCCTATCCGAGTGTCAGCGTCGGCGATACCGACGCGTGCTTGAAGCGGTTGGAGCGGCTCACCCAAGCGCTTCCGAAAAACGCAGACGCGCGCATTTGGGCAGGGGTCAGCATGGCTGGCATGGGCCGTTGCACCGACCGGCTTCTTGTTGAAGGGAAGCGGCTCGCCGACCGGCTGGGAGTGACGCTGGATTTTCACCAGTCTTTCGGGCCGGGCGATGTAGCGAACTACCGCAAACAGACGGGTGGCAAGACTGCCATCGAGCACTTCGCCAATCTCGGGATTCTCGGAACGAATCTACAGTTGGTTCACATGATCTATACCGAGGACTCGGAGGTCGCCTTGCTCGCTGCTTCTCGTACGAACGTCGTTCACTGCCCAGCGGCGTCGACGCGCGTCGGGATGGGGGTTTCAAAGGTAGGGCGTTTCCCGGAGATGGTGGCTCAAGGGGTCAACGTTGCTCTGGGATCCGATTCTGGCAACTATTCGGACTTCTTCGACGTCGCCCGGCAAGCGTATCTGGCGTCGACCATTCACCGGGAAGCCCGAGGCGTCATGCCCGCAATTTCAGCGCACCAAGCGCTCGAAATGGCGACCCGGAACGGCGCCAGATCTTTAGGGATGCTCGATGCGATCGGATCCTTGGAAGTCGGGAAGAAGGCCGACATCGTGATCCATTCCGGTTGCAGGCCAGAGTGGCATCCTGGTTTGAATGTGGTCAATAGCCTCGTCTACAGCGCCCAATCGGCCAGCGTCGATACGGTGATGGTTGACGGCGAAATCATTCTTCGCGGTGGCCGATTCGTTCGGCTCGACGAGGAAGCGGAGTATCGGAAGATCGACGCGCTCGCCCAGAATCTGCATCGTCGCATGGGATTTGCGATTCCGTCCCCGTGGCCGCTCGATTGAGAACGAATTCGGTATCCTGGCGGCCAGCATTCGCGATGCGGCCGGGAACCGAGAGCCGAACGCGGCTGCGAATCGGCATGGCCAGGCACCTGCCGGGTCTGTGATGCTGTCAGGCAGGGCAGCCCATGCAGCCTGGGGAATGTCGCTCAAGTACATCGCCGCTTGAATCGCATCCTGCCAAAACTACCTATCGAGGAGATCGCGATGTCGTCAACGCAACGGACAGGGCAGAAGCTCTATGAACGCGCTCGCCACCGAATACCGGGTGGCACGCAGTTGCTTTCCAAACGCCCTGAAGTGTTCCTGCCTGAACAATGGCCAAGTTATTACTCGCGGGCGCAAGGGGCTGAAATCTGGGATCTGGATGGCAACCGCTATGTGGATATGAGTATCAACGGGATCGGAGCTTGCATCTTGGGTTATTCCGATCCGGAAGTGAATGCTGCCGTCCACGCTGCCGTGGAGGCGAGCGCGATGGCGACCCTGAACTGCCCTGAAGAAGTCGAATTGGCCGATTTGCTTTGCGAGATTCACCCTTGGGCCGACATGGTGCGTTACGGGCGCTGCGGCGGGGAGGCCATGGCGATTGCGGCACGGATCGCACGCGCCAGCACCGGCCGGGACAAGATCGCTTTCTGCGGCTACCACGGCTGGCATGACTGGTACCTGGCGGCAAATCTGGCCTCCGACCATGTGCTCGATGGGCACCTGCTTTCTGGGTTGAGTCCACGTGGCGTGCCGCGGGGTCTCCTGGGCACGGCCTTTCCTTTTCGCTACAACCAACTGCAAGAGCTCGAAGCGATCCTCGACGCTCATGCCGGCGAGATTGGAGCGATCATTCTGGAACCGCTGCGGCAGACTCTTCCGCAGCCTGGATTCCTGGAAGGTGTCCGGAAGCTGGCGGACCGCAGTGGAGCGGTGATGGTGTTCGACGAAGTCTCTATGGGATTCCGGTTGACCCGCGGTGGTGCGCACCTGCAGTTCAATGTCGAGCCGGATATGGCCGTGTTTGCTAAAGCGATTAGCAACGGCCATGCCATGGCTGCTGTGATCGGGCGCGAGTCTGTAATGCAGGCAGCCCAGAGCACCTTTGTGAGCAGCACCTACTGGACGGAGCGGATTGGCCCTGCCGCAGCGCTGGCTACTTTGCGGAAACATCGCCGTGAGAACGTCCACGTCCATCTTGCGCAGATCGGTGTCAGCGTCCGGAAAGGTTGGGCGCGCGCCGCTGAAAGCACCGGCCTGAGCATCAAGGTTGCCGGCATCGATCCGTTGCCTTACTTCGAGTTCAACGATCCGAACGCCTTGCAGATTCGCACACTGTTTACGCAGTTGATGCTGGAACGCGGGTACCTGGACCGGGGCCACCTGTACGTGACGTTTGCTCACAAACCGGAGATGGTGGATCAGTACCTGGCAACAGTCGAAGTCGTATTCCGCGAGCTCGAAGAAGCCATTCGAAAGGATCGCGTCGGGTCGATGATCAAAGGGCCGGTCGCTCACACCGGTTTTCAGAGACTGGCGTGATAAAGTAGAGTGCCGATCCCGTCACAAGCACCGAGTATTGCTGTTAGCAGCCGAGTGCTGATTCTTTGGGTGTCACACCGAGCGGCCCGGTTTGCCCTGTGTGCGAGCCCGTCGGGGCGTGCGAGTCGACACGAGATTCGACGCGAAAGTCGGCGGTCTCCTGCACTGACCGTGGGTGCCAAGACGAGAACGAGATCTTTGATGACGTCGAACATAACGAGCTGTGTGGCTTGGAGCCGGACCTGCTTGGAGATATCTACCTGATGAGTTCAGCCCTTTCGCTTCAGAAACCTTCCATCGAACAAAAATCTGAGCGGCCGTCCAGAGTTCGCTACCGGGTGCTGGGACTTGGCGTTTGCCTTTCCATGATCACCTATCTGGATCGTGTCTGCATTTCCATCACGGCGCCGAAAATCATTGAAGACCTCTCTTTGACAAAGCTCCAGATGAGTTTCGTGTTTAGCGCATTCACCTTGGCCTATGGCCTGTTTGAGATTCCGACGGGTTGGTGGGGCGATCGCATCGGAACTCGCAAGGTCTTAACCCGCATCGTCGTGTGGTGGTCTGTCTTCACCATGGCGACGGCTGGAGCTCTCAATTATGTCTCACTGTTGATCGTTCGGTTCTTATTCGGAGCCGGCGAAGCAGGCGCCTGGCCAAACGCCGCCCGGACCTTCTCCAGGTGGTTTCCTGCAACCGAACGCGGCACGGCGCAAGGAATCTTCTTCATGGGAGCACATCTGGGCGGTGGTCTTACGCCCATCCTGGTGACGGCGATGTTGGCTCACATGCACTGGAGAACGACCTTCCTCATCTTTGGGTCGGTGGGATTCGTCTGGGCGTTTGCCTGGTACCGCTGGTTTCGAGATGAACCCGAGCAGCATGCTTCCGTGAATCAGGCCGAGTTAAGGCATATCCAGTCAGGTCGTGGACTTGACCACGGTCATCACCTCGCCGGAGTTCCCTGGAAGAGGCTGTTACTCAACCGGAGCATGCTGGCTCTCTGCTTCATGTACATGACCCAGAGCTACGGTTTCTACTTCTTCATGACCTGGCTGCCAGCCTACCTTGAAAAGGAACGGGGCTTCAGCGCACTGAAGCTGGGACTGATGACGGGCTTGCCCATGATGATGGCTATCCTGGGAGACTTGTTCGGCGGCTTCACGACCGACAGTTTGTGCAAACGGTTCGGTTTGCGCATCGGCCGCTGTGCTGTTGGAGGCATCTCGCTGCTGCTGGCGGGACTGTTTATGATCGCCGGAACGGCAACCAGCAGTCCGGTGGGTTCTGCCATCTTGTTCGGGCTGGGTGCCACGGCTGGGAGCTTCATGCTGGGAGCCAGCTGGGGCGCCGTGATCGACATGGCGGGAGGTCACGCAGGAGTCGCCGGTGCCTGTATGAATACGGCTGGACAAATTGGCGGCGTGCTGAGCCCGATCGTGCTGGCATGGCTGCTCGGACGCACCGGCGCCTGGGCCGTACCCCTCTATCTGATGGGGTTGCTGCAGGTCGCCGGAGGAGCTTCCTGGCTTCTGGTCGAGCCGAGCCGGCCAGTGGTTGGCGACGAAGCCCATTGAGATCCTTCACAGTTGTCCCTGGCAATCATGCCTATCCCTAAATCCTTTCGAATTGGCGCTGATGTCGGCGGCACATTCACCGATGTCATCCTACTGAACGATCGCGGCGACGTTCGGACATTCAAGATTCCATCCACGCCGCCGAACTTCGAGAAGGCGGTGCTCGAGGCTGTCCGGCAGCTCCTCGAGACGGCAGACACGTCCGGGTCAGCGGTATCGGAAGTCGCGCACGGGACGACAGTCGCCACCAATGCCGTGCTCGAGCGCCGCGGCGCCCACACGGCTCTCATCACAACCCGCGGATTTCGCGATGTCCTTGAGCTGCGCCGTATTCGGGCACCCCAGATGTACGATCTGTTTTTCGACAAGCCCAAGCCCTTGGTGGAACGTGCGTTTCGTTTCGAACTGGCGGAACGCATCTCGGCGGCAGGGCAAGTCCTCGATCCGATCGACCCGTCGGAACTCGCGACGTTGAAGAACAAACTTGAGTCCGAGCAAGTCGAATCGGTCGCCGTTTGCTTGCTCCATGCCTACGCTTTCCCGCATCATGAAACTGCTGTAGGCGATTTCTTGAGGAAAAACCTTCCGAAAGTTCAAGTCTCTCTCTCGCACGAGGTGCTTCCAGAGCGCAAAGAGTACGAGCGCACGGCCACAACCGTGGTAAACGCTTACGTGCAGCCGGTCATGCAGCGCTACCTGGAGGCGCTGCGAGCCGGATTGAAGGACCTGTCCATCAACGCGCCGCTTCTGCTCATGCAATCCGCTGGCGGGTTGACCCCAGAGCGCGAGGCGATCGCGTGCCCGGTCTACGTGCTCGAGTCGGGGCCGGCGGCTGGAGTTCTGGCTGCCCGGTTGACGGCACAACGCATGGGTGTGTCGAACGTAATTGCTTTCGACATGGGCGGTACCACAGCCAAAGCATCCTTGATTGAGAATGGCGAGGTGAGTTACAGCGCCGAGTATGAAGTGGGATCGTCTCTTTCAGCGGGAAATCGGCTGGTGGGAGGCGCGGGAGAACTGATTCGAGCTCCCAGCATCGACATTGCTGAAGTTGGCGCCGGGGGTGGGAGCATCGCGTACCTCGACCGGGCCGGCGGCCTTCATGTGGGACCGAGAAGCGCCGGGGCTGTTCCAGGCCCCGTGTGCTACCGACGCGGGGGTCTGGAGCCGACGGTGACGGATGCCAATGTGGTGCTTGGCTATATCCGTCCCGGAAGACTCGCAAATGGCGAGATTGAAATCGATCTGGAGGCGGCCCAGCGCGCGATTCACGACCGGATTGCCACGCGTCTGAACATCGAAACGCTGAAAGCGGCCGAAGGCGTTCATCGGATCGCGAACGCCAGGATCATGCGAGCTCTTCGAGCGGTCTCTACCCAGCGTGGGCGCGACCCTCGGGAATTTGCACTCATGGCGTTCGGCGGCTCCGGACCGGTCCATGCGGTTGGGTTGGGTTTGGAGCTCAACGTCCGCCAGATCGTCGTTCCCCCGTTGCCGGGCTTGTTCAGCGCTTTGGGTCTGCTGGCCTCGGGCGTCGAACACCACGGTGTTCGCAGCTGCTTGCTATCGGGTGAGCAGCTGAACAGCCATACGCTTGAACAGATCTCAGAAGAACTCTGGCGCCCCATGAGAGCCCAGTTCCTGGCAGAAGGCTTCCCGGCGCCAGAGGTGGCGTTGGCCTACAGCGTCGACATGCGCTTCCAAGGGCAAGCTTCGGAAATACGTGTGGCCCTGCAGGGTGCTCGCTTCACGGATGAGGCTGTGCGTACCCTTTGCCAAGACTTCGAACGAGAACACCTGCGGCTTTATGGGCATGGCTCGGACCCGGAAAATCCAATCGAAATTGTGGCTGTGCGTTTGGTGGGACGCGTGGCTTCGGCTCAGGAAGGACTGTCTTATACGCCAAGAGCGCTGGCCGATAAGGGCCCGGCGAATCGCGCCGCCTACTTCGGAAAGCGCTGGGGTACGATTCTCACTCCTGTTGTCGAGCGGCGCGCCGTTGGCACCGGCGCAGAGGGGCCCTTGCTGATCGACGAATACGATTCGACGATCGTCGTGCCGCCCGGCATGTTAGCGCGGCTTGACGAGCGCGGAAACGTGTTGATCGAGAATCGGACATGTTAGTTTGTGGAGTGCGCCAGTCCTCTGGTGCTTTGGTTGGCCCGGTCGTTGTCGTCAGTGCGTGAGAACTGGAGTCTGGAGACAGAGGTCACGCAAGCTGGCAGGATGTTATACATAGCGTCTTAATTAATGCCGCATAGTCGGAATAGTGTTTTGTTGGGTTTTGACCACTGTTGCATCTGCGTTGAAACCGCCCGAACCAGCTCTTCCAGCTGGGAGAAGTATTGGTTGTGAGTG
>Ga0194131_10001384_pt1 | contig 41571 bp, 36 predicted proteins | sample TA2KigO120mmetaG_FD_148631 | JGI IMG/M metagenome (GOLD analysis project Ga0194131, IMG submission 148631) | Freshwater microbial communities from Lake Tanganyika, Tanzania - TA2015053 Kigoma Offshore 120m | ecosystem: Environmental > Aquatic > Freshwater > Lake | place: Tanzania: Lake...
CGGATCGCCGTACACCTCGGAGGTCGACGCGAGGAGGAAACGCGCGCCGTCGGCGCGGGCCCGGTCGAGACCGAGGCGGGTGGCGTCGCTGCCGGCGTAGAGCGTGGCGAAGGGCAGCTCCACGTAGTCGATGGGGCTGGCCGGCGAGGCCATGTGGTAGACGCGGTCGAGCCTCCCGGGCACCGGCAGCTCGCGGGTGACGTCGGCCTCGACGAAGCTGAACCGCGGGTGGTTCGCGCAGGCCGCGATGTTGCGCCGGTGGCCGGTTACGAAATTGTCGACCGCCACCACCTCGTGGCCCTCGTGGAGCAATCGCTCGCAGAGGTGGCTCGGGACGAAGCCGGCGCCGCCGGTGACCAGGATCCGCATCGGCGGCGCCTAGCACGCGAGGTTGACCGGCGCTGCGATAAGCGCTCGCCGGTGACCCAGCTCCGCCCCACGACCGTGATCGTCGACCTCGAGGCCCTCCGGCGAAACTTCGTCGCGACGCGGCAGTTCGTGGGCCCGCGCGTGCGCGTGCTGGCCGCGGTGAAGGGCGACGCCTACGGGCACGGGGCGGTGGCCTCGGCGCGAGCGCTGGCCACTGCAGGTTGCGACGCGTTCGGCGTGGCGTTGGTGGAGGAGGGCGCGCAGCTACGCGACGCGGGCGTGGGTGGGATGGTCTTGTGCATGGGCGGCGTGGGGCGCTTCGGGGCGGAGGAGGCGGTGGGACGCCAGCTCACGCCGGTGCTCTACGACGAGGGCGACGCCGAGCGGCTCGACGCCGCCGCCCGCGACTCGGGACGGCGCCTCGCGGTACACGTCAAGGTCGACGCCGGCATGGGTCGACTCGGGGTCCCGCTCCACCACTACCCCCGCTTCCTCGATCGGCTCGCGCACTTCGACGCCCTCGACGTGGAGGGCCTCATGACCCATTTCGCCGAGAGCGAGGCCGACGATCCGACCTTCACCCGCGAGCAGTTGCGCCGGTTCAGGCAGGCGGTCGCGACCACGCGAGCCCGCGGCTACCACCCCCAGGTGCTCCACGCGGCGAACTCGGGCGCGGTGCTCCGGCAGCCCGACGCCCACCTCGACATGGTGCGCCCGGGGATCATGCTCTACGGCGAGCCGCCTGCGCCGGGAGTGGCGGTGGAGCCGGTGATGCGCGTGGTCACCCGCGTGCTCTTCGTCAAGGACCTGCCGCGCGGGGCCTCGGTCAGCTACGGTCGCCGCTTCGTGACTGCCCGGCCCTCGCGCATCGCCACCCTTCCCCTGGGCTACGCCGACGGGCTACCGCGCGCGGTGAGCGGGCGGGCGCAGGTGATCGTCAACGGCCGGCGTTGCGACGTGGTCGGCACGGTGTGCATGGACTTGTGCATGGTCGACGTCACCGACCTGGCCGAGCCGGTGGAGAGCGGCGACGAGGTGGTCATCATCGGCAAGGTCGGCGCCGTCGAGGTGCGCGCGGCGGAGGTGGCCAGCTGGGCGGGGACCATCCCCTACGAGATCCTCTGCGGCTTCTCGGAGCGCGTGCCGCGTCGTCACGAGGGGGGAACATGAACCCCATCGAGAGGCTCGGCGCCTGGGTGATCGCGAGCATCGAGGACCTCGGCGGCTACACGCGCTTCACCGCGCGGGCGACGTGGGGCATGATCCGCCCGCCTTACCGGTTCCGGCTGCTGTTCAAGCAGATGGAGTTCGTGGGCAACCAGTCCTTGTCGATCGTGATGCTCACCGGCGCCTTCACCGGGATGGTCTTCGCGGTCCAGAGCGACTTTGCCTTCGGGCGCTTCGGCGCTCGCGGGCTCCTCGGCAGCACCGTCACCCTCGCGCTCACGCGCGAGCTCGGTCCCATCCTCACCTCGTTGATGGTCAACGGGCGCGTGGGATCGGCGATGGCCGCCGAGCTCGGCACCATGCGGGTGACCGAGCAGATCGACGCCATCGAGTCGATGTCGGTCGACCCGGTGCAGTACCTCGCGTCGCCGCGCATCGCCGCGTCGATCCTCATGGTGCCGATCCTGTGCGCGATGTTCGACCTCGTGGGCGTCATCGGCGTCTCGTACGTGGCCACGCAGATGCTCGGCGTGAACCCGGGGCCCTTCTACAACCGCATGGAGTGGTTCGTCGATCCCGACGACATCTGGGGCGGGATGATGAAGTCGGCGATCTTCGGCTACATCCTCGCGTCGGTGGGTTGCTACCGGGGCTTCTACGCGCGCGGCGGGGCCGAGGGCGTGGGCCAGGCCACCACCCGGGCGGTGGTGGCGAGCGGGGTGGCGATCCTCGTCATCGACTACTTCATCACCTTGATCCTCGCGCCGATGAGCGTGAACCGGGCATGAGCGACATCCGCCTCGTGGGCCTGCGCAAGGCCTTCGGCAAGCAGGAGGTGCTGCGCGGCCTCGATCTCGTGGTGCCCTTCGGCAAGATCACGGTGATCATCGGGCGCTCCGGCACCGGCAAGTCGGTGCTGCTCAAGCAGTTGATGGGCCTCTTGCGTCCCGACTCGGGGAGCATCTTCATCGGCGACACCGACATCACGCGCTTGCCCGAGGGCGAGTTCCGCAAGGTGCGCAACCGCTTCGGGATGGTATTCCAGAACGCGGCCCTCTTCGACTCGATGACCGTCTACGAGAACGTGGCCTTTCCGCTGCGCGAGCACACGCGGCTGCGCGAGCGGGAGATCCGCGAGCGCGTCGTCGCCTCGCTCGCCAGCGTGGGCCTCGCCGATGCCATCGACAAGGATCCCCACCAGATCTCGGGCGGGATGAAGAAGCGGGTGGCGGTGGCGCGGGCGCTCATCCGCAAGCCCGAGTTCCTGCTCTTCGACGAGCCCACCACCGGGCTCGACCCCATCATGACCGCGCATGTCGACGAGCTGATCCGGCACACGCAGGACACCTCGCCCGGGCTCACCTCGCTGGTGATCAGCCACGACATGGAGGCCACCCTGCGCATCGCCGACAAGATCGCGATGCTCTTCGAGGGTCGGGTGATCTTCGAGGGCACCGCCGACGACGTGCGCAGCACCGATCACCCGGTGGTGCGCCAGTTCGTCGAGGGGCGGCTCGAGGGCCCCATCAAGGTGTGAGGCCTACCCGTCGAACTGCTCGGCCTCGGTGCTCTCCCTGGGCGCGGTGGTGGAGGAGAGTCCACCGGGGCAGTCCCCGTTCCACGTCGAGCGCGAGCATGTGCGGGGTGAGGCAGGTGGGGAACGTCAGAGCTCGCTGTCGCGGATGCGTTCGCGCACGGTGGCGGGGAGTGGAGACAGCTTGTTGTCGCGGTTGACGCACACGAGCTGGACGGTGCCTTCGACCATGGCTTGCTTGCCGCCGGGCCGCCACACCGACTGGTGGAACACCGCCCGGTAGTCGGACTCCATCTTCGCGCGGGTGCGCACTTCCAGGTGATCGCCGAGGCCGGCGGGCTCGCGGAAGGAGAGCTCGCAGCGGTACACCACGAAGCCGATGCCCTCGTCTTTCCAGAGGCGCACCAGCTCGGCCGGGCCGAGGAGGTGCTCGCGGGCGCGCTCGAAGTAGCGCAGGTAGTTGGCGTGGTAGACGGCACCGGAGAGGTCGGTGTCCTCGTAGTAGATCTGCAAGGGGACGACGTGGTCACTCGTCATCGTTGTCTCGCAGGCCGTACTCCTTCATCTTGAGCTGCAGCGCCTTGCGACTGATGTCGAGCCGCCGCGCCGTCCGGGTGACGTTGCCGCCCTCGGCCTCGAGGCTCTTCAGGATCAGGTCGCGCTCGATCCGGGCGGTGTGGACGCGCACGAACTCCTTGAGGCCGATCCCGCCGGGCTCGACCGGGGGCAGTTCGGGGGCGGTGGACGGGGTGGTCTCCGGCGCGGCGCTCATCGCGGCGGGGAAGGCGTCGTGGCCGAGCACGCTGCCGTCGCCGAGCAGCACCCCGCGCTCGATGGTGTTTTCGAGTTCGCGGATGTTCCCCGGCCAGTGCCACTCGAGCAGGTGCGACAACATGTCGGGCGACACGTCGCGTACTTGCGTGCCGAGCCGCTCGTTGAAGCGCTGGAGGAAGTGCTTGACGAGCAAGGGGACGTCTTCCCGGCGCTCGCGCAGGGGCGGGAGCCGGACCGGCACCACGTTGAGACGGTAGTAGAGGTCTTCGCGGAACCCGCCGCGTTGGACCTTGGCGCCGAGGTCGACGTTGGTGGCGGCGATGACGCGCACGTCGACCTTTACCGGCCGGGTGCCGCCCACCCGCTCGATCACTCGCTCCTGCAGGGCGCGCAGCAGCTTCACCTGCATGTCGCGACCCAGCTCGCCAACCTCGTCGAGGAACAGCGTGCCCCCGTCGGCGAGCTCGAACTTGCCGGGCTTCGCCGAGGCGGCGCCGGTGAACGCGCCCTTCTCGTGGCCGAAGAGCTCGCTCTCGAACAAGTTCTCCGGAATGGCGCCGCAGTTGACGGTGACGAAGGGGCCGTCGCGACGCGCCGACTGGCGATGCAGCGCCTTGGCCACCAGCTCCTTGCCGGTGCCGCTCTCGCCGACGACGAGCACGGTGGTGGGCGAGTCGGCCACCTTGGCCACCAGCTCGTACACCCGCTGCATCTGGGGGGTGCGCCCGACGAGGTCGAAACGTCCCTCGGGCGAGACCAACGTGTCGTCGAGCAGCTCGCGACGGCGGGCGCGCTCGACACCGAGCGCCTTGGTGACGGCGCCTCGGATCTCGTCGAGGTCGAAGGGCTTGCTGATGAAGTCCTGCGCGCCGAGCTTGAGCGCCTCCACCGCCGTGTCGACCGTGCCGTGGGCGGTGATGACGATCACCGGCAGACCCGGTTGCTCGCGGATGCACCAGGCGAGCAACTCCATCCCGTCCATCCCCGGCATCTTCAGGTCGGTGATCACGAGGTCGACTGGCTGGGCGCCGAGGTGGGCCACGCCCGCGGCGCCGTCCCCTGCCACGCTCACTTCGTGCCCGTCGCGAGAGAGGTGCGCCTTGAGCACGGTGCGGATGGAGGGCTCGTCGTCCACGACGAGGATGCGGGATCGCATGGGCCCGCCTGCTAACCCTCCCGCGCAAAGCTTTGGTTGCGAACCGTGACGAAGAAGCCCGCCCCCGGCTCGTCCCTGCTATACCGGCGCCCCGGGAGCCCCATGCGATCCTTCCTCGCTCTTGCCCTCGCGTTCATGCTCGCCGCCGTTCCCGTGGTGGCTCACGCGGGCGCGGCCACCGACTTCTCGCTTCGCGACCTCAACGGCACCTCGCACACGCTGTCGCAGTACCGGGGGAAGGTGGTGCTGGTGAACTTCTGGGCCACCTGGTGCGGCCCCTGCCAGGTGGAGATGCCGCACCTCCAGGCCATGCACGCCGAGCTGGGACCCAAGGGTCTGGTCATCCTCGGCATCAGCGCCGACGACGCCAAGCTCGACGCCGCAGTGAAGCCGCTGGTGAAGTCCAAGGGATTGACCTACACTATCCTCCGCGACCCTACCACGACGGTGGTGTCGCAATACAACCCCGGCAAGACGCTGCCCTTCAACGTCCTGGTGGCGAGGGACGGCAGCGTGGCCAAGGTCCACTCCGGCTACAACCCGGGGGACGAGGTGACGCTCAAGGCCGAGCTCGTCGAGCTTCTGGCGAAGTAGTCGATGGAGCTAGCCGACGACCCGCTCGCGACGGAAGATCTCGCCCCCTTGATGGGCGAGGCTCTCGACCTGGGCGACACCGTGGCGGTGCCGACCCCGGTGCGCCCGTACGACCTGGCCGGTGGGGCCACGCACGGGCTGGAGGAGTTCCGCTTCCGCTACTACACCGTCGACGATCGCCTCGTCGGCTTCGAGGACAACCCCGTCCTCGACTACCAGGAGGCGGTGCAACGCCTCCTGGTGGTGGGCGGCAACTCGGCGCTCACGCTCGGCGCGCAGCTCGACGCAGTGGCGCTGTTCTCCAACGCCTACAAGCTCGACGGCGTGCTCACCTACGAGCGCGACCTCTACACCGGCGGGATGATGAGTTTCCATCCCAACTGGTGGTTTAACCTTGAGAAGGTATGGTTGCAGGGCCGCTCCGGAGGCGTCGACTGGACGGTGGGCGACAGCTACGCCGCCTTCGGCCGCGGCTACGCGCTCAACGTGGTGAAGAACACCGACATCGACCTCGACACGTCGCTGCGCGGGGTGCACGTGGGGCTTTCGTCGGGGGCTTTCGAGCTGCGACTGGTCGAGGCCACCACCAACCCGCAGCAGATCCGCCTCGAGAACCCGAACGTGTCGATGGTGCCCGACTACGCGCACGTGGTGCACGGGGTTCGCGCCGACGTCTACGGGCGGGTCCACGCGGGCGTACACGGGACGGCCTTCCAGCTGGTGCAAGGGGCCGACCCAACCGGCGACGGCTGGGCCGGCTACGGGCAGCCGGTGGGCGCGGGGATCGTGGGCGGCACGCTGGAGGTGTCGAGCCTCGGGCCCTTCGACGTGGGTCTCGAGGGCGACTACTTCGCCTACGACCCGTCGGTGTCCGACTCGCCCGGCTACGCCGCCTACGGCTCGCTCAGCGCCTACCCCGGGGTGGCGATCGTGCTCGTCGAGGGCAAGATCAGTCGCGACACTGAGCACGTCAACGCGTACTCGGCGCTCCACGGCTACGAGCTGTCTACCGGCCCTTCGCTCGAGTACGAGCGGGTGATCACCGAGGACAGCTCCGCCGCGGTCAACAGCAACGACATCAAGGGCGGGCGCGTTCGCGTCGACGTGAACGTGGGCAAGAACGGCGCCATCGTCACCCCGTACGTGTCGGCGGCGGCCTTCCGCGACGAGGACCTCGGCGGCGTCCATTTCAACGACACCCCGGAGACCATCGTGCACGGCGTGGGTGGGGCCGTTGTCATCAAGGGCGAGTTCCACGCCCTGGTCAACGGCGGCTACCGCATGGACATGCGTGACGACGCACCGACCGGCAACGCGGGCGACACCACCGCGCACCTCGACGCGGCCGTGACCATCCCGCTGGGGCGCTCGCTCTCTCTCGAATTGGCGCCCTCGGTGCTGGCCTACCACTGGGGCGACAACCCCATCCAGCAGACCGACTACCTCGACGCTAGCAACGCGCTCGCGCTGAAGATCGGCGCCCCCTGGGCGCTGATCCTCTACACCGACTACTCCGACAACCCGCTGATCAACAGCACCGGCAACCTCACCGATGAGCTGTACGCCGCGGGCGAATTGCAGTGGATGCCGAGCACCGCCACCACGCTGAAGGCCTTCTACGGCGCCTACCGGGCGGGCATCCGCTGCGCCGGGGGCCAGTGCCGCTCGTTGCCCGGCTTCGAGGGCGGGCGCGTTTCCGTCACCTCCAACTTCTAGGGATCGTCCACGATGATGCTGATTCTCGCCTCGCTCACCCTCGCCGGCCCGGTCAAGGTTGCCGCGTGGACCGCCTCGTCCACGGCGGCAAACACCGACACCGCCGCCTACGACGCCTCGAAACTGGGCGACGGCAAGCAGTCCACCGCCTGGGTGGAGGGCGACGACGGCGCCGGCCTCGGGGCGTGGGTGCTCTTCGAGTTCGGCGGCGACAAGTCGATCTCGCAGGTGCAGGTGTGGGGGGGCAACTGGTACAACACCGAGTACTGGGGCCACTACAACCGTCCCAAGAACATCGTGCTCGAGTTCGCCGACGGCAGCACCGAGGAGCACACCCTCGCCGACGAGCAGGTCCCGCAGCTCATCAACTTGAAGGCGCCGAAATCCACGTCGACGGTCAAGTTGCGCGTGAAGGGCATCCACTCGGGCAAGGGCGTCGACACGGCGATCGCCGAGGTGAAGTTCTTCGACGGAGGCGCGACCGTGTCGAGCGCCACCGCATCGAGCACCGCGCCCGCCGACACCGACGGCAACTACAACGCGAGCAACCTCGTCGACGGCCTCTCCGACTCGATGTGGTGCGAGGGGAACAAGAAGTCCGACGGCACCGGCGAGTGGGTGGAGTTGCGGCTGGCCAGGAGCGCCTCGCTCACCGGGCTCAAGATCCGCAACGGCGCCGGTTTCTCCACCGACCTCTTCAAGCAGGTCAATCGCGCCGCCACGGCGAGGGTGAGCTTCTCCGACGGTTCCAGCGAGGAGATTACCCTGAAGGACCTGCCGATGGAGCTGCCGCTGAGCTTCGCCTCGCCGCGCACCACGTCGAGCGTCAGGCTGAGCTTCACCTCGGCCAAGAAGGGCACCGACTACGACGACCTGTGCGTGTCGGAGATCACCCTGGTGCCTTGAGGCGCGCGGTGGTTTCGCACGCAGTTGACGACGCTGCGGGGCAGATCCGCTACACTCCGCAGCGGAGTTTGCCCATGCGCCGTGCCCTGCTGCTGCTCGTTCCGTGCGTCATCGGGTGTGAAAACGACCGTAATCTGAACCGCATCCGCCAGACCGACGAGTTCGACCAGGCGCCCTCGAACAAGGTCGACATCCTCTGGGTGATCGACGACTCCACGTCGATGCAGGAGGAGCAGGCGGCGGTGGTGGCGGCGGCCGAAGACTTCCTCACCCAGCTCGAGACGGAAGACATGGACTTCCAGCTCGGCGTCATCACCACCGACATGGAGAGTACCAACCAGATGGCGGGACGACTCCTCGGCAACCCGCCCTACCTCACCTCGGAGTGCCGCTTCGACGGCGACCCGAGCGACTGCACCTACGGCGAGCAGTTCAAGGAGAACGTGCAGCAGGGCACCGGCGGATCCGACCAGGAAAAGGGCCTCGAGGCGGCCCTCGCCGCCGTCACCGTGCCGCTGGTGGAAACCTTCAACGCCGGCTTCGTGCGCGACGGCGCGATGCTGATGGTCGTCTACCTCACCGACGAGAACGACTGCTCCGACGGCGGGCGCTTTGGCACCTCCGCCACCGGCGAGGACTGCTACACGCGGTACGACGATCTGATGCCGGTGCCCGACCTCGTGCGCTCCCTGAAAGACGCGAAGGCTGGCACCGGCGACGAGGTGGTGATGTCGGGCATCATCGGTCCCGACGCCGAGGTGGGCTGCCAGACGGCCGTCCCCGGCAAGCGTTACCAGCAGGCCATCCAGCTGCTGTCCGGGGTCGAGGCGAATATTTGCCTCTCGGACTACGCGCCGGTCATGGAGTCGCTCGGCCTCGCCGCCACCGGCATCCTCACCAAGTTCCAGCTCACCAACGCCGCCGACGCCACCGAGGAAGGCGACATGACGGTGACGGTGACCGACCCCGACGGCACCAGCACCGAGGTGACCAAGGACGATACCGAGGGCTGGAGCTACGTCGAGGACTACGCGCAGGTGCAGTTCAACGGGAGCACCGTCCCGGTGCGCGAGGCCCACATCGAGGTGGAGTACTACGTCACCGGGCCGGTCCCCAACGGCGCGGGCGACGAACCCGAGGCCGCCGACACCGCCACCACCACGCCCTAGCCGCCATGTCGGTGCGCGTCGTCTGCGCCTGCATCCGCCGCGGGGCCACCGTGCTCGTGGCGCGCCGGGGCCCCCAGATGGAGCACGCCGGTACCTGGGAGTTCCCCGGGGGCAAGGTGGAGCCGGGCGAGGACGACCGCGACGCGCTCGCGCGGGAGATCGCCGAGGAACTCGGTTGCCGGGTGAGGGTGGGGCCGCTGGCGGGCGAGGGGACCACCGGGCGCATACATCTCGTCGGCTACTGGTGCGAGGCGGTGGAGGAGCCCGTCGCCACCGAGCACGACCGCCTGGAGTGGGCGGAGATTCGCGCGCTCGGCGAGCTCCGCTGGGCACCGGCCGACGGGCCGATCATCGCGGCGATCCAGTCCGCGGCGCCCTACTCGACGACCGGGTGATCGAACTTCTTCTCGGCCTCCTGTCGCGCGCGCATCGCGGGGCCGGGGGCGCCGTCCCCGACAAACGTGAATCCTCGTCGCGACAGGTACGCCCACGCCCGGTCTTTCACCCGCGGCGCGAGCCAGCGACGCGCCGGTGCCCAGAGGAGCACAATGCCGACGACGTCGGAGAGGTAGCCCGGGGTGACGAGCAGAACCGCGCCCACGAGCGCGAGGAGGCCCTCGACCAGCTTCACCGCCGGCGGCTCGCCGCGGCGCAGGCCCTCGAAGATCTCGCGAAGCACGGTGCCGCCGGCGCGCTTGCCTAGCCACGCGCCCAGGAGCCCCGCGAGCACGAGGGTACCCACCGTCTCCAGCGCCCCGAGCCGCGAGCCCACCTCGATGATCAGGTAGGTCTCCACCACCGGGACCACGGTGAAGAGCAAGAAGAGGACGGCCGCGATCATTCCTCCTCCCGCTTGGCCGCTTGCCACCACGCTTCCAGCCGCTCCATGCCCGCCTCGGCGGGGTCGACGCCAAGAGCGGCCGCGCGCGCTTCCACGCTGCGGAAGCGCCTCTCGAAGCGCACGTTGGCCATGCGCAGCGCGTCTTCGCCGCTCACGCCCACCCAGCGGCCCAGGTTGCTCGCGGCGAGCAGCAAGTCGCCGTACTCGTGCGCCACGCGGGTGTTGTCGCCCTGGGCGAGGGCCTCGGCCAGCTCGCGGCGCTCCTCGTCGATCTTGTCGACCACGCCGCGCATGTCTGGCCAGTCGAAACCCACGGCGGCGACCTTCTCGGCAACCCGGTGGGCGCGCACCAGGGCGGGGAGGGAGGCGGGCACGCCGTCGATGCGCGACCGTCCCGCGCGCGCCTTGCGACGCTCCCAGGCGGCGATGCCGCCGGGCTCCGGCTGCGCCTCGGTCGCGAACACGTGTGGATGTCGCGATACCATCTTGTCGACGATGGCGCTCTCCACGTCTTCGATGGAGAACTCGCCTCGCTCCTCGGCGAGGCGCGCGAGGAAGTACACCTGGAAGAGCAGGTCGCCGAGCTCCTCCTTGAGCTGGGTCGGCTCGCCCTCGTCGAGGGCCCCGAGCACCTCGTGGCACTCCTCCAGGAGGTAGGGCCGCATCGAGGCCTCGTCCTGGGCGCGGTCCCAGGGGCAGTCGCGGCGCAGGCGAGCCACGAGCGCGCGCAGGTCGGGAGTATCGGGCACGCCGCCAGAGTAAGCATCTCCGCGGCAGTTGGCCGTCATCGTTTGTGGTGGCGCTTCGCAGCAAGTAGACTCCGCCACCGTGACCACGCCCGACGAAACGGCACCTCCCCCGTCGCGGGCCTTGCGCGAGGTGCTCGTGGCCGATGGGTGGGCAGCGGCGGCCGTCGTGGTCGCGACCGCACTACTGCACGGGTCGCTGCTGCTCTCGCCGGCCACGCGGATCACCCACACGCAGTTCGCGGGCACGCATGGCTGGGCCCTTGACCGCATGGCGGCGCTGCTGGCGGGCGCCGCAACCTGGAGCAGTTGGACCCCGGCCGTGTCCTTCCCCGACGTCACATACGTGGCGCACATCGCCTGGGTGCCGGGGCTCGTCGCGGCGCCCTTCAACTGGGCCTTCGGGCCCGTGGTCGGCCTGAACGCTGCCACCGTGCTCTCGCCCGCCCTCGCCGTGCCGGTGGTGTCGGCCCTCGCTCGCCACTGGAGGCGGGCCACGCCTGCCTCGGCCGCGCTCGCTGGGGCCCTGTTCGCACTCTCGCCGCAGGCGATCGGGGCGCTCGCCAACGGGCAGCTGTGCAAGGCGCAGCTCTGGGCGGTGGCGATAGTGCCGCTCGCGATCAGCCTAGGCGGCCGGAGCTGGACCGGACTCCTCGCCGCCCCCCTGCTGGCGGCGTCGAGCGTGTACACGGAGCCAACCTACGCGCTCCTCGGCGCTTTGCTTGTCGTGCCCGTTGGCGCCTGGGAAGCCTGGCGCGAGCGGCGCCTCGTCGTCGCCGCTCGGCTGCTCCTGGCGGCGGCCGCCGTGGGCGCTGTCGACCTCGTGGCCAAGCGGTACTACGGCGTGGCCACCGGGGCCCTGTACGTACCTGCCCACCCGGTGCCGATCAACTGGTTCGAACATTACCTGCTTCAGGTCGCGACACCGGTAACGCTTGTCACCGGGCGAGCCTACGAGGCTCGGCTCGATCTCGTCGGGCACGTGGACTACGTCGGCCCGGGCGCGCTGGCCGTGCTCGCCGTCGCGCTGGTCTGCCGTGGGACGGGGCGCGGGCTGGTGGCCCTGGCTGCGGCGCTGGGGCTGGTGCTCGCGCTGGGCGAGTGGCTCGTCACGCTCGATGGGCCGGTGCGAGTCGGGGGTCGTGAGCTGGCCCTGCCCGCGCGGGCGCTCGCCGCCGTCGGCTTTCCACTCGCGGATTCGGGCCAGTACTACCGCGCGCTGGTGCTGGCGTGGCTGGCCGTGGCGCTCGCCGTCGCCAGCGCCCGTCCGCGGGTGGCGGCCCTGCTCGCGCTGGTGCTCGTGGGCGACGGGCTCCGGGCCACGCGAAACCTGTGGCCGGTGCCTGCGGCCGACTACTCCGCCGCGCACTGCTTCACGCCGCTCTCGCGCAACCCGGGGAAGGTGGGCCAGCGGTTGCGACGATGCCAGCAACTGGTGGAGGAGTGTGCCACCTGGGTGCCCATCGTCACCGAGGGGGGCTCGTGGCGACTCGACCTGCCTCGGAAGCCCGGCCTGTACGAGGCGGGCCGCCGCGAGCTTGCCACGGCCCTCGACGGCTTGCCAACCTCCGATCCCCCCGCGGCCCACTTCGACAGCCGCCCCGCCGATTTCCTCGTCTCCACCTACGCCCATATCGAGCCCTCCGCGCTCCTGGAGCAGCTGCAGCGAGATGGAGTGCGCCGGGTGGCCGCGTGGGGCGTGCTCGAGGCGGGCGATGCCGCGCTCGTGGCGAGTATGCTGGGGGCTCCCACCTGTAGCGGCGGCGGGGTGAGCACCTGGGACATCCCCCTCGCGACGGGTGCACGGTGAATCGGGGAGGCATCCCAACGACGCTGGCGCTCTTGATGATCCTGGTGGGCGCCCTGGCCGCGATTCGTTTCGCGCTGGGGGAGGGGCCCGACATCGAGTCGGATGGCAACGGCCTGCGTCTCGCCCGCGCCTTGGCCTTCCTGGAGTCGGGGCGTGCCGAGTTCCTCGAGCGCTGGGGCGAGCCCATCTGGGATTACGCCGTGCCCCTCCCGGAGGGTGCGCCCTCGCCCTACCCGCCGCTGCCGTCGCTGGTGCTCGCGCCGGCGCTGCTGTTCGCGGGGCCCGGGGCGACAGGCCAGCGACTCGCCGCGGTCACCGCGCTGGTCCTGCTCGGCCTCGGTACGCTCCGCGCGGGCCGGGCCACCGGGGGGCCGTGGGGTGGTGTCATCGCGACAGCACTCGCACTCGGTTCGCCGGTCGTCGTGGCCACGAGCCGATTGCCTTGCGGCGAGATCGTCGCCGCCGCGGCGATGGCCTGGGCCGTTGGGGCGATCGTCGACCTGGCCGCCGGAAGGGGCGAGGGCTGGGAAGCCGGCCTTGCCCTCGGCGCCGCCTTGCTCGCGAAGTGGACGAACGCGCCGCTCCTTGCCGCGCCGGCGCTGGTGCTCGCGGTCGCGGCGTCCCGGGGCGCCGGGTGGCGCTGGGGCCTGGCGACGGTGGGCCTTGGCCTCCTGGAGGTGGGCCTGCTGGCGGGGGCCGCCAAGGGCGCGGTGGCGGCCCACGTGCCGGGGATCGTCGCGGTGCTCGGGGGCGCGCTCATCGTGGGCGCGAGCCGCGCCGTTCGCGGCCAGCCCGGGGTGGCAGCGGCGCGAGTCCTGGCTGTCGGCAACGCCCTCGCCGCGCCCTGGTACGGCTACGCCGCCACTGCGATCCTCGCGCACGTGGAGGGGCACGTGGCCGCCTCGGTACCGGCCGCGCCCCAGCAAGCGGAGGTCTTCGCCCTGCTCGCGGTCTACGCCTGCACCCCGGGGGCCAGCAGCTTCCTCTTGCTCGGGCTCCTGGGCGTGGCATGGGTGCCCGGCCGGCTTGCGCCGCTCGGTGTGGCCGCCGCCGCGCTGGTGGGCCTCTGGGGGGCCTTCGCAGCGGGCCGTGTCCACGGCTTCTTCACCGGGCAGGCGCAGGATCGACTGCTGGTGGCGTACGCCGTGCTCGCCGCGTGCTTCGCGGCGCGCGGCGCGCTGGTCTGGCGGCTGGGTCCCCTCGTGGGCACCGCTGCCCTGGCCGTCGGCCTCGTCGCCACGCTCGCCCCGCACCTGGGCGCAGGGGGCCAGCCTCTGCGCCAGTTCCACGGGGCACGCAGCTGCGGCGTGAGCGCCGATCCCGCGGAGCGAGGGTATCGCTGGCTCGTCCCCGGGCTGGCCATCGCATCCGGTCCTCGAGTCGGCCAGGCCGACCCGGCGCTCGAGGCGCTGGTGGCGGTCCTCCCCCGTCGTGACGCACCGATGCTGACCGGGCTCCTCTTCGACGCCGACGACTGCGAGCTGGGCGAGGGGCGCCTGCTGCGGCTGGCCGAGACCGGCCGCGTGGTGAGCGTGGGACCGCGCGCCGACGCCGAGGTGATCCGGGCCTGGCTGCGCGACCGGGCGGCGCGAGTGGACGAGTTCGTGGCCTGGGGCGGGCGGTCGAGCGACGTGCTCTCGGCGGTGGCGGCGGCCGAGGGCTGGCCCGCGCCCGTGAGGCAAGGCGCGGTTGCTGTCGCCGTTCCCGGGCGAGCACCATAGGACCGGGTGAACCGTGGCTCGCTGGACTCGTCGTTTCCTTCTCCTCCTCGGCAGCAGCCTGCTTGGGCTCGTGGCGCTCGAGCTTGGCGTGCGGCTCAGCTGGGACAACATGCCCGACGCCGTGTACCCCAACGACACGGGCTGCTGCGGGGGCTACACGCTCCGCAAGAACGTGGACGGCCACGACCTCTTCCACCGTTTCCACCACAACTCGCTCGGCTACCGCGGTCCCGAGTACGCGCCGCGCCCGCAGGGCAAGCTGCGGGTGGCGGTGGTGGGCGACTCCTTCGTGTACGGCGTGGCGGTGTCCGGGGCCGATGCCATTCCTGGGAGGCTGGAAGCCCGGCTCCTCGACCGGGGGCTGGAGGCCGAGGTGGTCAACGCGGGCATGCCAGGCAACAACCTCGAGTACGACCTCGCGCGAGTGCGTGGCACGGTCCGCGACTACCATCCCGACATCGTCTCGCTGGTGCTGCTGTACAACGACTTCGAGGAGGCGAAATCCCAGCTCGGTCGCGGCGGCGGTTTCGATAGCGCGCGGGTGAAGCCCACCGGCGAGCGCAACCGCATGGGCGACCTCGCGGAGTGGATGTTGCCCCGGGTCGACGCGGGCGACCCGCGTTTCGGCCCCCGCGCCACGCAACCCGCCCCCTACGAGTGGCGCTACGGCCTGGCCCGGTGGTGGCGCACTTACATGTTCCTCGGCCTGAACTTCCGCAAGCTGGGGACGGACTGGGGGCTGGCCGAGCGAGAGTTCACCCTGCTCCACGTCGACAGCCGCCAGGTGGAGGCCGTGGCCTGGAGCCGGCTACGCGACACGCTGGCCGAGGTGGTGGCGCTTGGCAAGACCGAGGGTTTCCGGCTGGTTGTGAGTATCTTCATGGATGGCCCGATCGAGGGAATCCCCGCGCTCAAGCTCCGCGAGGCGATCACCGCGTCGGGCGCCGCCCACATCGATCTCGCCCCCTTGTGGGGCGATCTCAGCAACTACAACCGTGAGTTCTCGTTTCGATTCGACAACCACCCCAACCGACGGGCCAACGACATGGCTGCCGAGGTGATCGAGCACGGCCTCGGGGCGCTCGGCTGGCTGCCGGGCAGCCCGTTGCCCGACGACTCGGCGTTCATGGCCCAGCACCAGCAAGCCGAGGCGAGCTACCTCGCGCGACAGGAAACCATTGCCGCTGAGCAAAGAGCGCAGCTCGACGCGTGGCGCGAGGGTTTCAGCGCCTGGCTCGCCGGGGAGGAGCGCGACGACCAACTGCGGCGCCGCCAGGCGAACCAGTGGCTTTTCGGCTGGGTCGATCCCACGCTCGACATGCGCGTTCGTGGCAAGCTCCTCTCGGCGGAGGGCGGCTTCTTCCTGCGTGCCGCCGAGGTGTCGGCCAGCCTCCGCGTGCAGGGCACTCGGCTCGCCGCTGGCGGCATCGAGCTCCGGGCCGAGTGCGATGGTGTCGCGACATCGCCACCCCAATCCGAGCTTCCAGCCGAGTTCGACATCGCGCTCGCGCTCGCGCGCCCGGTGCGGCCGGGCGAGGTGGTGGAATGTGTGCTCCGCGTCGAGGGCCGGGGGCCCACGTCGCCTCATGGCTCGCAGGCACAGGTGGCGATATCGCGCCTCGAGCTCGCGGCTGCGATACCCTGACGTCGGCTAGGGATCGCGATGCGCCGCGCTCGTCTCTTGGCGTTCTCCTTGCTGGTCCTCGCCCTGGTGGTGGCGGCGGGCGAGGGTGTTTGCCGCGCCCTTTGGACCGAGCAACAGGTGGCGCCGCTCGACCCTGCCAACGTCATATTCCGCGATCATCCCACGTTGTTCTGGGTGCAGCGCCCCTTCCTCGACGAGAAGATGCGGCCCCACGGCAGGCTCCGCACCAACAGCCTCGGGCTGCGCAACGAGGAAGTGGCACTCCCGCGCCCGCCGGGCGTCTACCGCATCCTCTCGCTGGGGGAGTCGAGCACCTGGGGCGCCTCGGTGGACCTCCAGGACACCTACAGCAAACGATTCCAGCAGCTGCTCAACCAAGACCGCCACGTCCGCGGCGGGCCCACCTACGAGGTGATCAACGCCGGCGTCGGCGCCTACTCGTCCTGGCAGTCGAGCGTCTACCTGCGCGAGTCCGGCCTCGCGCTCGACCCGCAGATGGTGCTGGTCTACCACCTGAAGAACGACCGGCTGCCTCGTGGCGTGGTCGACCGGCACAATTACCTGTACTCGGTGAGCAGCACCGACCGGCGCCTCTACGAGCGGCGTCGCCTGATGGCGCCTGCGCTGAACGTACTCTACGAGTCGCGACTATACTTCGCTCTTCGACGGTGGGGGATGCTGACGTTCTTCCGCCAGTCGGCCCAGGTGCCGCCGGGCCAGTCGATCCCCGGGCTCGGCGCGCGGGTGCCCGACGAGGACCGGCTCGCTGCCCTCTCCTCGATGGCCGAGGTGTGCAAGGCCAGGGGCGTCCGGATGGTCGTGATCAAGCCGGTGTACGGCACCGCCGAGCCCGACGAACTGCTCGCCGCCTTCGCGGCCGATCACCAGCTTCCGTTCATCGACCTCGCCGCCGTGAAGGACAGTGGCGCCTGGGGAACGAACAACACCGCCCTCTTTAACGACCTGGTGCACCCCTCCGCGGACGGTCACCGACTCATCGCCCGAGCGATCTACGCGGCGCTGGATACGCAAGGCATACTGGCGAGGATGACCCCACCCGGGAAGTAGCCCACGGGCTTGCTGACGGACGGGCTAGCCGGGCGCGCCGCCGCCGGCCGCCGGGGCGCTTCCACCCGCCGGCTTCTTCGGCGTGGCGCCGGGAGACGGTTGCTGGCCCCCCATCTCGTCGGGCTCGGTGGGGTCGGGCTGCGGCCCGGAGAGCGTGTTGGCGCTCTCGGTGGCAGCGGGCGCGGCGCCCGAGCCATCCTTCAGGGTGACGTTGACGCCGGTGACCGGGACCTGCGCCACGGTGACCGTGACTTCGCCGGCGGGCTCGTAGGTGGAGGGCCCGTTGTTGTCGGAGTCGATGAAGGCCGAAACACGCACTTCGCCGAGGTCTTTCGGAGCCTCGACCTCCCAGGGCCCCACCTTGTCGAGCGAGAGCACGTGGAGAATCTGGTTTTCCTTGTTGAGCAGGTCGACCCGGAGCTTGCCAGAAATCTTGCCACTGTAGGCGATGGTGCCGCTCAGCTTCACACCCGTGCCGGGCGTGACCTTGAACGACTGCGGCCCACCCGCGTTCGGCATGACTGGCCCCGACGGCGCGGCCCCGGCCTGGCCGCCGGCTGGCGCCGCGCCCATCCCCCCCGAGGCACCCATTGCAGGATCGGCCGCCGGGGGCGGCGCGCCCTCGGCACCCTCGGGTGGCGCGGCACCGTTGGGCGCCCCCGGACCACCGCCCTGGTTGACGGGAGGCGGCGGGAGGGCGACAGGGGCGTCGGAGGGACAACCGGCGAGCAGGGAAAGGGTCAGTGACAGCAACAAAGAGCACCTCGTGGGTTGGCACCTAACCTCTCTCACGCGTCCGGGGAAGGCAACAGGGCGCGGACGGCGATATCGGGCGGGTGGGATGTCTTCGAAGTTTCGCCGCGCTCTGTTTGCCCTCGTCACCCTCGTGGGGGTGCTCGCCCTAGCGGAGGTCGGCGCCCGGACCTACGGCGGGGTCGTGCGGGCCATGTCGCGCGAGGGAAGCAGCACCGGGGCGGGCGGCCTGGCCGTGGTGTGCGTGGGGGATAGCTGGGTGAACGGCTACGGGGTGAGGCCCGGCGAGTCCTGGCCCGCCGTGCTCGCGAGCGCCGTCGCGGCGGCGGGCGGGCCACCGATCACCGTGGAAAACCTTGGCGCCTCGGGCACCAACCCGCTCGAGGCCGCCCAGGCCCTCGCGCGCCGCGTGGAGTCCGCAGGGCCGATCGACCTCGTGTTCGCGCTGGTGGGGATGAACCCCGGACTCGAGTACCCGGGCGAGGCCCGCGCCGGCGGGGTGTTGCGCGCCGCGCGGCCCTATCTCTCGCACTCCGCCGTTTACCGGCTGCTCACCCAGGTGGTGTGGCGGGCCGAGCTGGGCGCCGACGCCGTGCTCGCCGGGAGCGTGCAGGGCACGTACCGTCACGTGAAGGGCGGCCTCGTCGAATCGCGCGAGGAGGCCGCCCGGCACGAGCAGCTCGAGTCCGAGCGCCTCGCCACCGACGTCGCGCGCATGGACGCGCTCGCGACCATAGCGGGGGGCAGCCTGGTGTTGCTCAACTATGCGCTGCCGCCCATCTTGCTGGCCGACCCAAACTTCGTGGCGCCGGTGGTGAACCGCCGGATCGAAGTGGCAGCGACGCAGAACGCGGTGCCGCTGATCGACATGCAGGCGGAGTACCTCCGGCGCGGTGTGCAAGGCCCCGAGGTGGTGATCGGGGGCGCTGCGGGCCTCCGACCGTCGTTGCCCGGGGGACGGGCGGGCGCGTCTGGCGACGCGAGGTCTGGCGGCTACGAGCTTCACCCCAACGTCCAGGGCCACGCCATCTACGCCGACGCGGTCGCGCGCTACGTCGTCGCCCGCTAGTCTCGCGATGCGCATGTCCACCTCGCGCTGGCCTCGCCGTGCTGCCGCCCTCGCGCTCGGGCTGCTGCTCGCCCCGTGCGTCGGCGAGGTGGGAGCGCGGGTCTACCCACCCGACGCGGGCGCCGCGTTGTTGTACAACGCCCCCGCCGGCACGCCGCCCGACATGTTCCGCTACGACAGCGCCGGCCGGCTGGTGCCCAACCCGGGCTTCGACGGCCACTACGAGTGGCTCGACCACTCCGTCAGCGTGCGGTTCGACAGCCGGGGCTTGCGCGGTCCTGAAACCCTTCCACCGGCCCCGCGCTGGCTCTCGGTGGGTGACTCTTTCGTGCTGGCGCGGCAGGTGGACGAAGCCGACACATTCATGGCCCTGGCCAGCCCGGGCCTCGGCGCCAACCTGATCAACGCGGGCATGGACGGCTACGCCACCTGGGACTACCTGGCCCGCTACCTGGCGCTCGACCCGGTGGTGGAGGCCGAAGCCGTGCTGGTGACGCTCTTCGTGGGCAACGATCCCGCGCAGGACGACGGCCCGAGCGCCATTCCCCGCGGGGGCGATCCCTTCGCTCGGGTGCCGCTCGCGCCCCACGCCGACACCGCCGACAACGCGTTCGCGCTGTTCCGGATCGCGCACGAGTCGCCGACGCCCACCGAGGCTTTCCTATTTCGGCACAGCGCGCTCTTCGCGTGGTGGCGCGTGTTCGACGCGCTGGCCGCGCGCGACCCGCTCGACCAGCAACGGCAAGCTCGGTTCCGCCAGGAGCTGCTACCGTTCAGCGAGGAGGGGGCGTCGAAGGTGCAGCGGCTCGCCGGGGCCACGGGCAACGCGCTCGACGCCTTCAAGAGGTTGGCCAGCGCCCGGGGCGACCGCCTGCTGGTGGCGGTGGCCCCCGCCAGCTTCGCGCTCGACGCCGCCAGCACCTCGGCCACCCTCCACACTTTTGGGCTCGATGCGTCTCGACCGGCCCCCACGAGCCTGCACGACGCGATCGTGGCCCGTGCTCGCGACCAGCGCATCGACACCTGCGACCTCCGCCCGGCGCTGGTGGCCGCGCGGCAGGGAGGCGAGGAGCCCTACTTCCGCTTCGAGGGGCACTGGAACCAGGCCGGCCACCGCGCCGTGGCCGAGGCCCTCGTCCGCTGTTTCGCAGGCTCGACCGGCGCTACGGGCTGGTGAACATCAACGTGGTGAAGGCATCGAGGCTGGCGTCGCCGGTGTAGCCGGTGGCGGCCTCGTCGATCGTGAGCGTGCCGCCGAGCACCCACCCCGACTCGATGGGCTCGGCCGCGTACCAGGCGTTGACGGTGCTGCCGGCGGCGAGCCCCCAGGTGCTGGACGGGGTGACGGTGGCGCTGCCGTGGGCCTCGAAGGGGGCGAGGTAGTACACGGCGAGCACCGTCTCGCTCGTCTCGAGCGGTGGGCGCGTGCCCTCGGGCGCCTCGGTCACCGTCACCGAGGTGATGGGGTCGTCGTAGATGTCCATCACGTCGCCCTCGCCGAACTCGATGTGCAGTCCGCCCACGTCGTAGCTGCCGCTGCCGTTGGTGCTGGTGCTGTCGCCGAGTTCGAGGAGCTGGATGTCGATGGTCACCACGTCGTCGACCACCCACGTGATCGGCGCGTACGGGGTGGCGTAGCCGAGGGTCTCGTCGCCTTGCACGTAGTAGCTCGCCACCTCGGGGCTGATGCCGGCCAGCGTGTAGCTGCCGTCGGCGCCGGTGCGCGCCGTCATGCACAGGCTGCGACACACGTTGACGCGGAAGTCGGGGAGGGGGGCGCCGTCGGGGTCGGTGACGACGCCGTTGACCTCGGCGCCTGCGTAGTCGCCGGTCTCACCCGTTTCCTGCGTGTCGGTGGTGCCGGTGTCGCCGGAGTCGGTGGTCTTGGAGGTGTCGGCGGTGTCGTCGCCGCACGCGAGCAGGAGCGCGAGGATCATGGCGCCCTCATAGACGATGCGCGGCCGATCCACAAGCCGGACGGTTAGCGGGGTCGCGGAGGACCGCGTGTCCAACCCGCCCATCGCACCGCCCGCGCCGGAGGCCTTCGGCAAGTACCAGTTGCTCGAGCGCATCGCTCAGGGCGGCATGGCCGAGGTGTTCCGCGCCCGCTCGCACGGCGCCATGGGCTTCGAGAAGATCCTCGTGGTCAAGCGCATCCTCGACACGCTGGCGAAAGACGAGGAGTTTCGCGACCTGTTCACCAACGAGGCGCGCATTGCCGCCGAGCTGAGCCACGTGAACATCGTGCAGGTGTTCGAGTTGGGCAAGGAGAACGAGCACCTCTACATCGCGATGGAGTACGTGCACGGCCTCGACCTGGCCCGGCTCTCCTCTCGCTCGCGGACCCTCGGCGACTTCCCCGTCAACCTCGCCCTGTTCGTCGTCGGCGAGGTGCTCAAGGCGCTGGCCTACGCGCATGCCGCCCACGACGCCGACGGCGAGGCGATGAACATCGTCCACTGCGACATCAGCCCGCAGAACGTGCTCATCAGCTTCTCGGGCGAGGTGAAGCTCACCGACTTCGGCATCAGCCGCGCCGCCATCCAGCGCGGCAACGAGAACGTCATCCGCGGCAAGTACAGTTACATGTCGCCCGAGCAGGCCGAGTCGCGACACCTCGACGGGCGCTCGGACCTCTTCTCGCTCGGCACGATGCTCTACGAGATTCTCACCGGGAGGCGGCTGTTCAAGGCGGCCTCGCGCGACGAGACCCTCGCCCGCGTGCGCCGCGCCGAGGTCCCGAGCCCGCGACCCTACCGCAAGGAAATCAGCGAAGACCTCGAGGGCTTCATCCTGCGCACGCTGTCGCGACTCCCGGACGACCGATTCGCCGACGCGCACGAGATGTACGAGGCGCTCAGCAAGATCATCGTCTCGGAAGGCCACCGGGCCACGAACAACGACCTTGCCCAGTACCTGCGCGAGGTGATCGACGCGGCCACCGCGGCCGCCGCCGGGCACGTCGCGGCGAAGTCTCCGAAGTCACTCAAGACCGTCCCGCCGCAGCCGCTCGTGGCGCTGGCGCTCGAGGCCTCGCCGCCGCCGCGCTCGATCGCCTCGCCGCGCACCTCGATCGCCACGCTCTCGCAGGAATGGTTGTCGGTGATCGGCGACCAGGGGGGCGAGGTGTGGGAGCGCGGGGATGGGAGCCTTCTCGTCGTGTGGCAGGCGGGCACCGGTTTCAAGGAGACGGTTGGCCGGGCGGTGCGCACGGCGGTGGCCCTGCAGCGTCTCACCGCCCAGGCCGGCTACCGGCTCTCGGCCGGCATCGCGCCCGGCGTGGCGCGGGTGCGCCCCGACACGCACCGCCCGTCGGAGGGCTGGGAGCTCGCCGGCCCCTTCTACCTGGCGCGGTGGATGATGAACCTGTCAGCTCACCGTGGCCGCGTGTTGCTCACCGAGGTGGGGGCCAAGCAGATCGACCAGCCGACGGTGATGCTCGGCCGCATCCCCATCCAGGGCAACCGGTACATCAACCTGCACGAGGTTGCCTAGTCGACCAGCCTGAGGCGGTCGAGGCGGAAGGTGCGCGAGGCCCGCCGCAGGTGGCAGTGGGCCACCACCCGGGAACGTCCGAGCTTCACCACGGTGATCTCGCGGCGGCTCGCGGCTCCGCTGTCGCCCGACACGTAGTCGACGAGCAGCCGCTCGCCGCTCTGCTGGGCGGCGGCGAGGCGCTGGCGCACGCGTTCGAGTTCGCCCTTGTCGCGGGGCTGGCACAAGTCGAGCAGGCCGGGCAGGTCGAGATCGCCCGCGGGGTCGGCGGCAGCCACGAGGCGCCGGGCGAGGAGAAAGGTGGCGTGGGCATCGTCGAGGGCCCGGTGTTCCACCTCGCGAGGCAGGTCGAAGCGTTCCCGCAGGGCCGAGAGGCGGTGGTCGCCCACGGCGAGCAGGCGCCGGGCAAGGAGCAAGGTGTCGACCACCGGCTGCTCCGGTCGCGACACGCCGGCGCGGGCGCACTCCATGTCGAGGAAGCCGATATCGAAGTCGGCGTTGTGACAGGCGAGCACCGCGCCCTCGATACGCCGGAGCAGCTCGGGCAACACCGAGGCAAAGCGCGGTGCCGTGGCCACCATCGCGGCGGTGATGCCGTGCACCCCGGTGGCCGCCATGGCTCGGTCGGGATGCACCAGGGTGCTCCACCGGCTGGGCTCCGCGTCGAGTGGCCCGCGCACCACGGCAACCTCCACCACCCGGTCGCCCTCGTCGGGATCGAGGCCGGTGGTCTCGAAGTCGAGCGCGGCGTAGTCGAGATCGAGCAGGCGCACCAGGGCCTCCTACCCGCGCGGCGCCCTGCGAGCCGTAGCCCACTACTCGAAGCTCTCGAAGCCCTCGACCTGCCCCAGCACGTGCAGGGGCTCCACGTCCACGCGCCAGGACAGGGTGTCGTCGGCCTCGGCGTAGATGATCTCGCCGAGGGTGCCCCAGGAGGAGAGGTGACTGCCGTCGTCGAGGCGGTCGAAGTCGCCGAGCACGGCGGTCACGTAGCCGCCAGGGTGTTGCCACTGCCAGCTCAGCGTCGCCTCGCCGCCAGCAAGGGTGTACTCGGCCAGTCGCGACACGCCGAGGTCGTAGCCGTTGTCGAAGATCGACAGGCCGTCGGCGGTCCACCCCGGGGCGTGCTGCGGCCCGAAGGCGTCGTCCACCGCGTAGTCGGAGTCGGGCCCGCCGACGATGAAGTCGATGTCGCCCGTCGCGCGCTCGACGGCGACGACGCAGGTGCAGCGGAGGATCGACACGAGGTAGCGGTCGGTGGCCTCGTCGTAGGCCAGGCCGTTGGCGTGGTTCCAGTCGGCGCCCTCGGGGTAGGCCTGCACCCCCCAGCCCTCGTTCTCCTCCACCTCGAAGTGGTCGAAGGCGTTCCATATGGTGCGCTGCGTGCCGTCCTCGGCCACCTCGACGATGGTGTCGCCCACCACGTCCTCGCCGTCGATCTGTCGCGCCTCGCCCACCAGCGTGGCGAAGCCGCCGCCGGGCAGCGGCAGGACCTCGTGGTGGGCCATGGGCAGGGGGTAGGTCACCCGGTCGCGCCCGTCATCGGACAGGAACACCGCGTGCGCGTCGGGCAGGTAACTATGAGTCGCGACGAGATACAGCACGCCACCGTCGACCTTGTGCAGGAAGGCCACCGTGCCCAGGCCTTCGACGAGGTCGTACCACACCACTTGCCCGGCCGCGTCGAGCACCACCACGCCGCTGCCCTCGTCGGGGGCCTCGAGCCAGCTCGCGAGGATGAAGCGCGGCGCGAGCGGGCCGTCGTCGACGACGGTGAAGGGCGGTATCTCGACGGGGAGGGGACCCGTCTGCGCGGCGAGCGGCTCGCTCACCCAGTCGCCCACGTGCACGGTGAGCTCGAGCGTGGCTTCGGCCCCGGCGCCGTACACCACCGCGCGCCCCTCGGCGCCGTCGAAGCGCTGCCCCTCCCACTCCACCCAGGCCTCGGCCTCGGGCGGCGAGTAGCTCACCTCCACCAGCGTCGAGATCTCCTCGCTGGTCGCGACGCTGGCCGTGTAGCTGGGATCGGAGGCGCAGGCGGGGAGAAGCCACACGGGTCGGCACCATAGCACCGGGAGTCGCCGGGCCGATCGCATCGAGGTGGCGACCGGCCTCGACGAGATCCCGGGTACGAGCTCAACCCGGGCGACGCCCCGGGAATCGTGTCCCCTCCCATCGAGCAAGCGGAGTTCTGGGCCGCGTTCTAGCGACGGCGCCTGCGCGCCACGATGAGCGCCAAGGCCATTGCGCCCGCCCCCGCCGGGGGCACGGCGCCGCAACCACACTCGGCGCTGCCGCCTCCGCCCGACTTGTCTTCCTCGCAGTCCTCGTCGACGGTGCCGTCGCAGTTGTTGTCGACGTAGTCGCACATCTCGTCGAGGCCCGGGTTCACCCAGCCGGCGGCGTCGTCGCAGTCGCCGTCGTCGACGGTGTAGCCGTCCTGGTCGAGGTCGCTCACGCCCTCGTCCACCTGGTCGTCGCAGTCGTTGTCGACACCGTCTTCCACCTCGCCGCCCGGGTGGACGCTGTCGTCGGCGTCGTCGCAGTCGCCGGCTTCCTCGGTGTAGCCGTCGCCGTCGTCGTCGGTGTAGCGGGTGCCCTCGTCCACGTCGCCGTCGCAGTCGTTGTCGACGCCGTCGACCACCTCCGCGGCGCCGGTGTAGGTGGCCACGCTGCCGTCGTCGCAGTCGCCGTCGCGCTCGCTCTGGCCGTCGCCGTCGTCGTCGACGTTCGCCGTGCCCTCGTCGACCAGCCCGTCGCAGTCGTTGTCGACGCCGTCGGCCAGTTCCGTGCCCCCGGGCAGGGCGGTGGCGTCGTGGTCGTCGCAGTCGCCACCCCCGCCTTCGTCCACCGCGCCGGGGCTGTAGCCGTCGCCGTCCACGTCGGTGGCGGAGGCGTCGACCTGGCCGTCGCAGTCGTCGTCGATGCCGTTGTCTTCCACCTCGGTGGCGCCGGGGCTCGCGGCCGCGTCGCCGTCGTTGCAGTCGCCGGCGTCTTCCGAGAAGCCATCGCCGTCGTCGTCGTAGGCGCGGGTGCCCTCGTCGACCACGCCGTCGCAGTCCTCGTCGGTCCCGTCGGCCGTCTCCGTGCCGGTGGGGCTGGCGCTGGCGCTCGCGTCGTCGCAGTCGCCGCCGCTCTCGGAGAAGCCGTCGCCGTCGTCGTCGGCGTAGATCGTGCCCTCGTCGATGGTGCCGTCGCAGTCCTCGTCGACCCCGTCGGCGCTCTCGGTGGCGCCGGTGTACACGCTGGCGTCGCCGTCGGCGCAGTCGGTGCCGCCGGCGGCCTCGGCGTCCTCGCCGTCGCCGTCGACGTCGCTGAGGTCGCTGCCGGTGCAGTCCTGGTCGATGCCGTCGTAGGGGATCTCGCTGGTGCCGGGGCTGCGGCCGCTGTCGCTGTCGTCGCAGTCGTCGTCGTTGCTGACATAGCCACTGGGTTGCGCGCAGTCGCTGTCGGTGGTGGCGGCGGTGCCGTAGCCGTCGCCGTCGGCGTCGAGGTACCAGGTGACGGACAGGCCCTCGTCGATGCTCGAGTCGCAGTCGTCGTCGATGCCGTTGCAGGCCTCGGCCTCGCCGGGGTTGACGTCGGCGTCGGTGTCGTCGCAGTCGCGGCTGTTGGTGACGTAGCCGCTGGGGCGGCTGCACGCGGCGGTGGTGGTGGACAGGTCGCCGTAGTTGTCGCCGTCGTCGTCGGCGTAGTAGGTGGTGGTGACCCCGTCGTCGACCGTGCCGTCGCAGTCGTCGTCGACCGAGTTGCACGTCTCGCGCTCGCCGGGGTTCACCGTGTCGTCGGTGTCGTCGCAGTCGCTGCCGCCACAGGAGGTGGCGTCGTAACCGTCGCCGTCCTCGTCGCAGGCGCAGTAGGGGTCGCTGCTGCAGTCGCTGTCGTCGCAGTCGATGTCGCGGTCGTAGTCGTTGTCGCTGCCGTCGTCGCAGTCCTCCGGGCAGCCGGTGCCGGCCGACACGTCGAAGGAGAGCGTGTAGTCGCCGGCGGCGCTGCCCACGCAGCGCCCGGCGCCGGTCGTGCCCCAGCCGTAGCCTTCCACCACCACGTAGTAGGTGGCGCCGGCGGTGCAGGTGAAGCTGACACTGTCGGTGGTGGTGCTCGCCGCGGTGCTCCCGGCCTCGCAGTCGGAGTAGGGGTTGCAGGTGTCGCCGAGCACGTAGATGTCGAGGTCGCAGTCGAGTCCCGACACCTCCAGCGTGACGCTGCCGGTGCGCTGGCAGGTGAAGCTGTAGGTGTGGTCGCCCCGGGTTTGTGACAGGGGCGCGTAGGGGGTGCCACAACTGTAGTAGTTGGGGGCGGTGGTGCCGCCGAGCTCGGAGGGGTCGGTGCTGGTGATGCGGTCGCTCACCGTGGAGGAGCAGGTGAGCTCTTCCAGGACGGTGGCGCCGCAGGTGCTGGCCTCGGCGGGGGCGGCAAGGGCAAGGAAGAGCAGGTTCATTCTGTCACCCCGTCGCAATCGTTGTCGATGCCGTCGCCTGCGATCTCCACGCCACCGGGGTAGGCGCCGGCATCGGCATCGTCGCAGTCGCCGCCGCGCTCGCTGGCGCCGTCGCCGTCGTCGTCGGCATAGGCCGTGCCCTCGTCGACGGCGCCGTCGCAGTCGTCGTCGACGCCGTTGGCCAGCTCGGCGGCGCCGGGGCCGCGATCCGCGCTGCCGTCGTCGCAGTCGCCGGCATCCTCGCTGAGCCCGTCGCCGTCGTCATCGAGGGCGGTGGTGCCCTCGTCGGTGGCACCGTCGCAGTCGTTGTCGGCGCCGTCGGCCACCTCGGCGGCCCCCGGGAAGCTCGTGGCGTCGGCGTCGTCACAGTCGCCGGCGGTGCTGTCGTAGCCGTCGCCGTCGCCGTCCATGGCGCCGTCGTCGGCCACGCCGTCGCAGTCGTCGTCGATGCCGTTGCCGTACTCCTCGGCGAGCAATGGGCTGCGCGCCGGGTCGTTGTCGTTGCAGTCGCCCTCGTCTTCGCTGGCGCCGTCGCCGTCGTCGTCGACGCAGCTCGTGCCCTCGTCGATGGCGCCGTCGCAGTCCTGGTCGATGCCGTCGCATGCTTCCGGCGCGCCCGGGTAGACGGTGTCGAGGCGGTCGTCGCAGTCGATGTCACAGGCGGAGTAGCCGTCGGCGTCGACGTCGTAGAGGGATCCGCCGCCCTGGCTGCAGGCGTTGGCGCGCAGGGTGACGACCGGCAGGCTCGCGGCGGGGCTGACGGTGAGCTGCAGGGTGGAGGACACCTCCTCGGCGTCGGCCGCCGCGTAGACCAGCGGGATGGTGAGCGACTCGCCCACGCCCACCTCGCCGGGGAGCGACAAACCCGAGGTGAACCGGCTGTCGCCGAAGCTCAGCGCGTCGAGGGACAGGGCGGCCGCGCCGGTGTTGACCAGCTCCACGCTCGACTCGGCCTCGCGCCCCGCGGGGACGGCGCCGAAATCTAGGATGGAGGGGAGTAGCTCCGCCGTGCCCTGGACGCCCTGGCCGCGAAGCGTGAGCGTGTGCTCCGGCTCCCGCTGGGCGTTGGTGACGATCGTCACCTGCGTCAGGAAGTAGTCGGCGTGGTCCGGGCTGAAGCGGAAGCTGAGGTCGGTGCGGTCGCCCGAGGCGAGCGAGACGAAAGGGTCGCCCTGGACGACGAAGGCGTCGCCGCTCAGGCCCAGCGTCTCCACCGCGAGGATCTTCACCGTGCCGCCGCTGGCGTGGGCCACGCTCACCAGCACGCTCGTCTCGTCGCCCACGGCCACGGCGCCGGCATCGACGAGACCGGGGCTCACCACCACCGCCCCGGTGCCCTCGGACACCGCGTAGTCCTGGCCGCAGGCGGTCACCGCGAGCAGAAAAATCGTCATTCGGGCTCCACGGGGGAGCGCATGAACTCGGGGATGCCCGGCGGCGCGATCTCGCCGTCGCCATCGACATCCACCCAGATGGGGTTGGTGAGCGCGAAGGGGAGCACGGGGCCGTCGCGAGGGATGGGCACCGCGGGCGACACGAAGGCGCCCACGCTGGGCACCGACGAGAGCGCCTCCACCACCACGTCTTGCAGCTGCACCGGGGGAATGTCCACCGGGCTGAAGAGCGGCCCGAGGTCGTCGTCGCCCATGGCGATGACCACGAACCACGAGTCCTTGTCGACGTCGATGGCCAGCTCCTGCGAGAACTTGAGCACGTCGGGGTCGAGACCCTCCCACTCGTGGATGAGCACGCCGTTCTGGTAGAGCTCCACCCGATCGACGCTCATCCAGCTCGGCGCTTCCACCTCGATGTGCAGGTCGACGCGGCCGTCGGACACCGGCACCACGTCGCCGATCATGTAGTCGCTGTCGGCGGTGAAACGGACGAAAGGACCGTAGCTGGCCACCACCCGCCCGGCCTTCACCGCGTCGGCCACCGCCTGCTCGTCGAGCGAGGGGATGTCGTCTTCCTCGCCCACGAACACGTAGTTGCGCGGGCAGCCGGCCTCGATGCTGAACTTGCTGTGGGTGTCGCTGTTGCCCAGGGCCACGAGCGGGTGCCCCGTGTTGAGCAGGGAGAACCAGTCGTCGATCTGCCCCTCGTGCCCGTACCCGAGGCGGTACACGTCGGCGGCGAGGTCGAGCTGTTCCTTGCCGGTGCGCTCCACCATGTCGTACCCGCTGAGCTGACCGGTGGCGGCGTAGCTGTCGAGCTCGGGTTGCGTGGGGGTGCGGAGGATCTCGAAACGCTTGGCGTTGAACAGTTCCAGAGCCTCGAAGTCGAGGGTCATCTTGCTCGGGTCTTTGAGGATGGCGTTGGCGATCGAAAATGTCGGCGTGGACACCTCGCCGGTGTAGGGGTCGAAGCCGTACTGGTCGAAGTAGCCGAGGATGCCGTCGCGGGGGTGGGCGACAAGACGCACCGGCGAGTAGCCGGCTTCCACGCCCAGCGTTTCCAGCTCGGCGAGGATGTCGGCCGGGGGCATGCCGGTCCAGTCGAAGGCGCCGCCTTGCTCCTTGATGGTGTCGTGGCCCAGCGGGAAGGCGAGGAAGTGACCAATCTCCAGCGTGGTGGTCTCGAGGCCCACCGCCGTCTTGACCCAGGGCTCCAGGTCGAGGTCCTGCACCACCGGGGCGAAGTCGGTCAGGTAGTCGTGGTCGGAGCTGGCGAAAAAGTCGACGCCCTCGGCGGCGAAGGAGATGACGCGGCTCTCGAGGCTCACGCCGCTGTCGAAGCTGTTGGCGGCGTGAACGTGGAAGTCGGCGCTGATCCAGCCGTCGGTGTCGACGCTGTGGACCACCTGGAGGTTGAGCTTGCCCACGCCGCTGTCAGACACGGTGAAGGTGTCGCTCTCGCCCACCTCGTACTCGGTGCCGCGCGTGGCGACGGCGCGGTACTTGCCCGGCGGCAGCGTGATCGTCCCCTCGCCGTGTGACAGGAACACCGCCTCGGCGGCGTTGCCGGTGAGGTCGGTGTCGCCGTAGTCGGGCACGAGCGGGCTTTCGCCCTCGGCGGGGAAGATCGTCACCTTCGAGGGTACGAGGCGACCGGTCTCGTCGACGACAGAGACATCGACTTGCCCGGGACGGTGCGCCACCAGCACCGTCTCCAGCACTTGTCCCTCGGCGAGGCTGAAGCTTACCTTCTCCCCGTCGGGACGGCCCTGCATGTGCACGAGGAGCTCCCAGTCGCCCGGCGGCAGGGAGCCGCCCCAGGAGCCGTCGATCTGCGTGTCGTCGCCGACGTCGCTCTCCCACTGCATGTAGGGCTTGTCGTTGCCTTTCTCGAAGGCGAGCACGCTCGCGCCCGAGACCGGCACGCCGGTGCCGCTCTCCACCACGAAGCCGCGCACCGTGCCGTGCGACAGACCGCGCGCCTCGACGAGCGCGTCGTAGGCCGAGCCCACGTCGCCCTTGCCCACGGCGAACCAGCGGGTGTACTGGTAGGTCTTCCCGCCGTTGAAGCGGTCGTAGTCGCCGGTGCCGTCGTCGGTGCCCGGCTGGCCGGCGCCGAAGGCGGCCGTTTGCGAGGAGGTGAACAGGGGCACGTAGAGGCTGCCGCCGTCGGCCATGAGCGCGTAGCTCACGCCGTTGCCCACGCCGGCGAGGAAGTCGAACTCGAAGGGATCGACGAAAGTGTTCTTGCCCCCGTTGACCGCGTCGGCCACGAGGCGATCCTCGTCGAAGCCGCCGCCGGGAGAGAAAACGTCGATGCTGCCGCCCTGGAGGTAGAAGTCGCCGAAGGCGAGGCCGCTCACCATGGCGTAGTCGAGGATGGGCAGCGCCCCCTCGCCGGTGGCGCCCACCACCTCCTCGGCCTGGCTGAACTCGGCGCTGAGCGAGGCGGTGGTGACGACCTTCAGGGCCGGGGACCCCGCCTCGAGCACGTAGTCGGTGGTGATCTGGAACTCGGGCTGGCCCACCAGCGCCCAGAGCAAGTCGAGCATGGTGAGGAAGGGCTCGGCCTGGCCGGTGGCGCGCACGATCGCGGTGCCGTCGCTGCCATCGGCGAGGATCGTCACCTCGCCGGGCTCGTCGGCGCCGACGAGGTTCATGTTGACGGTGGCGAACATCTCGGCGAGATGGTCGTTGCCGTGGCCCGCGCCGTAGCTGGGGTCGGCGCGCTGGAGGTCGGCGTCGGCGAGGGTGCCGCCGAAGGGGGAGGGACCCATCGAGTAACGCGCGTCGAGGATGGTAAATCGCACCCGGTCGTTCTCGAGCAGGAAGTCGCCTTCGCGCGCCGTGGCCTTGGGCCCGCCGATGGTGCCGGCAAGCGAGTCGATCTGCCGGGCCGAGGCCCATTCGGAGGAGGTGGAGCAGCCGAGGATGGCGAGAAGGAGCATGGCGTGGTGTAGGATAGCCTGCGGAACGCTCCTACCATGATCATGCTCCTCGCCACCGCGCTTTCTTCCACCGCCCTCGCCGACGATTCCAAGCACGGGGAGGGGGGTTGCGAGGGCTGCAAGATGAAGGGCCTGAGCGCGAGCATCGAGCCGGTCGCGATGGCTCAGGTGTGGGTGACCGCCTACGACATGGACCAGGACGCGCAAGCCGATGCCACCGGCTACGGCGACCCGGAAGATGACCCCGGCGTGAAGCTGAAGCGTTTGCGGCTCGGGCTCACCGGCGAGGCCCACAAGTGGAACTACCGCCTCGTCGTCGGGACGGCGGCGCCCTACGACGGGCTCGAGCGCGGCGAGGAAGACCTCGGCGTGGTCGACGCCTGGATCGGGGTGCAGCCGGTGAAGGGGCTCGACATCCGCGTGGGCCAGGACAAGGTGCCCTTCTCCCGCGACCAGCTCATGGGCTCGGGTCACCTCGTTTTCACCGAGCGCGGCATCGGCAGCGAGCACATCGCGCCCGACCGTGCGCCCGGCCTCTCGGTGGCCTACGGTCGCTCGGGCGGCAAGTTCACCGCGGGCGCCTACAACGCCGGCGGCGACCTGTTCGGCGACGAGGCCAGCGGCAAGACGCTGGCTGGGCGCCTCGAGTGGGACATCGGCAAGGCCAACACCTACCAGACCTGGGGCGACCGGGACGCGTTCGGCATCGGCATTGGCGGCAACGGCTTTTACACGATGGGTGTCGCGACCGATACCTGGGCGGCCGGCGGCGACATCATGGTGCGAGCCAAGGGACTGTCGCTCCTGGTCGACGGCGCCGTGAGCCACGTCACGCCCACCAACACCGACATCGACAGCAGCGAGGTGTTCGCCGAGACCGACCTGTTCGGCCTCACCGCGCAGATCAGCTACCAGGTGCGCGCCTTCGAGCCGGCGGTGCGCTACTCGATGTTCAACGACAGCACCCTCGGCGACTACAAGCAGGTGCTGGTGGGCGGCGAGTGGCACACCGCCGAAGACCACGTTCGAATCGGCGCGGGCTACCAGCTCCGCCTGGAGGAGCCGGCCGTCGACAACGACACCGCCCGCATGTGGGCGCAGTTCCGGTTGTAGCGTGCGCCGCTACCAGGGCATCGACGGTCTGAGCGAGCCGACCTTCCGGACGGGCGACGACCAGTGGGTTTCCCTGGACACGGTGGTGTGGAGGGTGGTGCGGGCGCTGGGGGGCGGCGTGTCGCCGCTGGTGGCCAAGTGTACCATCCAGTTGTCGCGACATGCGGTGTCGGGACTGGAGCACGTGGACATCGGGCGCCTTGCCCGGGACGTGTCGATGGCGCTCCGTCCCGAGCGCATCGTGGTGACGCCCCCCGTCGTACACGCGATCTTGCTCGCCTACGTGACGGAGGTGGAGGAGCTCGGGGTGGTGCAGGTGGCGGAGGGTTACGAGCCCATGCGGGCGTAGCTGACGACGCATGGTCTTTTCTTCGAACCTGTTCCTGTTCCTGTTCCTGCCCGTGTTCCTGGCGGTGTACTACGCGCTGCCCTTCCGCTACCGCACGCGCTGGATCCTCGTCGGTAGCTACACTTTCGCCGCCTGGTGGAAGCCCTACCTGATCCTCTTGTTCCTCGCCGTGCAGGCCTGGGACTACGTCATCTCGCACCGGGTGTACCAGGCCCACGAGCGGGGCGACCCGCGCGCGGCGCTGCGCTGGGTGACGCTCGGCATCTGCGGCGATCTCGCCGCGATCGGCTATTTCAAGTACTTCAACTTCTTCATGCACAACGTCAACGCGGTGGTGACCGCGTCGGGCGGGGCCGCCTACGTTTTCGAGGAGGTGATCCTGCCGATCGGGATCTCCTTCTACACCTTCCAGGAGATGTCCTACCTCATCGACGTGTACCGTCGCGACGAGAAGCCCGCGCCCACCTTCTGGGACTTCGCTGCCTTCATCGCCTTGTTCCCCCAGCTCATCGCCGGGCCCATCCTCCGCTACAAGGACGTGGCCAACCAGTTCGCCGAGCGCACCCACACCCTCGACAAGTTCAGCCGGGGGGCGGTGCGGCTCATGGGCGGCTTCGCCAAGAAGGTGCTCCTCGCCGACAGCATCGCGCCCATCGTCGATGCCTGCTTCGCGCTCGAGTCGCCGACCATGGCCGACGCATGGCTGGGGACGGTCGCGTACACGCTCCAACTCTATTTCGACTTCTCCGCCTACTCCGACATGGCCATCGGCCTCGGCCTGATGATGGGTTTCGAGTTCATGGAGAACTTCAACCACCCCTACATCAGCAAGAGCATCACCGAGTTCTGGCGGCGCTGGCACATCTCCCTGAGCACCTGGCTTCGCGACTACCTGTACATCCCGCTCGGGGGCAATCGAAAGGGCCCGCGGCGCACCTACGTCAACCTCGGCCTGACGATGCTGCTCGGCGGCATCTGGCATGGCGCCAACTGGACTTTCGTGGCCTGGGGCATGTGGCACGGTAGCCTTCTGGCGCTAGAGAAGCGGCTCGGCGGCCCGAAGCTGGGCATCCCGCTCACCATGCTGCTGGTGATGATCGGCTGGATCGTGTTCCGCGCGCCCGACCTGGAGACGGCGCTGGACTTCTACACCGCGATGCTCGGCGCCAACGGCCTCGCCCTGTCCGACGTGCTGCGCTGGCAACTCAGCGGCTTCCAGGTGGTGATGCTGGGACTCGGCATCGTCGTGGTCTACGCGGCGCCCTACTGGCGACAGTGGAAGCAGAAGCTTCACGGCGCCGAGGCGGCGCGTTGGCGTCACACGTCGCTGGCCTACATCCCGCTGTTCGTCCTGGCCGTGATGCGGCTCTCCGCACAATCCTACTCCCCCTTTCTCTACTTCCAGTTCTGATGTCGCGACCACTCGTCGACGTGCTCCCCGGTGTCGCCGTCATCACCGTGCTCGGTGGTGGTCTCGTGGGCCTGTGTTTCAACGAGTCGCTCCTGGTGTCGCCCGGCAAGACGTGGTGGAACGGCGACTGGGGCGTGGCCTACGAGGACGCGCTCGACGAGGAGTTCCTCGTGCGCGAGCCAAGCATCGACCTCTTCGGGATCGTGGAGTGGTGGCTGTTCGGCGAGGGACGGCGCGGCGTGGTGGTGGGCGAGGATGGCTGGCTGTTCACCGCCGAGGAGTTCGAGCTCTACCCGGGCGCCCTCGAGCGGGCCGAGACGCGGGCGCGGCGCGTGGCCGAGGTGCAAACCGAGATGGCGAAGCGTGGCACGGCCTTGCTCGTGGCCTACCTGCCCTCGAAGGCGCGCGTGCAGGCCGATCACCTCGGTGGCCATCGCGTGCCCGCCGAGGTGGCGGCCGTGGGCCCGCGCTTCGTGCAGGGGCTCCGGGCCGCGGGGGTGGATGTGCTGGAGCTGGAGGGGGCGCTCGAGTCGGTAGAGGGCGACGCGTTCCTGCACACCGACACCCACTGGACGCCCGCCGGGGCGCGGGCGGTGGCCGCGATGCTGGCGGAGCACGTGAAGGAGGGCGGCGCCGACTGGGTGGGCGGCGCCACGGTCACCCTCGGCGAGGGCGCGCCGGGGCCCCACGAGGGCGACCTCTTGCGCTACATCCCGCTCGGGCCCTTGCAGGCGCAGCTCGGGCCTCCGCTCGACACGCTCGCCACCCCCACGGCCACCGTCGAGAGCGGCGGCGGCCTGCTCGGCAACGCCGCCATCCCCGTCGCGGTGGTGGGCACCAGCTACTCGGAAGACAAGCGCTGGGGCTTCGTCGCTGGTCTCCAGGCGGAACTGCAAGCCGACGTGCTCAACGCGGCGAGACAGGGACAGGGCCCCTTCGTGGCGATGGACGAGTACCTGGCCGACGAGGCATGGACCGAGTCGCCGCCGCGGCTGGTGATCTGGGAGATCCCGGAGCGCTACGTGGGGATGGAGGAGTAGCCGCTGTCGGCGCGGCGAGGCCGGGCGTGGGTTGACGTGTTGGTCCAACTGACCTAGTCTGATGGTCATGGCGTCGTCCCCACCCACCCCCGTGCACATCGCCAAGGCGCAGCTCTCGCGGCTGATCGAGCGCGCGCTGGCGGGCGAGGATGTCGTGATCTCGCGCGGATCAAAGGCGGTGGTACGCCTGGTGCCCGTGGGCGGGCCCGCGGTCCGCAGCCCGGGTCGCTACGCCGCCCTCATCGGCGACTGCGCGACCATCGACGAGCCACTTCCACCGGAGGAACTCGCGGGTTGGAGCGGCGAGTGACCGTCTTGCTCGACACGCACGCGCTGCTCTGGTGGCTGAAAGACAGCCCGAGGCTCGGCCGCACCGCCCGCGCGTTGATGGTGGACCGCCAAAACACCGTTCTCGTGAGCGCCGCGAGCATCTGGGAGATCACCACGAAGTACCGCATCGGGAAGCTGTCCGACATCGAGGCCATCGTGCATGACCTGCCCGCCGTGGTGCGGGCCGAGGGCTTCTCGCTCCTGGCGATTGCCGCCGAGCACGCGGCACGGGCGGGACTCCTCGCCAGCGACCACCGCGACCCCTTCGATCGAGTGCTCGCCGCCCAGTCGCTGGCCGATGGGCTCACGCTGCTGAGCTACGACGAGGTCTTCGACTCCATGGGCGTCACGCGGCTCTGGTAGTCCCTACGGCGTGACGCTGATTCGCTTCGGCGACATCGCGCTCCCATCCTTGACGATCTTGCCCGAGGGGTCGGTGGACTGGACAAACCACTGCAGGCCGGTGGTCATCGTCTCGTCGACCTTCACCGAGGCGGCGTAGCGGCCGTTGCTGCCGCTCATCGCCTTCTCGCTGAAAGCGCCGCTCCCCACGCCCCGGTAGTAGAGCTTCACCGTCTGCTTGCCGCTGATGGTGGCGGAGAAGCTGAGGGTGTCGCCCACGCGGGCCTCGGAGGGGCCGCTGGTGGAGAGCGAGCCGGTGTTCACCTTGGTGACGACCACTGTCGACTCGCTGGGCGGGGGGACCACGACCGGCTCGGGCGGGGGCTTCGCGACCTCGGGTTGCCTCGCCACCTCGGGCTGCCTTGCCACCTCGGGTGGCTTGGCCACCGGCTGCTTCACCGGCGCCGCCTCCACCGGAGGCGCGTCGATCGACGCCGGCGCCGCCTCCACCGGGGCGGGCTCCACGGCCTGGGGCTCGACGGTGACGGGCTCGACCGCGGGGTCGGCGGCGGGCTCCTCGGGCAACTGCCCGCCCGTGAAGCTCGGCGACACCACCCACACCACCGTGCCGGCGACGAGCAGCGCCACCGCGCCGGCCACCAGCGGGACGAGCTTGCGCAGGCGGCTGGACTGCGGGTCGTCGAGCTCGAAGCTGGCGCGTTCCGGGGGACCGTGGGGCCGGTGGGAACTGCCCTCGCCGTTGCTCGTCCCGCCGCCGTCGGGCCCCGCTTTCTCGGGGACCATCGTGCCCTCCGCTGGGAGCGGCCGGCTGGTGGTGCCGCCGATGAGCTGCGCCAGCGTGTCGAATCTCTTGGGATCCGACGGGCGTTCGGGGAGCCTGGGCACCAGCGAGGGCGTGTCGTCGGGGTCGTCGGGCAACAGGGGCAGCACCAGCCGCAGCGCGTCGGCCATCGAGCGCGAGGTGGGGAAGCGTTCCTCCCGGCGGTAGCGCGTGGCCTTGCGGATCACCTCGACCAGGGGCTCGGGGATGCCCTCGAACCACTCGGGCCCGGCCTCCGACACGAACAACTCGGGCGGCGTGTCGTTCTTCAGCAGCGACCACAGCGTGGCGCCGCACGAGTAGATGTCGGCGCGAGCATCCACCTGCCTCGCGCTGGACTTCTGCTCCGGCGCCATGAAGCCCCAGGTGCCGAGGACGGCGCCGGTGCGCGTCATGCCGGGCTCGTTCTCGTGCCGCACCTGGGCGATGCCGAAGTCGGTGATGCGGATGTCGCCATTGCGGGTGAGCAACACGTTGCCCGGCTTGATGTCGCGATGGATCACGCTGTGGTCGTGCGCACCCTGGAGCGACTCGCACAGCGAGATGACCACCTCGGCGGCCATCCGCGGGGTGAGGGGGCCGTGCGCATTCAGCCGGTCGACCAGCGAGCCGCCCTCGACCAGTTCCATCACGATGAACACGCGGTCGCCGTCTTCGCCCATGTCGAAAACGCGGACGACGTGTGTTTCCTCCAGGTTGGCCATGGTCTGGGCCTCGCTGAGGAAACGGCGGCGCTGCGCGGGCCGCTGCGAGAAGGCCGGGGACAGGACCTTGATCGCTCGCGGGCGCTGTAGGCGCTGGTCGAACGCACGATAGACCGTGGCCATCCCGCCCTCGCCGATCACCTCGAGGAGCTGGAATCTTCCCTCCGCGAGGGGCTGCGGCCGAATGCTCGTCATCCGTCCCGCTCCATAGCACGCTGCGTCAAGAGCTTCGCCGACGGCCGGGCTTTCAACGCCGCGCCAGTAGCCCCGCGCAAAGGGCGTCGAGCTTCTCCGCGAAGGCGGCAGCCCGCTCCGGTCCCCCGGCAGTCGGGCCCATCGCCGTCACCCGCGCGGCGTGGTCACGCAGGGCCGGTGCTAGCTCCGGCATCTCCATCACCACGATCACCCGGTCGGCGATGCGCCGCGCGAAGCGGCACTGGTGGTCGTCCACGTGCTCGCCGTGGCGGCTCTGCCGGGGCACGACCACCGGCACCTTCCCCAGCGCCAGCGCCTGCATGATCGAGGCTGGGCCGCCGTGGGTGACCACCACCCGGGCGGCCCTCATCGCCGCCTGCATCGCGTCGAAGCCGATCATCTTGTCGTGACGGCAATGCGCGGGGACGACCGTGGAGTAGCCGGTCTGGACGTAGGCCTCGTCGACCTCGCCGGTGGCGACGAGCCGGTCGACCTCGGCCACGAGGCGGTCGAAGGGATCCTCGTGCGTGCCCACGGTGACGAACACCATCAGAGCACGCCGCCGAGGTTGACACCCTCGGGGTAGAACGCCTTCTGTTCCTCCCATTGCACCACCATGCGGTCGAGCACGGGCCGCACCAGCCGCGCGGTGACGGTGGGGGAGTCGATGCGGTCGTACACCTCCACGAAGACCGTCTTGCAGCCGAAGAGCAGCTTGCCCACGTAGAAGAAGGGCACGGCGATGCCGGCCCCGTTGCTCACCAGCACGTCGGGACGCTCTCGCGCCAGCGTCTTCAGCGCCAGCACGGTGTTGCGGGCGAGGTTCTTCAGGCTGCGGTTGGTGGGGTGGTGCCCCCACACCACGCGCTCCCCGGCGAGGAGCGAGACGGCATCGGGCTTGTCGAAGGTCACCCAGAAGCGATCGTGTCGCGACCACCATGCGTCCAGGCAGTGGAGCTGCGCGAGGTGCCCGCCCGAGGAGCAGACGATGCCGACCTTGTAGCGGGGCGGGCTGCTCATCGCGCGAACCGCTAACCGACTCGCGCGCTACGTTCCGGCCGCGTGCCGACGCTCGCCCGGCGGCTGATCCGCCGCGATAGGCCGCGTCGTGCCCGGACCCGACACCAAGACGCTCGTCCGCGGAGCGAGCGTGATGCTACCGGCCACCCTGCTCGGCAATGCCCTGCTGCTGGGCCTCGACACCTACCTCAACGGGGTGTTGCCGCTCGCGGAGTACGGGATGTACGGCGCGGTGAAGCGCCTGCTCCAGATCCTCGGCTTCGTGGGGCTCCTCGGCATGGAGAACGCGGTGATCCGGGTGGTGGCCAGAGCGCCGGGGGCGGCGAGCGCGCAGGCGGGCCTCCGGGCCGCCCTCGTGGCCACGCTGGCGGCGTCCTCGCTGCTCGCGCTGGGAATTTACGCCCTCGCCGATCTCGTGGCGACCTGGGTCGACGACGCGCCGGGAACCGCCACCGCCCTGCGCCTCGGCGCGCTCTCCCTGCCCTTCGCCGCGGTGCGCCTGCTCGCGGTGGCCGCCGCGCAGGGCTGGGGCACCCTCGTGCCGCGCGCGGTGGTCACCTTCCTCGCGTGGCCCGTGCTGCAGTTCCTCGGCTTCTTCGCCCTGGCGCGGGCCTACGGCGACACCGGGATCGCGGCGGTTGGCGGCTACACGCTCGCCATGGCCGTCGGCGCCGGGCACGCGTGGTGGTCGCTGGGACGAGTGCGGCCGCCCGGAGCCGAGGGCGAGGCAGGCGAGGGGAGTCTCGCCGGGATGTTCGCCGTGGCCTGGCCGCTGTGGGCTCAGGGCATGGGCATGGCGCTCTACACCTGGGCCGATCAGGTGGTGCTGGCGGGGCTCCGCGGCGCCGAGGCGGCGGGGACCTACGGTCCGGTGGCGACCATCGCGCCCCTGTTCGGGCTCGGGCTCGGCGCGCTCAACACCGCCTTCGCACCGGTGATCGCGCGGAAACACGCCGAGGGCGACAAGGCGGGCTTGCAGGCGATGTACCGGCTCGTCACCCGGTGGGCGGTGTTGCTCGCGGTGCCGCCGGCGGCGGTGGCGCTGGTCGCGCCGATGACCGCGTTGGCACCCTGGCCCAACGCGTCGGCGGAAGCGGCCACCGCGCTCCGGGTGACGGCCATCGCTCAGCTCGCCTGCACCGCCGTGGGCAGCGTGAACTACCTGCTCATCATGTGCGGGCGGCAGCGCGACACCCTCTACAACGCCGTCCCTGCCGTACTCATCAACCTCTCGCTGTCGGTGCTGCTGGTGCCGCGCCTGGGCGTGACCGGCGCGGCCCTGGCCAACGGCACCGCCATGGTGGTTGCCAACGTCGCCGGGCTGGTCCAGGTGTGGCGACACCTGCGCATTCACCCCTTCGCCCCGGGACTGCTGCGCGCCCTGCTCGCCGGCCTCGCGCCCGCCGCTGTGGCCTACCTCGCGCCGGGTGGCTGGCTCGGCGTGGGCATCGTCGCGGTGGCGGGCGGCGCCGGCTTCGTGGCCTCCGTGCGGGCGCTTGGGCTCGACGAGTTTGACCGGCTGCTGGTCGATACCTTCCGCAAGAGGTTCCGCGCGTGATCCTCCTCGGGCTCGCCCTCGCCGCCGATGTCGACTTCCCGCGCGACCACGACCTCTTCGTGGTCGAGGCCGGGCAGGGCGCTCACTTCCGCATGACGGAGTTCACGCCGGTCACGACGCCGGTGCGCATCGACCCGGCCGCCAGTCCCGACGCGCTCCATGTCGATGGCGTCGAGACCATCGATGTGAACGCCACCGGCCGCGTGCTTTACATCGCGACGGCAGGCTACGGGCGCATGGACAGTAAGGGGGTGGCCGCCGAGGCCGAGGTCGTCTACGCCGACGGTCGCACGCAGTCCGTGCGCTGGCTCGTGGGGGAGCACGCGTGGCCGGCCTGGGCGGGGGCCACGGGTCGGCTCGCCGACCCCTTGCCGCTGGGGACCAACGTCGCCGGGAACACGATGATGGCGTCGCTGCGGGTGGTGCCGCTCTCGTATCCGGATACGGAGGTGTCGCGACTCGTCGTGCGTCCGCGCGGCGGGATCGACCTCTACCTGCTCGCCGTCGCGGTGGGCGAGGAGTGGCCCCTGGGGCACAGCGATCCCGTCGCCTCGGCCCCGGAGGGCTACCCCTTCGCCGTGCCGCTGGGGATCGACCTCGGCCGCTTCGCGCCCCCGGGCTTGCCGAGCGCTCCCATCGGCGCCGAGGGGGCCATCGTCGCCGTGGGCGAGAAGCTGGTGCGTCGCGACAGCTCGGAGGCGCGGCTGTGGGGCGTCAACCTCGTGGGATCCCTGCCGGCGCCCGAGGTGGCGGGTGGCCTCGCGGCGCGTGGTTTCGACCTCGTGCGCTTGCACCACGTCGACACGCCCGCCCTGCTCGCTAGTCCCGACCGCGCCGCGGGCCTCGCCCGTCCCGAGATGCTCGACCGCCTCGACCGCTTCCACGCCGCCCTCCGCGCGCAGGGGATCTACCAGTGGCTGTCGATCTGGACGCAGCTCGCGCCGGTGGCCGCCGACGGGGTGGAAGGTCCCGAGGGCCTGCCCGTGGGTCACAAGTACGCGGCGATGATGTGGCCGAGCTGGCGCGAGCTCCAGAAACGCTGGTTCACCGCCGTGTGGGGCCGGGTGAACCCCTACACCGGACAACGCTACGCCGACGACCCGGCGATCGCCGTCGTCGAGCTGTCCAACGAGGACGGCTTGCTCATCGGCTGGCAGTCGGGCGCGCTGGAGAAGCTGCCCGCCGTGCACCGGCGGCGCCTCGACGAGCTGTGGATCGGCTTCCTCCGCCAGAAGTACAGCACCGACGCCGCGCTGGTGGCGGCCTGGCAGGGGGGAAACCGCCCCGGCCTGCAAGACGGGGAAACGCTGGCGATCGGCTACGTGGCGCGCGAGCCCTCGTCGCGGGCGCGC